>X357_Northern_Tamandua__coassemble_339_pt1 | contig 145771 bp, 141 predicted proteins | sample X357_Northern_Tamandua__metabat2_low_PE_004 | metagenome-assembled genome bin X357_Northern_Tamandua | reverse complement strand
AAACATTTGAGAGAAAAACAAAGAAAAAGTTGCCAATGATTACTTGACACAAACAGAGCGTGTATAATTGTTGCGGCAAATATCAGAATATGATAAAATAACTCTATGTGCGATAACGGATACTTTTTCTGTATTCCGTAATGCAGGCCCGCCGGGTGTGCTTTGCACGACAAGGTATGATAGGAGATAAAGGTATGTCTGATATTACGAATGAGATAAAGAAACGAAGGACCTTTGCAATTATTTCCCATCCTGATGCAGGTAAGACAACTCTAACAGAGAAGTTCCTGCTCTATGGAGGGGCAATCAATCAGGCTGGGTCTGTAAAAGGAAAGGCGACAGCAAAACATGCGGTTTCCGACTGGATGGAGATTGAGAAGGAAAGAGGTATCTCGGTCACTTCGTCAGTTCTCCAGTTTAACTATGGCGGATACTGCATTAACATTCTGGACACACCGGGACATCAGGATTTCTCGGAGGATACTTACCGGACACTGATGGCTGCGGATTCTGCTGTGATGGTGATTGATGCGTCCAAAGGTGTAGAGGCGCAGACGAGGAAGCTGTTTAAGGTCTGCGTGATGCGCCATATTCCGATTTTCACGTTTATCAACAAGATGGACCGGGATGCGATGGATACGTTTGAATTGCTAGATGACATTGAAAAGGAACTGGGGATTTCCACCTGTCCGGTGAACTGGCCAATTGGCTCCGGTAAGGGTTTCAAGGGCGTTTACGACCGTCAGAAACACGAAGTGGAGCTGTTCTCCGACACCCAGAAGGGTACTAAGATGGGGGAAGTGAAGATTATTGATGCAAATAACCCAGAGCTGGACTGGATTCTTGGAACAGAGGCGAAGGTGACATTGGAGGAGGAAATCGAACTTCTTGACGGCGCTGCCGCAGAGTTTGATATGGAGCAGGTGTCAAAAGGAGAATTATCTCCGGTATTTTTTGGCTCCGCATTGACAAATTTCGGTGTGGAAACATTTTTGAAACATTTCCTTTCGATGACAACATCACCGCTGCCAAGGATGTCAGACCATGGAGTCATCAATCCGATGACAGAGCCGGATTTCTCTGCGTTTGTATTTAAGATTCAGGCAAATATGAACAAAGCCCATCGTGACCGGATTGCATTTATGCGAATCTGTTCCGGGGAATTTGAGGCGGGAATGTCCGTGTACCATGTGCAGGGCGGAAAGGACATACGTCTGTCACAGCCCCAGCAGATGATGGCAAGTGAGCGTAAGATGATTGATAAAGCTTACGGTGGAGATATCATTGGCGTATTTGATCCGGGTATCTTTTCTATCGGAGATACACTGACGGCCTCGAAAGAAAAGTTTGCCTATGAAGGAATCCCGACGTTCGCGCCGGAGCATTTTGCCAGGGTGCGTCAGGTGGACACGATGAAAAGAAAACAGTTTGTCAAGGGAATCAATCAGATTGCGCAGGAAGGAGCGATTCAGATTTTTCAGGAGTACAACACCGGTATGGAAGAGATTATTGTCGGAGTTGTCGGCGTGCTGCAGTTTGATGTCCTGAAATACCGTCTGGAAAATGAATACAATGTGGAAATCCGTCTGGAAAACCTGCCGTATGAACATATCCGCTGGATTCAGAATGAAGAAATTGATATGGATAAACTGACCGGAACTTCCGATATGAAGAAGATTAAAGACCTGAAAGACCGTCCTTTGCTTCTCTTTGTGCATGAGTGGAGTATCCGCATGACATTGGAGCGGAATGAAGGCCTGGAGCTGTCCGAATTTGGACGTTCCTGATATTTTCCTTTGCAAACACGGTAATATTTGATATAATACTAACAGATTGGACCAAACAGGAGGTTTTGAAAAATGGCTAAGGAAGAAAGAACTACTTATACAATACACAATGACAACAGTATGGGAGAGATTAAGATTGCCGATGAAGTGGTCGCAATCATTGCAGCCCTCGCGGCAACTGAAGTAGAGGGCGTTGCATCGATGGCAGGCAATATCACCAATGAGCTCATCAGCAAGCTCGGTATGAAGAATCTGTCCAAAGGTGTGAAGGTAGACGTGCTGGAAGGTGTTGTCACGGTTTCCCTTGCACTGAACCTGAAGTACAATTACAGTATTATGGATGTCACGGAGAAGGTACAGGAAAAGGTAAAAGCTGCGATTGAGAATATGACCGGTCTGGAGGTTGCAGATATTAATATCCGTGTTGCCGGAGTGGAGATGGAGAATCAGGAATAAGTTTTTTCCGTTGCCAAGAGTGGAAGGCATGTAGTATAATAAAGGATGTCGCAAGACATCCTTTTTCTTACCCGACAGAAAACTCTGTCCTCTGTCGGGCAAAAACCTTCGGGGGCATATGCACTGCGTGCAAGGGGGAAAAGGCCACGCGCGCGGCGATTGCGCTTTACGCGTAATCTTTTTTTCGAAAGGATGAGGAAAGGAGCCTATATGATAAGAACAGAACTTCGTGAGCATGTATTTAAGATACTTTTTCAGATTGAATTTAATGATGCGGCGGATATGCCGGAACATCTGAAACTGTATTTTGAGAGTCTGGAGCATGCAACGGAACGCGATAAAGAATATATAGAGAACAAATACAAGGCAATTGCAGAGAAAGTACCTGAGATTGACGCTTTGATTAATGAAAAGTGTGAAGGCTGGAAGACAAGACGTATGAGTAAAGCAGACCTCACAATCCTGCGTCTTGCGGTATATGAGATGAAGTGGGATGAGGATGTCCCGGTCGGCGTGGCAATCAATGAGGCGGTGGAACTTGCGAAGAAATTCAGCGGAGAAGGAGGTCCGTCCTTTGTCAATGGGGTGCTTGCAAAGCTGACAGACTAAACAGAGGCGACTTCAGGAGGCAGATTCAATGCGCAATGTCTATACGGTAAAGCAGGTGAACAGTTATATCAGGAATATGTTCACACAGGATTTTATGCTGAACCGCATTTATGTGAAGGGGGAAGTATCGAACTGCAAATATCATACTTCCGGTCATATATATTTTTCTCTGAAAGACGAGTCCGGAACGATTGCATGTGTGATGTTCGCAAGTGCAAGGTCGGGGCTTTCTTTTCGTATGCGGGAGGGACAGAATGTCATTGTGCTCGGTGCGGTAGATGTATATGAGCGGGATGGGAAATACCAACTGTATGCAAAAGAAGTCATTCTGGATGGCGCGGGGGCGCTTTATGAGCGGTATGAGGCTCTGAAACGTGAATTACAGGAGATGGGGATGTTTGCCGCGGAGTATAAACAGCCAATCCCGCAGTTCGCAAAGCGTGTCGGGATTGTGACTGCACCTGCCGGGGCAGCCATTCGTGATATCATCAATATTTCCCACCGGAGAAATCCTTATGTCCAGTTGATTTTATATCCGGCGCTTGTACAGGGAGAAGGCGCTGCGCCGAGCATTATCCGCGGAATCCATATGCTGGAAAAGGAAAAAGTGGACGTGATCATTGTAGGGCGCGGCGGAGGCTCGATGGAGGATTTGTGGGCGTTCAACGAAGAGGCGGTTGCCAGAGCAATATTTGAATGCAGGATTCCGATTGTATCCGCGGTCGGGCATGAAACAGATACATTGATTTCGGATTATGTGGCAGATTTGCGGGCACCGACGCCGTCGGCAGCAGCAGAGCTTGTCGTGTATGATTATCAGGCGGCAGCGGCGGTGGCTGAGGAATACAGACGTCGGATGCGCCAGCAGATACAGCAGCGGCTGGATACGGCGAGAAGAAAAACCGAGCAGATGGCACTGCGTCTGAACTATGCGCATCCATCCCATAAGCTGAATGAACAGCGTCAATATGCAGCGGAGCTGGAGACGAGGATGCGCCGGCAGATGGCGAAAATTGTAGAACAGAACCGGCATAGGCTGGCGATTTATATAGAGAAGATGAGAGGATTGTCCCCGCTGCAGAAACTGAATCAGGGATATGCCTATGTGTCGGATGAAAAGGGCATTGCCGTGCACAGTATTTCGCGGGTGAAACAGGGAAACATGTTGGATGTCTATGTGGCGGACGGCAGAATCCGAACAGAAGTCATAGAAATGTATAAGGAGGAATATGATGTCAGAAGATAAGAAACAGGAATTGAACGAACCACAGATTCCTCTGGAAGAATTATTTGATAAACTAGAGCAGGCGGTCCGGAATCTGGAAAGCCCGGATGCAACACTGGAAGAATCATTTGGTTATTATAATACAGGCATGAATCTGCTGAAACAGTGTAATGAGGCAATCGATGCTGTGGAGAAAAAGGTTCTGGTACTGGATGAGGAAGGAAAAACACATGAGTTTTAAAGAAGAACAGAAGAAGCGGACTGAACAGATTGAGCAGATTCTTGTCCGTTACCTTCCAAAACCGGAGGGAGAGCAGAAGCTTATCATGGAAGCAATGGAATATAGCCTGATGGCGGGCGGTAAACGTCTTCGTCCGATGCTGATGAGGGAGACTTATCAGATGTTCGGGGGAACCTCAGAAGTTGTCTGCCCATTCATGGCGGCAATGGAGATGATTCACACGTATTCCCTTGTGCATGACGATCTTCCGGCGATGGACAATGATGATTACCGCAGGGGCAGGAGGACAACCCATGTCGTTTACGGAGAAGATATGGGAATACTGGCAGGAGATGCCCTGCTGAATTATGCATTCGAGACGGCTGCAACGGCGTTTGATATGCCTGATGCAGATTGCAGGCGTGTGGGAAAGGCGATGCAGATTCTTGCGAAGAAGTCTGGGATTTACGGCATGATTGGCGGACAGGTCGTGGATGTAACGCTGACCGGGCAGAAGATTGCCGGAGAGACGCTGGATTTCATATACCGTTTGAAGACCGGTGCGTTAATTGAAAGTGCGATGATGATTGGGGCAGTCCTTGCGGGAGCAGGGGAGGAAGACGTACAGAAGATGGCATCGGTTGCCGGAAAGGTTGGTCTGGCATTCCAGATTCAGGACGATATCCTGGACGTGACAAGCACTGCGGAAGTGCTCGGTAAACCAATCCACAGTGATGAAAAGAACGAAAAGACGACTTATGTGACATGGAAGGGGCTGGAGGCGGCAAAAGCAGAGGCAGAGCGGCTCTCTAAGGAGGCAATTGCCGAACTGGACAGTCTGCGGCCAAAGGATTCCTTTCTTACAGAATTGCTGGAGTCGCTGATATACAGAAAAAAATAAGGGGGATTTCCTTATGGTTTTAGAGAAGATTCAAAAAGCGAATGATATCAAGAATCTGGAACCGGAGGAATTGGACGAGCTGGCTCAGGAGATACGGAATTTTTTGATTGAGAAAATCAGTCGGACAGGAGGACATCTGGCCTCTAATCTGGGGGTGGTAGAGCTTACGATGGCTTTGCATCTGTCGTTCAATCTGCCGGAAGATAAGTTAATATGGGATGTGGGACATCAGGCTTATACGCATAAACTGCTGACCGGGCGTAAGGATGGGTTTGATGACTTGCGCAAGTACGGTGGCATGAGCGGATTCCCAAAACGAAAGGAAAGTGACTGTGACGCATTTGACACGGGACATAGTTCGACTTCGATTTCGGCAGGGCTTGGATACGTTGCTGCACGGGATATTCAGGGGTTGGATTACAGTGTTGTGTCGATTATCGGAGATGGTTCCATGACCGGAGGTATGGCATATGAAGCACTCAACAATGCATCACATGCCAAAAGTAATTTTATCATCGTACTGAATGACAACAATATGTCCATTTCGGAAAATGTCGGGGGAATGTCCAGCTATCTCAACGGGCTCCGGACGGCAAGCGTATATACGGAATTGAAACGGGGGGTAGAGGACACGCTGAAAAAGATTCCGGTGCAGGGCGAGAAGATTGCATATCAGATTAAAAAGACAAAGAACGGAATTAAGCAGTTTATCGTTCCGGGGATGCTTTTTGAAGATATGGGAATCACGTACCTCGGCCCGGTAGACGGACATGATATAAAAAAACTATATAAGACATTTCGCGAGGCAAAACGTGTGAATCACGCGGTACTTGTGCATGTACTGACGAAAAAAGGAAAAGGATATAAACCGGCGGAGGAGAATCCGTCCCGTTTTCACGGAACGGGTCCGTTTGTCGTCTCAACCGGGGAGCCGGTGGAAGTTTCCGAAAAAGATTCTTATACCGATGTATTTTCCAAAGTAATCGCAGATATCGGAAAAACCAATGATAAAGTGGTGGCCATTACTGCGGCAATGGCGGATGGAACCGGCTTGAACCGGTTTGCCAAACGGTTTCCGAACCGTTTCTTTGACGTTGGAATTGCGGAGGAACATGCATTGACGTTTGCCGCAGGTCTTGCAGCCGGCGGGATGAAACCGGTTGTGGCGCTGTATTCTTCTTTCCTGCAGCGGGCATACGATCAGGCAATTCACGATATCTGCCTGCAGAACCTTCCGGTCATGCTGGCGATTGACCGTGCAGGGCTGGTCGGAAGCGACGGGGAGACACATCAGGGTTTATTTGATTTATCATTCTTATCAACGATACCAAATATGACAATTATGGCTCCGAAGAACAGATGGGAGATGGCGGATATGGTGCGGTTTGCGGTGGATTTTGAGTATCCGATTGCAATGCGGTATCCGCGCGGCGCGGCATATGAAGGGCTGCGGGAATATCGGGCGCCAATCGAGTACGGGAAAAGTGAGCTTTTGTATGATGAGGAAGAGATTGCCGTAATTTTTATCGGGCATATGGCGTCTCTTGCCGAGAATGTGCGCTCGGAGCTGAAGGCAGAGGGATATCACTGTAGTCTGCTCAATGCGAGGTTTGTAAAACCGTTGGATACGGTAATGCTGGACCGCCTTTCTCAGAAACACGGTCTGTTTGTTACCATTGAAGAGAATATGCTTTCCGGTGGATTCGGACAGCAGGTGCTGGATTATACAGAACGGGCGAAACTTCCGGTTTATGTACGGAATTTCGGCATACCGGATGATTATGTGGAACATGGGAATGTAGAAGTGCTCCGCAGAGAAGCCGGGCTGGAGAAGAATGCGATAGTGAAACAGATTATTACAGATTATACGACGGTGAGGAAGGAATAGAATGAAAGAACGATTGGATATATTGCTTGTAAAACGAAATCTCGCGGAATCCAGAGAGAAGGCAAAGGCGATTATTATGTCCGGTAATGTATTCGTCGAGGGACAACGGGAAGATAAGGCAGGAACTACATTTCCGGAGGAAGTCGGCATTGAAGTGAAAGGACATGCACTTCCATATGTAAGCCGTGGCGGGCTGAAGCTGGAAAAAGCGATGCAGGTATTCGATGTGACGGTAGATGGAAAGGTCTGTACCGATGTGGGCTCTTCTACAGGCGGGTTTACAGATTGTATGCTGCAGAACGGTGCAGTAAAGGTGTTCGCGATTGACGTTGGAAGAGGACAGCTTGACTGGAAATTGCGTCAGGACAAACGGGTTGTCTGTATGGAAAAGACAAATATCCGTTATGTGACACCGGAGGATATCGGGGAACCCGTTGATTTTTCTTCCATTGATGTGTCTTTCATTTCTCTGACAAAAGTGTTGGAGCCTATCCGGAATTACCTGACACCGGACGGAGAGATTGTAGCTTTGATTAAACCGCAGTTTGAGGCGGGACGGGAAAAGGTCGGCAAGAAAGGTGTGGTCCGCGAACGGAGTACACATCACGAAGTGATTGAAAAGGTTGCGCTATATGCACATTCTATTGGATTTGCGATTCTGAATATTGATTTTTCTCCAATCAAAGGACCGGAGGGGAATATTGAGTATCTGATTCATCTGAAAAAACGTCCGGATGGACAGCCGCCAGAGATTAACGTGGATTTGTCTGGAGTTGTAGACAAGGCTTTTGAAGAACTGGCACGCTGAGGATAAATATTATGGATAAGTTTTATGTGATTACCAATCAATTGAAAGACACGGATTATCGGATTACCAATGAAATCAAAGAATATATTGAGGCAAATGGGAAAACCTGTATCCTGTCTCAGAAAGATACGGATGGCCATATCATTCCAGGGACGATTCCAGAAGGGATGGACTGCGCGATTGTCCTGGGCGGAGACGGAACCCTGATCCGTGCGGCGCGGGAGCTGGAAGGGTATGGTATCCCGCTGCTTGGTGTAAATATGGGGACGCTTGGCTATCTTGCGGAAGTGGAACTGCATGATTGCCGGGCGGCGCTGGACCGGCTGTTTGCAGAAATGCCGGATATTGAAGACCGGATGATGCTTCAGGGGAGTGTAAACGGTAAACAAAGCTATAGTGCAATGAATGATATCGTTGTCACACGCGCAGGAGAACTGCGCGTCGTACATTTTAATATTTATGTCAATGATACACTTTTGAACAGTTATCGTGCGGATGGAGTGATTATCTCGACGCCGACCGGGACAACCGGATATAACTTATCGGCAGGGGGACCGATTGTGGAGCCTACTGCCAGTATCTTTGTTATTACGCCGATTTGTTCCCACGCATTGAATACAAGCAGTATTGTATTGTCGGCAGAAGATACGATAGAAATCGAAATCTGCGAGGGAAGATACGGCAGGCAGGAAAGGGCGGTTGTGACATTTGACGGTATGGATGGCATTGCACTGACAACCGGAGACCGGGTTGTTATCCGGAAGTCAGAGGAGACAACGAAACTGCTAAAGTTAAACAAAGAGAGTTTTATGAAAACCATGCGCGAAAAAATGAAAGGGAATTAGTCGAATATGAAAGTCAGTCGTCATGCAAAAATAATTGAATTAATTAATCAGTATGATATCGAGACACAGGAAGAGCTGGCAGACCGTCTGAACCGGGCAGGCTTCAAGGTGACACAGGCTACGGTATCCAGAGATATCCGGGATTTGAAACTGACCAAACTGTCGGTTGACGGCGGCAGACAAAAGTATGTTGTGCTGAAACCGGAACATGGCGGGATGGTTGAAAAATATGTTCAGGTACTGCAGAACGGATATGTGTCTATGGATATGGCACAGAATATTCTTGTAATTAAAACAGTATCCGGTATGGCAATGGCGGTCGCTGCGGCAGTCGATGCCATGCAGTGGAAAGAAGTGGTCGGCTCAATTGCTGGAGACGATACGATTATGTGTGCCATACGGACGGTAGAAGACACTGCGACGGTAATGGATAAGATTCGGAAAATTGTTTCGAAGGGAAAATAGGGAAAATATATGTTAGAAAATCTGCATGTAAAAAATCTGGCATTAATTGATGAGGTAGAAGTGGACTTCCGGCCGGGACTGAATATCCTGACCGGAGAAACCGGTGCGGGAAAGTCGATTTTGCTCGGCTCGGTCAATCTGGCACTGGGTGGGAAATACAATGCGGATATGCTCCGTACAGGAGCACGGTTCGGATTGGTGGAGCTGACCTTTTCTATTGAAGATGAGGCAATCAAAAAGCAGCTTGCAGCGATGGATATCTATCCGGAAGACGGAAGGATTGTCTTGAACCGGAAGCTGATGGAGGGCAGAAGCATCAGTAAAATCAATGGGGAAACGGTAAATATGTCCACCTTAAAAGACGTTGCAAGCATGTTAATCGATATACATGGACAGCATGAGCATCAGTCCCTGCTGCATAAGAAAAATCATCTGGCGTTTCTTGATTTGTACCAGCGAGAAAAGATTGAACCATTGAAAAAGAAGGTATCAAAGAGCTGTCGTGTGTATCAGGAATATGAAAAAAAGCTGGAGGAATTCAGTCTGGACGAGCGTGAGCGGCAGAAAGAGATTTCCCTTGCCGAATTTGAAATCAGTGAAATTACTGAAGCCGGGCTACAGGAAGGCGAAGATGAGGAGCTTGAGATATGCTACCGCAGAATGTCGGAAGGAAAAAAGATAACTGAGGGAATCGGGGAGGCTTATCAGTATACCAGTGAGGATTCCACCGGAAATGCAAGCGATTACCTTAGCCGTGCAATCCGTGCGCTGCAGGATGTCTCTTCGGTGGATGAACAGGGCGGGGGTCTGTATAGCCAGCTCGTTGAAATCGACAGCCTGCTCAATGATTTTAACCGGGAACTTTCAGAATATGCGAAAAGCTTTGAATTTTCTGAGGAAGAGTTTTATGAGACAGAGAATCGCCTGAATGAAGTAAATCATTTAAAAACAAAATATGGAAATTCTGTCAGTGAAATCCTGGAATATTGTGAAGAAAAGAAGCAAAGGCTAAAAGAACTGGAAGACTATGAAATATATATGCAGGAACTTCGGGAAGGTTTGGAGCGGGCGAAACAGGAGTATCTTTCCTGCGCTGAGAAACTTTCTGCACAGAGAAAGAAGGCTGCGGTATCTTTTGTAAAAGAGATTAAAAAAGGTCTGGAGGATTTGAATTTTCTGGATGTACAGTTTGAAATGCGGTTTTCCAAAAATCAGAAATTTTCGGCGGGCGGTATAGATGATGCGGAATTTTATCTTTCAACTAACCCGGGTGAGGCGCTTCGGCCGATGGGAATGGCGGCGTCGGGAGGAGAGTTATCCAGGATTATGCTTGTGATTAAGGCGGTGCTTGCAGGTCAGGAAGATACGCCGACTTTGATTTTTGATGAAATCGATACCGGAATCAGTGGAATTACGGCAGGAAAAGTGGCAGAAAAGATGCATCTGATTGGAAAATCCAGACAGGTGCTGTGCATCACGCATCTGGCTCAGATTGCAGCGATGGCCGATGCACACTATCGAATTCAAAAAGAAGCAAAGGAAAATGTTACCAAAACAGAAATTGCCAATCTGTCGGAAGAAGAATCGATTCAGGAGCTTGCGCGGCTTCTGGGCGGTGCGAAAGTCACGTCAAGCATTTTGCAGAGTGCGCGAGAGATGAAAGAATTGGCAAAGCGTGAAATATAATACCAGTGTGAAACAGAGATTCTGTCCACATACTAAAAACGAACATTTGAGAGAGCGTTTGGTACTCTCGGATGTTCGTTTTTTCTTCTTTTAAAGTCAAAGACCCCGATGCAGGCAACGGAGCATCAAATTTGACACGCCCCAAGGGGCGGGAGATTTGGTCTGCGCTCCGCTTCGGTCGGTGCTAAACGAGTGCCACAGGCACTCAGCACCTTTCGCGGCAGTTGCTAAATATCCATGCAAGCATGGATGCTTGGCCCGTTGCTCGTGGGAATAAAAACAGAATGTGTGAAATGTGCATGAGTTTTATAACAGCAAGCAGCTTTGGATTAGACGAAAGAAAAGAGGGCATGTGGATATGGATAAGCTGAAATACTTGGAAAAACAGAATAGAAAGCAGAACAGAAAACAGAACAGAAGACGATATATTCTGGTAGCTGCCGCCTTGATTTGCGCGGTGGTTTCAGGCGCTGTTGGTTGGAGTGTGGCGGATGCATCCTCGCAGAAGGAAGTCAGCACCGAACAAATCAGTGAGGATACGGTGCTGGTCGGCGGCATGCCGGTCGGAATCTATATGGAGACAGACGGTGTTCTTGTGCTGAACACACAGAATATCAAAGCAATTGATGGCAAATCCTATGAGCCTGCACACAACTTGGTGAAAGCCGGGGATTATATTGTTGCGATGAACGGGACAGAGATTCATAATAAGCAGGAACTTATGGAAACCATTCAGCGGCTGCAGGATGCAGAGGTCGTGCTTACGCTTCGCAGGAATTCCGATACAACAGAGGTGAAGCTGGATGCGGTAGAATGGAAACCGCAGGAATATAAGCTTGGAATCTGGGTAAGGGATAATGTGCAGGGGTTGGGGACAATCACATTCCTAAACCAGAACAGTGAATTCGGGGCGCTTGGACATGGAATCCATGATGCCGATACAAGTGTTTTGATGCAGATTACAAACGGCAGTCTGTACAAAACAAGCATCCGTTCCATCGTCAAAGGTGAAGATGGAATGCCGGGCAGTATGGAGGGACTGATTGTGTATAACCGTTACAACAGACTTGGTACGATTCAGAAAAATTCGGATGCCGGAATCTATGGCACGCTGGATGAAATTGATACACTTTTTGAAGAACAGGTTCCGGTCCGGGTTGCAGCCGCAGATGAAGTTGAAACAGGGGACGCAGAAATCCGCTGCTATATCGACGGGGAGGTTCAGGAATATAAGGTACGTATTCTGGAGACGGATACTTCACCGCGTGAGATTAATAAAGGTATTATACTGGAAGTGACAGATTCCGCCCTTTTAGATAAAACAGGCGGAATCATTCAGGGGATGAGTGGTTCGCCGATTCTGCAAAACGGAAAACTTGTCGGGGCCGTTACCCATGTGTTTGTCAATGATCCTACAAAAGGTTACGGCATTTTTGCAGAAACAATGTTGTCGGAACTTGAAAATTAGTCTTGCTTTTTCGACATCTTGTGTCGAATACGGGCGGACTAATATTCTTGATTCTCCAAAGAGTGACCTATATAATAGTTTAAGCGGGTGGCGTTTTTTCTGAAACGGTTCTGAGGAGGGATTGTTATGGAAAATTTGAGCGTGGCCATTGCTGATGATAACGAACGAATGCTTGATATGCTTGAAAATCTGATTAGTACCGACAAAGATTTAAGCATCGTTGGAAAGGCGAAAAACGGGGAAGAAATGTGTCAGATTATTAAAAATCAGCAGCCGGATGTTGTTTTGCTTGATTTGATTATGCCGAAAATGGACGGTTTGACGGTGATGGATTATGTAAATCACGATAAAACCATGGGAAAACAGCCTTGCTTTATCATCGTGACAGCAGTTGGTCAGGAGCGAATCACAGAAGATGCCTTCGAAAAAGGAGCAAATTACTATATTATGAAACCATTTAACAACGAAATGTTGCTGAATCGGATAAAAAGCATCAGAAAAAGCAGCCGCATTCCGGAGAGAAAAACTGATGAAATAATAGAAAATACACGAATTAATGAAGATAATTTGGAAAATAAAGTAACAAATATGCTGCATGAAATCGGAATTCCGGCACATATCAAAGGCTACCATTATCTGAGGGATGCAATTATGATGGCGGTAGAAGATATGGATGTCTTAAATGCAATTACGAAAATTCTTTATCCGACTGTAGCAAAGAAATACCAGACGACATCAAGCCGTGTGGAACGTGCGATCCGACATGCAATTGAAGTTGCGTGGAGCAGAGGAAAGCTGGATACATTGGACCGGCTGTTTGGATACACCGTGAGTAATGGAAAAGGAAAACCGACAAATTCAGAATTTATTGCGCTGATTGCAGATACGATACAATTAGAGTACAAACATAGATGATGGAAATCAGAGATTTTCCAAAGATAAATCTTTTCAAGGCCCGTAAAATGAGTTATAATGAATGCATAATTATAAATTGCGCGGGACTAAAAGGCGACAGAAATGGGAGGGATTATTATGAAAAATATTTTATTTGCGTCTTCAGAATGCGTTCCATTCATTAAGACTGGAGGGCTTGCGGATGTGGTTGGTTCACTTCCGAAATACTTCGACAAAGATAAATATGATGTCCGGGTTGTTCTTCCAAAATATAATTGCATGTATCAGAAATGGAAAGATATGATGGGGTATGTTGACCATTTTTACATGAATCTTGCAGGGGAAGACCGTTATGTTGGAATTATGACATGCGAGTATGAAGGAATTAGGTTCTATTTCATTGATAATGAATTTTACTTTAACGGATATGCCCCATATGATGGAGATCCAAAGTGGAACATCGAGAAGTTCGCATTTTTCTCAAAAGCAGTATTGAGTATACTGCCGGTAATCGGATTCCGGCCGGATTTGATTCACTGCCATGACTGGCAGACCGGGCTGGTTCCGGTTTATCTGGATAATTTCCGTTATCTTGGAGAATATTATCGGGGAATTAAGAGTGTCATGACAATACATAATCTGAAATTCCAAGGCGTCTGGGATACAAAGAGCGTGCAGGCAATCACAGGGCTTCCGGAGTATTATTTTGTACCGGATAAGCTGGAAGCATATAAAGACGCGAATCTGCTAAAAGGCGGTATCGTATATGCCGATAAGGTTACAACCGTAAGCAAGACCTATGCGGAGGAGATTAAGACTTCTTTTTACGGAGAAGCGCTGGACGGATTGATGAATGCCCGTTCGAACGATTTATGCGGTATTGTCAATGGGTTGGATTACGAGGATTACAACCCGGAAAAGGATCCGAGGATTTTCAAGAATTTTAATGTGGGTGACTTCCGCAAAGTGAAACCGATGAACAAGGCGGCGCTGCAGGAAGAGCTTGGGCTGGACAGAGATCCGAAGACCATGATGATTGGTATGGTATCCCGGCTGACCGACCAAAAGGGATTCGATTTGGTAGATTATATGATGGACGAGCTGTGTCAGGATGCCGTGCAGATCGTGGTGCTCGGTACAGGTGAAGCGAAGTACGAAAACATGTTCCGCCACTTTGCATGGAAGTATTCAGGAAAGGTATCTGCGAATATTTTCTATTCGGAAGACCTGTCCCACAAGATTTACGCATCATGTGATGCATTCCTGATGCCGTCGTTGTTTGAACCATGCGGGCTCAGCCAGTTGATGAGCCTCCGGTACGGAACACTTCCGATTGTACGTGAGACAGGCGGATTGAAAGATACCGTGGAGCCGTATAACGAGTTTGATAAGACAGGAACAGGATTTAGCTTTACAAACTACAATGCACACGAGATGCTGAGTACGATTCGTTACGCGGAGCATATTTACTATGACAGGAAGAGAGACTGGAATAAGATTGTAGAAAGAGCGATGAATGCAGATTATTCCTGGAACAATTCTGCAGTACAGTATCAGGAGTTATACTACAGCCTGATTGGAGAATAGAAAAAAACTTAGGAGAAAGACATGAAGATAATAGACAAGCTGAATGAAGACAGGATACACATTTCATTTGAAGTGTTTCCGCCGAAGACAGATGCCGGATTCGCCAAGGTGAGAGAGGCAACGGATCAGATTGCAAAACTGAATCCATCCTACATCAGCGTTACATATGGAGCCGGAGGTGGGACAAGCAGGAATACGGCAAAGATTGCAGCGCACATCAAAGAAGAATTGGGAATGGAGAGTCTTGCCCATCTGACATGCGCATCCTCTACAAAAGACGAGGTGCGTACAGTGATTGAGAATCTGAAACAGCTTGGGATTGAAAACATACTTGCTCTTCGCGGGGACATCCCCGCAGGAATGACATTTCCGGATGAAAATCGATTTCACTATGCATATGAGCTTGTGGAAGAGATTAGAAAGCACGGAGATTTCTGTATCGGTGCCGCCTGTTATCCGGAAGGACACGTGGAGAATGAGCATAAGGAAGATGATATCAAGTTTCTGAAACAGAAAGTAGACAGCGGAGTGGATTTCCTGACGACACAGATGTTTTTTGACAATGATATTCATTATAATTTTCTTTATCAGATACGGGAGGCGGGGATTACAGTACCTGTTCTTCCGGGAATTATGCCGATTACGAGCGCGGCTCAGATGAAACGCAGCCAGGAACTCTCGGGAACGGTGTTCCCACGCAGGTTCCTTGCGCTGCTGGACCGGTTCGGGAATCATCCGGAAGCAATGATGCAGGCGGGAATCGCATATGCTACCGACCAGATTATTGACCTGCTTGCAAACGGTGTAAAGAATATCCACATTTACTCTATGAACAAACCGGAAGTTGCAGCAAAGATTATGAATAATCTTTCAGAAATAGTGAAATGTTAGGAGAATGGAGATAATGGACCAACTGACAAAGGAGGCCATCCGTTATCTTGGATATGGAAGAAATGCGGTAGATGAACAGACGCTTGCGTTGATTGCGGATGCATTTGACATTTTGCAGTCAGTGGCAGGAAGGAAATCCATCTATCGCATCTTTTGTTTAGAGCATATGGATGGCAACAAAATACGGTTCGGCAATCTGGAGGTGGAGAGTAAAAGTCTGGCAAAAAATCTGAAGGGCTGCGACCGGATTGTTATATTTGGTGCAACACTTGGAATCGGTGTGGATCAGATTATCCGCCGGACTTCCCTGACAGATATGGCGAAAGCAGTAGTGCTTCAGGCGTGCGCCGCCGCATTTCTCGAAAAATACTGCGATGAATGCCAGAAACAGATTGCACGGGAGCTGCGGGAGGAGGGGCGGTATTTACGGCCAAGATTCAGCCCCGGATATGGGGATTTTTCCATTGAATATCAGGACAGTATTACGCGGATGCTGGATTGTGCGAAGACAATCGGACTGACAATTACAGACAGCTCCATGATGACACCTACCAAGTCGGTTACGGCGGTAATCGGAGCCAGCACTTCGAAGGAAAACTGCCACAGACAGGGGTGTGAAGCCTGCGCGAAAAAGGATTGTATATATAGAAGGGATACGCTATGATATTAGAAGATTTGGGAAAGAAACTGCTGTTTTTCGACGGCGGAATGGGAACGCTGCTTCAGGCAAAAGGATTGAAACCGGGAGAACTTCCGGAGACATGGAACCTGAATCATGCAGAAGAGATTATCGGAATTCATCAGGCATATATGGAAGCCGGAAGCCATATTGTACTTACAAATACATTTGGTGCAAATGCATTGAAATTCAAAGATGATACCTATCCGTTAAAGGACGTGGTAAACGCGGCGGTTTCCCATGTAAAGACTGCATCAGAACGTGCAGGGAAAAAGGTTTATACTGCATTGGATATCGGACCGACCGGAAAACTGTTAAAGCCGATGGGGGACTTGGAATTTGAGGATGCTTATGAGGCATTCCGTGAAGTGATGGTCTACGGAGAGCAGGCGGGCGCGGATTTGATTCACATTGAGACGATGAGCGACACCTATGAAATCAAGGCAGCGGTACTGGCGGCAAAAGAAAATACAAACCTTCCGGTGTTCGTTACTGCGATTTTTGATGAGCGGAAGAAACTGCTTACGGGTGCGGATGTCGCAGTATTTGTCAGTATGCTGGAAGGGCTGCGGGTGGATGCACTGGGAATTAACTGCGGTCTTGGTCCAGTGCAGATGAAACCGGTATTGGAAGAATTGTTCAGTTATTCCTCACTTCCGATTATTGTCAAACCAAATGCAGGACTCCCAAAACAGCGTGGAAATGAGACGTATTATGACGTGGAACCAGCGGAGTTTGCACAGACAATGCGTGAAATTGCAGATATGGGGGCTGCCGTAATCGGTGGCTGCTGCGGTACAACACCGGAGCATATCCGCAGTATGATACAGGTATGCGAAGGTGTGAAACCTGTCCCTATGCAGAAAAAAAAGGATACGATAGTTTGTTCTTATGGGAAAGCTGTTGTTTTCGGAAACGGCTCTAAGATTATCGGTGAGCGCATCAATCCAACCGGAAAGAAGAAGTTTAAGCAGGCGCTGAAAGACCATGATATGGATTATATTTTAAAAGAGGGTATCATGCAGGAGGAAAAGGGCGCGCATATTTTGGATGTGAATGTGGGACTGCCGGATATTGATGAAAAGGAGATGATGATGGAGGCAATTACCGGGCTTCAGGGTGTGACAAGCCTCCCGCTGCAGATTGATACGGTCGATACGGCAGCGATGGAAGCGGCGCTTCGTATTTATAATGGAAAGCCGATGGTAAACTCCGTTAGCGGAAAACAGGAGTCAATGGATGCTGTTTTTCCCTTGATTCAGAAATATGGCGGCGTGGTCGTCGGTCTTACATTGGATGAGAACGGCATCCCGGAAACTGCGGACGGACGTGTGGAGATTGCAGAGAAAATCATTGCGGAGGCGGCAAAATATGGGATTGAGAAAAAAGACCTTGTTATCGATGTGTTAGCGATGACAATCAGCTCTGAGCCGAAGGGGGCGATGATTACGCTAGAGGCACTGAAGAAAGTCCGTTATGGGCTTGGAGTCCATACCATCCTCGGTGTATCCAATATTTCCTTTGGACTTCCGATGCGTCCGATTATCAATGCCAACTTCTATACGATGGCGATGTACAGTGGGTTAAGCTGTGGGATTGTCAATCCGGCATCCGAGGAAATGATGAAGTCTTATGATGCATATCATGCATTGATGAATTTTGATACAAACTGTGAACGTTATATCGGGAATTATTCCGGGCGGCAGACAGAACAGCCGGCAGGGCAGACCGCCGGGAAAGGATTGATGACCCTGCAGACTGCCATTGAGAAAGGCGTGAAAGAAGAGGCACGGCTGATTACGCAGGAACTGGTGCAGACACAGCAGCCGTTGGATATCATCAACACGCAGTTAATCCCGGCGTTGGATTATGTCGGAAAAGGATTCGAAAAAGGAACGGTTTTCCTGCCGCAGCTTCTGATGAGTGCGGAGGCGGCAAAGACAGCATTTGCCGTGCTGAAAGAGTCCATGACCGGGGAAGAGAGCAGTGAAGAGAACAAAGAAAAAATAGTCCTTGCAACGGTAAAAGGCGATATTCATGATATTGGAAAAAATATCGTCAAGGTGTTGCTGGAAAATTATAGTTTTGATGTCATTGACCTCGGTAAGGATGTTCCGCCGGAGCTGATTGTGAAAACAGTTAAGGAACAAAATGTAAAGTTGGTTGGACTGAGTGCGCTGATGACTACAACCGTTGTCAGTATGGAAGAGACAATCCGTCTGCTTAGGAAGGACGCGCCGGATTGTAAGGTGATGGTTGGCGGAGCAGTCCTGAATCAGGATTATGCAGATATGATTGGCGCGGATTTCTATGGAAAAGACGCAATGCAGTCTGTATATTATGCACAAAACCTGCTAATTCATTGACAAGCCTTCCGATAGTGGCTATATTTGTAATTGAAAATGAAACTTTAAACGAATGAGAAAAGTGTAAGACAGGAGGATTCTATTTATGGTAAGAGGATTACAGACAACTGTTCGGTTAATTCGAAGAATGGTATTTACCGAAGTCGCTAAACTTGGATTTAAGGCAAATGCGGATACTTTGCTTGACGATATGGAAACCATCCCATATGAAATCGTCAATGAGGATACACAGTCTTACCGCGAGAGCCGTTACCGTTCCCGCGCAATTGTGCGCGAACGCCTGCGTCTCGCGATGGGGCTGTCTCTCCGCCCGGAAAATAAACCGGTGCATCTGACTGCAGGGGTAGAGGCGAGTAATATTTCAGAAAAGTATTATGAGCCGCCTCTTATGCAGGTAATCCCATCTGCGTGCGAAGCGTGTGAAGAAAAAGGATATGAAGTATCAAATATGTGTAAAGGCTGTCTGGCACATCCGTGTCAGGAAGTCTGTCCGCGGGATGCCATTTCGATGGTAAACGGAAAGTCTTATATCGATCAGACCAAGTGTATTAAATGTGGAAAATGTAAGTCCGTCTGTCCATACGATGCCATTGCAAAAAAGGAACGCCCCTGCAAGAATGCATGTGGTGTAAATGCGATTGTCTCGGACAAGATGGGAAGAGCCTACATTAACCCAGATAAATGTGTTTCCTGCGGAATGTGTATGGTAAGCTGTCCGTTCGGGGCAATTTCCGACAAATCTCAGATTTTCCAGTTATCCCGTGCGCTGAGCGAGGGGGAGCAGATTGTCGCAGAAATTGCACCTGCATTTGTCGGGCAGTTTGGTGACAACATTACACCAAGAAATATCAAAGCGGCATTACAGGAGCTTGGATTTTCGGAGGTATATGAGGTTGCGCTCGGAGCAGATATCGGGGCAGTTGCGGAGGCGCATCATTATGTGGATAAAGTGGTATCCGGAGAGCTCCCATTCCTTTTGACTTCCTGCTGTCCGTCATGGGCGATGCTTGCAAAGAAATATTTTCCGGATTTGATTGACCAGATTTCTCAGGAACTGACACCTATGGTGGCAACTGCACGTACAATCAAGAAAGAGCACCCAGATGCAAAAGTTGTATTTATCGGTCCCTGTGCCGCAAAAAAACTGGAGGCGTCAAGGAGAACCGTTCGAAGTGATGTCGATTTTGTCGTAACATTTGAAGAATTGCAGGCAATGTTTGACGCAAGAGAGATAGATTTGACGAAATACGAGGCAGAATCTTCCTTCCATGATGCGACCGGGGCCGGACGCGGATATGCATGCGCAGGGGGCGTTGCTGAGGCAATCGAGAAGTGTATCAACGAGTATTATCCGGGGGTGGATGTCAGTATCGAACATGCAGAAGGACTGGCGGAATGTAAGAAGGCGCTCGCACTTGCAAAAGCAGGAAAGATGAATGGATGTCTGATTGAAGGGATGGGATGTCCGGGTGGATGTATCGCCGGAGCAGGGACGAACATTCCGGTCACAAAGGCAAAGAAAGACTTGGCAGATTACGTCAGACACTCATCAAAACCGATTCCACCGAAAGAGCTGGAAGAGATTGAGCTGAAATAAAGAGTAAAAGCCGGCGGTGAAAGAGGATGTCCGTCATGCTTTACAATTTAAAAACGCTATGCTATGATATAGCTTAGTATGTTAAAGTTACAGGAGGAAAAGGCGATGCAGCCATATGGAGTAAACCAGTTAAGAAAAATGTTTTTGGAGTTCTTTGAGAGCAAAGGACACCTTGCATTGAAGAGTTTTTCACTGGTGCCTCATAATGATAAGAGTTTGTTACTGATTAATTCAGGAATGGCACCATTAAAACCATATTTTACAGGACAGGAGATTCCGCCGAGGACACGTGTGACAACCTGTCAGAAGTGTATCCGTACCGGAGATATTGAGAACGTCGGAAAGACGGCGCGTCACGGTACATTTTTCGAGATGCTCGGAAACTTCTCGTTTGGAGATTATTTTAAAGAAGAGGCAATCGAGTGGTCATGGGAGTTCCTGACAGAGGTAGTGGGGCTGGACGCAGAAAGATTATATCCGTCTATCTATGAAAAAGATGATGAGGCGTTTGAAATCTGGAATAAAAAGATGGGAATTCCGGCGGAGAGAATTTTCCGTTTCGGGAAAGAGGATAACTTCTGGGAGCATGGTTCCGGTCCTTGCGGTCCCTGCTCTGAGATTTATTATGACCGCGGAGAAAAGTATGGCTGCGGAAAGCCGGGGTGCACGGTCGGTTGTGAATGTGACCGTTATATGGAAATCTGGAACAACGTATTCAGTCAGTTCGACAATGACGGAAACGGCAACTATTCCGAATTAAAACAGAAGAATATTGATACCGGCATGGGACTGGAGCGTCTGGCATCGGTCGTGCAGGACGTAGATTCTATTTTTGATGTAGATACAATCAAGGCTTTACGTGACCATGTATGTACGCTGGCAAAGAAAGAGTATGGAACTGATTACAGCAATGATGTATCTATCCGTGTCATTACGGACCATATCCGTTCCGTTACATTTATGATATCAGATGGCATCATGCCGTCGAATGAAGGCCGCGGATATGTTCTCCGCCGTCTGCTGAGACGTGCATGCCGCCATGGAAGATTGCTTGGCATCGAGGGAAATTTCCTGCCGGAGCTTGCCGTGACTGTAATCGATGGCTCGAAAGACGGGTATCCGGAGCTGGAGGAAAAGAAAGAATTTATTCTGAAAGTGATTGCCAAAGAGGAAGAGCAGTTCAATAAGACAATTGACCAGGGACTTGGCATTCTGGCAGATATGGTTGCAGACATGGATGCAAACAATGTGAAGACATTATCCGGAGAGGATGCATTCCGCCTTTATGACACCTATGGATTCCCGCTTGATTTGACGAAAGAGATTCTGGAAGAAAAATGTCTCGATGTGGATGAAGAAGGGTTCCATGCAGCAATGGAAATTCAGCGGAAGACGGCCCGTGACGCCCGTGAAGTGACAAACTACATGGGAGCAGATGTGACTGTATACGAGTCCATTAATCCAAATGTGACAAGTACATTTGTCGGATATGAAAATTTAACCTGTGAGTCTGAAATCACGGTTCTTACATCCGAAACGGAGTTGACAGATGCGCTCTCAGACGGAGACAAAGGAACTGTTTTCGTTCATGAGACGCCGTTTTATGCAACAAGCGGCGGACAGGAAGCAGACCACGGTATCATCCGTACAGCAGACGGAGAATTTAAGGTAGAAGATACAATCAAGCTGCTCGGCGGTAAGATTGGACATGTAGGAACCGTTGTAAGAGGGATGATTAAAGTCGGGGATAAGGCTGTATTGGAGGTAGACAGAGAGAAACGCGCACTTTCCGCAAGAAACCACAGTGCGACACATCTTCTTCAGAAGGCTCTCCGCATGGTGCTTGGCAACCATGTAGAGCAGGCTGGTTCCAGTGTCAATGAGGACAGGCTTCGGTTTGACTTTACACACTTTTCCGCATTGACTCCGGAAGAACTGGAAAAAGTTGAGAAAATTGTCAATGAAAATATCCAGAAAGCCCTTCCTGTTGTGATTAAGAACATGCCAATCGAAGAGGCAAGGAAAACCGGAGCACAGGCTTTATTTGGGGAGAAATACGGTGATGTTGTCCGCGTTGTAAATATGGGAGATTTCTCTATCGAGTTCTGCGGAGGTACTCATGTAGCAAATACATCTGAAATTATGGCTCTGAAGATTATTTCCGAATCCGGTGTCGCAGCGGGCGTGCGCCGAATTGAGGCATTGACTTCGGAAGGGTTGTTAAAATACTACAGCGAATTAGAAACAAAGCTCCGCGAGGCGTCCAGGCTGCTGAAGGCTACACCGGATACATTGTGTGATAAGATTGGCCATATGATGGCTGAGAATAAATCCCTTCACGGCGAAGTCGAAAGCCTCAAGAGCAGGGTGGCACAGGAAGCTGCCGGAGATATCCTAAATCAGGTGAAGGAAGTCGCAGGCGTGAAACTGCTTGCGGCAGAGATTGATGGCATGGATATGAACGGACTTCGTGACCTGGGCGACCAGATGAAGGAAAAAATCGGAGACGGCGTGGTTGTCCTTGCTTCCGGAAGTAACGGAAAAGTCAGCCTGATGGTAATGGCAACAGACGCAGCAATGAAGAAAGGCGCCCATGCGGGCAATCTTGTGAAAGCAATTGCAGGATGCGTCGGCGGTGGCGGCGGCGGACGCCCGAATATGGCACAGGCAGGCGGTAAAAATCCGGCGGGAATTGCGGATGCCCTGAAGAAGGCGGAGGAAGTTCTGGCAGGACAGCTTGCATAAGGACAGGCAGGACGGTGATTTTGCAAAGCGCTCTTTGAGGAGTATTGGAATCGGTCCGATTGACCTTAAAAATTGCATAATATGAATTTTTTCTAAAGAAAATAGTTGACGTAGCGGAAAAATATGTTATAATCTTTTGTAGTGCAATAAATATACCCGAACAGTCGTATGATGCACAATACAAGGCTGGAGGGGAGGTTAGGTGTGAGACTATGTCAAATGTAATCGTTAAAGAAAACGAGACGTTAGATAGTGCTTTACGCAGATTCAAAAGAAACTGTGCGAAAGCTGGCATTCAGCAGGAGATTCGTAAGAGAGAACATTACGAGAAGCCAAGCGTAAGACGGAAAAAGAAATCCGAAGCTGCTAGAAAACGTAAGTATAATTAATAAGTGCAGAAAACAGGGCGCTGAGTTTCAGCGCTCTGTTTTGTTTTTGCGGATTTATTTTCTGTTATCCATTTTCTGTTATGGCAAATGCCCTTAGGAAAAACGTTTGCCTGTATAAGCAGTTTAATGTTTTAAAGTAATAAAACGGTAAAATAATGAGTTTTTTATTGACAAGCAAAGAGATAGCTTTTAAAATAAACAAGGTAGACAAAGAGTCAAAATACCGTGCAGATTTTGTCTGTATGGATTTTTTATTTTCAGGAGGTAAAAGGAAATGTCTTACGTTGATGAAGTTATCGAATTAGTAGTGAAAAAGAACCCGGCAGAACCTGAATTTCATCAGGCTGTTAAGGAAGTACTGGAATCTCTTCGTGTAGTTATTGAGGCAAATGAAGAGAAGTTCCGCAGAGAAGCCCTTCTTGAGAGACTGGTTGAGCCTGAAAGACAGTTTAAGTTCCGTGTACCGTGGGTAGACGATAAAGGACAGGTACAGGTAAATACAGGATACCGTGTACAGTTTAACAGTGCAATCGGACCATACAAAGGAGGACTCCGCCTGCACCCGTCTGTAAATCTTGGTATCATTAAATTCCTCGGATTTGAGCAGATTTTCAAGAATTCGCTGACAGGTCTTCCGATTGGCGGGGGTAAAGGTGGTTCTGATTTTGATCCGAAGGGAAAATCAGACAGAGAAGTCATGGCATTCTGCCAGAGCTTTATGACAGAGCTGTGTAAATATATTGGGGCCGACACAGACGTTCCGGCAGGGGATATCGGTACCGGTGCAAGAGAGATTGGTTATATGTTCGGACAGTATAAGAGAATCCGTGGATTGTACGAAGGAGTACTTACAGGTAAGGGATTGAGCTATGGCGGTTCTCTGGCGCGTACAGAGGCTACAGGTTACGGTCTGTTATACCTGACAGAGGAGATGCTGAAGCTCAACGGACAGGATATCGCAGGAAAGACAGTTGCAGTCTCCGGTTCCGGAAATGTTGCAATCTATGCAACAGAGAAAGCACAGGCACTTGGTGCTAAGGTCGTTACGGTAAGTGATTCTACAGGATGGGTTTATGACCCGGAGGGAATTGATGTAGCTGCATTGAAAGAAATCAAAGAAGTAAACCGCGCAAGACTTACAGAATACAAAAAATACCGTCCAAATTCAGAGTATCATGAAGGAAGAGGCGTATGGAATGTCAAAGTTGATGTCGCACTTCCATGTGCTACCCAGAATGAGCTGCATCTGGAAGATGCAAAAGCACTGGTAGCAAACGGATGTATTGCAGTTGCCGAGGGAGCTAATATGCCTACAACAATGGAAGCAACAGAGTATTTACAGCAGAACGGAGTACTGTTTGCACCTGGCAAGGCTGCAAATGCCGGTGGTGTTGCGACAAGCGCACTGGAGATGTCACAGAATAGTGAGAGACTGAGCTGGACATTCGAAGAAGTAGATGCAAAGCTGAAAAATATTATGGTAAATATCTGTCATAATATGGCTGACGCTGCTGACAGATATGGGTTCAAGGGCAACTATGTAGTGGGTGCGAATATTGCCGGATTTGAAAAAGTAGCAGAGGCTATGACAGCACAGGGAGTCTGCTAAAAAGATTCAGCATAAAGGAATCCTTTTATAAATAGTTCCGAAAAAAACGGTTGACATTTACAGTGGATTCCATTATAGTAAATCCTAGTAAAAGGGAGTAATCGGCGTATATAATATACGTTCACGATGTCGTCAATACGATGGAGACATGCTTCATCCGTATCGTGATGAAATGATGAGACTTTTACTGCATTGTCAGATGCAGTAGGAGTCTCTTTTTGTATTCCGGTTCATTTGTGTCCGCACAAAATTACTGTAAAACAATGCAAAAGCTGTAAATACTAATTAGTGAAAGAGGAGGAATTCATATGAGTGAATATTATCACTTGAGTGGAGAAGAGGTCTGTCAGAAGGTAAATGGCTCCTTGGAACCGCTGACTGAGGAAGAAGTCAAAAAGCATCAGGAAACATATGGACCGAATGAGCTTGCAGAGGGAAAGAAGAAATCAATTTTCCAGATATTTCTGGAGCAGTACAAGGATTTCCTTGTAATTATCCTGATTGTCTCTGCAATTGTATCCGGATTTCTCGGTGATATCGAAAGTGCACTTGTTATCCTTGTCGTAATTACGATGAATGCGGTTCTGGGCACGGTACAGACCGTTAAGGCAGAACAGTCGCTGGATAGCCTGAAAAAGCTGTCAGGACCGGAGGCAAAGGTATTGCGTGGAGGAGCCATTGTCCCAATCCCGTCTTCAGAGGTTACCGTAGGAGATATCATCCAATTGGATGCAGGGGATTATATTCCGGCAGACGGAAGAATTCTGGAATGTGCAAGCCTGAAGGTAGATGAAAGTGCGTTAACCGGAGAAAGCCTTGGCGTGGAGAAGACAACAGAAAAGATTAAAGGCGAGGGAGCGGTTCCGCTCGGCGACCGCATCAATATGGTATACTCCGGCAGTTTCGCGACATATGGAAGAGCATCTTATATTGTAACGGACATCGGAATGCAGACAGAGGTCGGCAAGATTGCAGGAATGCTGAAATCTGCATCTGAAAAACGAACTCCGCTTCAGGTAAATCTGGACCAGTTCGGACAGAAATTGTCAATTATCATTTTGATTTTCTGTGGAATTTTATTTGGAATTAATGTATTTCAGGGCGGCAAAGTCGGAGATGCATTTATGTTTGCCGTAGCACTTGCTGTCGCAGCAATTCCGGAAGCCTTGAGTTCTATTGTGACAATTGTGTTATCCTTTGGAACGCAGAAAATGGCAAAAGAACATGCGATTATCCGAAAATTACAGGCCGTTGAAGGATTGGGAAGCGTATCGGTCATTTGTTCCGATAAGACAGGTACACTGACACAGAATAAAATGACAGTGGAAGATTACTATGTCAATGAGACAAGAATCCCTGCAGAGCAGATTGATTTAAATCGGCCGGAACAAAATCAATTGTTGATTTTCAGTATTCTATGTAATGATTCTACCAATCTGGATGGTGTGGAGATTGGCGACCCGACGGAAACGGCACTGATTAATCTTGGAAGCAAGATGGATGTCGATGTGGAAGCAGTCCGTTCGGAATACCCGCGGGAGAGCGAGAACCCATTTGACAGCGACCGCAAACTGATGGCAACCAAACATACATTGGATGAGAAGCCGATTATGGTTGTAAAAGGCGCAACGGATGTCCTTTTGGAGCGGATAAACCGTATTCAGATTGGTGATAACATCCGTCCGGTTTCTGAAGAAGATATCCGTAAAATTGCTGCGCAGAATCAGGAATTTTCCAGAGATGGACTTCGGGTTCTTGGATTTGCATACAAAGAAGTTGCCGATGAATTGGAACTGAGCATTGAGGATGAGGATAATCTTGTGTTTTTAGGTCTGATTGCAATGATGGATCCGCCGCGTGAAGAATCAAAGGCAGCGGTAGAAGAGTGTAAGAGAGCGGGAATCCGCCCGATTATGATTACCGGAGATCATAAAGTGACTGCGGCAGCGATTGCAAAACGAATTGGGATTTTACAGGATGAATCCGAGGCATGCGAAGGTGCAGAGATTGATTCTCTGTCCGATGAAGAGCTGCAGGATTTTGTTGAACATATTTCCGTATATGCGCGTGTGTCACCGGAGCACAAAATCAGAATCGTACGTGCATGGCAGGAGAAGGGAAATATCGTGTCCATGACAGGTGATGGCGTCAACGACGCGCCGGCACTGAAACAGGCGAATATCGGTGTGGCAATGGGAATCACAGGAAGCGAAGTGGCAAAGGATGCCGCATCCATGGTATTGACAGATGATAATTTTGCGACGATTGTAAAGGCTGTGGAAAATGGACGAAACCTTTACCGTAATATTAAAAATGCGATTCAGTTTCTTTTATCCGGTAACTTTGCAGGAATCCTTGCGGTTCTATATGCATCAATCGCCGGGCTGCCTGTCCCGTTTGCACCGGTACATCTGTTGTTCATTAATCTGCTGACAGACAGTCTCCCGGCAATCGCACTTGGACTGGAGCCACATTCAAAGGATGTAATGAATGAAAAACCAAGACCGATGAACGAGTCTATCCTGACAAGAGATTTCCTGGCTAAGATTGGTGTGGAGGGGTTGTCCATCGGAGTCACGACGATGATAGCTTTCCTGATTGGATATCGCGGCGGCAACGCGACTCTTGCAAGCACGATGGCATTTGGTACGTTGTGTACCGCACGTCTGGTACATGGATTCAACTGTAAGTCCGATAGGCCGGTTATATTTACAAGACATTTCTTTCAAAATATTTATCTTGTGGGAGCGTTTGTGCTTGGATTGATATTGATTACATCCGTCATGATGATTCCGGGGCTGCATGGAATGTTCAAGGTCCAGACTCTGACGGCCGGACAGCTTGGGATTGTTTATGGTATGGCTGCCGTGAACCTGCCGATTATCCAGCTAATGAAGGCTGTACGGTGTGCACTCAAAAAGAAGAGATAAGAAAATATAGAAAAGGATGGAACGCGGAATCCGATATCTGCTTTCCATCCTTTTGTGATTTTTTGTAATTGTCTATTTCTGCGGGCAACAATGCCATGCCGGTCTGCTACAGAGGTCCTGACACTTTAGGTGTAGCGTTTGATTGTTTCCTGCAATACATATTTTTTGTCATTGTAGCGGTCTGTGATGTAGCTGTTTGCAAGGTGTTCAAGCTCATCCGGTAGTGGCTTCAGTGTTACATCCTCTCCGTACTTCCGTTCTAATGCTTTTTCCAGAAGATAATCGCACACATGTGGATTCTTCGGAAGAAGCGGTCCATGCAGATAGGTGGCAATCACGTTCTTATAGATAACACCCTCGTAACCGGATTTTCCGGTGTTTCCCATCCCGTAGAAGACTTTTCCGAACGGGGTGTGGTCGTTGATATAGGTGCGTCCGCCGTGGTTCTCAAATCCAACGACCGGCGTGTCAAACAGAGGGCTGTTGAGGATGACATTGCGAATCAGACGTTCAGGTTCCCATTCTGTCGTGATATTCAGAATATCAAGACCTTCAATGAGTTTTTTATCCGTTTTATAGTATTTTCCGAGCAACTGGTATCCGCCGCACACAGCAAGGACAACGCCGTTGTTTTCTACAAAATCTTTAAAGTCCTGTTTGATTTCTTTCAGGTACCCGCAGACCAATTCCTGTTCGCGGTCAGAACCGCCGCCGAGGAGGACGATATCCAGACCGGAGAAGTCAATTGTATCACCGGAGAGAAAGGGAATCACTTCCGCTTCGATGCCGCGCCATTCCAGACGCTTGCGGAAACATTGGATATTGCCGCGGTCGCCATAGAGGTTTAGTAAATCAGGATATAAGTGTCCAATTGTCAGTTTCATGGATTATGCCTCTCCCTTCGTTGTATTCTGTAATTCATTGAGCATATGATTGGTCCGGTACAGACCGGAGTAATTGACAATCACATACAAATTTTTTGTGCCAATCTTTGTCAGTTCCTCTACGGACTCACGCAGGTTGGTTGTTGAGCCGCAGGAAATGTCTTCGTATTTTAGCCGTAATCCCATATCATGCCGTCTTGTTCCGTTTGTCAGAATCGTGGACGCATTGGCATCTGCAAGATATTGGAAATCCACATCCCAAAGCCACGAAATATCTTCGCCGTCCTGATAGGTATCGTTAATCTGGATGATAATATCTTTTGGCGTTTTATCTTTCAGTACGAGCGAGACTTTCTGTTGGAAACCGATTGGGTTTTTGGCAAGATGAAGCTGTACGCGTGCTCCGTTTATTGTAAAAATATCTTCGCGGTTATTTCCGTAATCAAAAGATTCCATCATATCTTTGAAATGCTGCATTGGTGCATGCATTGTACAAAGTGCCGCATAAGCGGATAAAGTATTATAAATGTTATATGGCGTGCGTGCTGTGGAATCAATCTTCATATCCGCCATCTCGAAGGAATATACTTCGTCGTGGAGCACGATATCGGATGCAGTGAAGTCCGGTTCCGGACGTTTCAGACCGCAGTTTGGACAGTGATAGATGCCGAGCTGTCCGTAGTGAAAGAAGTCATACTCCAGTTTTGTGCCGCAGGAACGGCAGAAAATGCTTTCGCGGATCTCTGAACGCGAAATGTCATCAAAAATCTGTTCACTGATTCCATAAGTGACATATGGATTCCCACTGTCCGTAGCAAGCGTATAGGACAGGATATCATCACAGTTGATAATCAGTTTTGTGTCAGGTACGCTTGTCACGGCTGTTTTTAATTTATTGAATGTAATATCGACTTCGCCGAAACGGTCTAACTGGTCACGGGAAATATTTGTCAAAAGGGCACAGTCCGGTTTCAACTGTGGCAGTACACCGACGGAAGCAATTTCATCCACTTCGATACAGGCATAGTCTGCATCCAGCCTGCCGTGGCGGTCTGTTGCCAGCACGAATGCCGAAATAATACCGTTCATCATGTTTGCGCCGGTCCGGTTGATGATGACCTTCCAGCCTTCTGCTTTCAGTGCGTGATATAAAATACTGTTTGTTGTTGTTTTTCCGTTTGTTCCCATGGTGACAATTGTCTTCTCGCGTATCTGTCCAGACATGGAACTGAGAATCTTAGGGTCAATGATTCTGGCAACATAGCCGGGAAGGGTGACACCGCTTCCGCGGTTCATTTTTTTAATCAGCCAGCTTGTCAGCTTGGCACAACGGATTGCTAATCTGCTTCGTAATCTCATAATATCCACTCTCTGTTTCTATATTTTCAGTCGGCAGAAATATACATCTGCCTCGCAATGCTTGTATTATTATAAGTGATACCGCAGAAGAAAACAAGGAATTCGGGGAAATTCTAAATATTTTGTGAAGTTCTGGAGGAAGATACTGTTATTTTGGAAATGGTGTGATAAAATGGAAGAATCAACAGGAAAAAAGAAGAATGAGGTCTTAAAAAGTGAAAAGGAAGAAACAGAGAGAGCAACAGGAAGAGATAGGGGAGCAGCGGAATAATAGAATACCGACTACGCGGTATGCGCCGGATTACAAGGTGGGACTTACAAGCCAGCAGGTGCAGGAACATCGTCTGCACGGATGGGTAAACCGGGCGGTGGAACCGCCGTCTAAGACAACAAAAGAGATTGTGCATGAGAATGTGTTCACATACTTCAACTTGATTTTTGCTGTGCTGGCGGTTTTACTCTGTATCGCAGGTTCGTTCCGTGACCTGACATTTCTGCCGGTTATTATTGCGAACACGCTGATTGGGATTATTCAGGAAGTGCGTGCAAAAAAAGTGCTGGATAATCTGACAATGCTCAATGCTCCCCATGCGAAGGTTGTCCGGGACGGCAGGAAAAGCGTAGTGGAAGCGGAAGAGCTTGTTCTGGATGATATTGTAATTTTTCAGGCGGGAAATCAAATCTGTGCAGATGCCGAGGTGTGTGCGGGGACGGTGCAGGTCAATGAGTCATTGTTGACCGGAGAATCAGACGAGATTACGAAAACGAAGGGGGATATGCTGATGTCCGGCAGTTTTATCGTGTCCGGACAGTGTCACGCAAGACTGGATAAAGTAGGAGAGGATTCCTATATATCCAAACTGACTTTACAGGCGAAGGAGATGCAGGAGGGAGAGCAGTCGGAGATGATTCGGGCTCTGGACAAACTGGTAAAAGTAGCCGGTATTGCGATTATTCCGATTGGAATTATGTTATTCTCCCAGGCATTCTTCTTTCAGGACGAGGGATTCCGCTCCAGTATTACGTCGATGGTTGCGGCTGTCATTGGTATGATTCCCGAAGGGCTCTATCTGCTTGCCAGCGTGGCGCTTGCTGTCAGCTCAGTCCGCCTGGCACAGAAAAAAGTTCTGCTGCATGATATGAAATGTATAGAGACTCTTGCGCGTGTGGATGTACTTTGTGTGGACAAAACAGGAACAATCACAGATAATACAATGAAGGTGCAGAGGGTTGTCCCGGCTGCCGGATATGACGCCGGGAAGATGCCCCCGTTGGGTCAGATGATTGGTGATTTTGCATCTGCAATGGACAAAGATAATATGACCATGGAGGCTATCAAGGAGAGTTTTCCCGGCTCTTCAGGCAGAAAACCGGTTTCAAAAACCGGTTTCTCATCTGCTACAAAGTACAGCAGCGTGACATTTGAGAATGAGGTGTATGTGCTTGGCGCCCCGGAATTTGTATTAAACGATACCTATGGGGAGTATGCGGAGGAAATTGAAATGTATACATCCAGAGGACTCCGCGTACTGGTATTTGGGTTGTATGACGGAGAAATTGATGGAAAAGCACTGAAAAGGGCGATTCAGCCTCTGGGCTACATCATGCTTGCAAACCCGATTCGTCCGGCGGCGAAGGAGACCTTTTCATATTTTGCAGAGCAGGGCGTGGAGGTGAAAGTGATATCGGGAGACAGTCCGCGCACGGTGTCTGAGGTCGCAAAAGAGGCAGGTGTGGACGGCGCTGAGAAGTACATTGACGCGTCATCGCTGAAAGATGAAGAAGAGATGCGCAAAGCGGTTCTTCATTACAATGTATTTGGACGCGTGACACCGAACCAAAAACGGCAGTTTGTCCAGATTTTAAAAGACGCGGGAAAGACGGTTGCAATGACGGGAGACGGTGTCAACGATGTACTTGCACTGAAGGATGCGGATTGCAGCATCGCAATGGCATCGGGAAGCGATGCGGCAGCACAGGCATCGCAGCTTGTGCTGCTGGAATCTGATTTTTCCTGTATGCCGCAAGTCGTACTGGAAGGCAGGCGGGTGGTAAATAACATCCAGCGTTCGGCAAGCCTTTTCCTTGTGAAAAATATTTTCTCCTTCCTGCTGTCACTGTTTTCGGTTGTGTTTATGCTGACATATCCGCTGGAACCGTCACAAGTGTCGTTGATTAGTATGTTTACTATCGGTGTTCCGGCATTCTTTCTGGCGCTGGAGCCCAATAAGAATATTATTAAAGGGCATTTTCTTACCAATGTGTTTCTGAAGGCACTGCCGGCAGCATTGACGGATGTGTTGGCGGTCGGAGCGCTTGTAATTTTCGGACAGACATTCGGTGTAAGTGCAGCGGATATTTCTACGGCGGCAACGATGCTGCTTGCGATTGTCGGATTCATGATTCTGTATAAGATTAGTGCGCCGATGAATACAATGCGGGTGGTAATTATCGGCGGATGTATTGCGGGACTTTTATTCTGTAGTGTATTCCTGCACCGGTTGTTTGCAATTACCGGAATGTCAATGAAATGTATCATGCTCTTTGTTGTATTCTCAATCGCTACAGAATCCGCGTTCCGTTTCCTTTCGATTCTTGTAGAGAAAGCACGCTTCTATTATTTAAGACTTCGTGGAAGAGCAGCGGATTGATAATGAAAAAACTGCTGACCGGCTTTATAAAGCGTAGGTCAGCAGTTTTTTTAACCGGGTATGAAATTGCTTGTTCTGAGTATGCAATTTCATTCGTTCGGTATTGGTTTTGTTTTGGTTGATATAAACATCATATTGTGCAAGCAATGTCTGATAATCCTTTGCCTGATTTTGTCCCCATTGAATCAACAGCCAATTCATGGCTCCCGGATTCCAGTAATCCATTGGTATCCCGGCAGTTTTTAAGATTGTGATGTATTGGAGGGCCTGTAAGGAAAGCGTTCCGAGACGGGATTGGAGCTCTTTCTCTTCCGAATTCCGGAGCTTTAGTTTTTCCAGAATTTTGACGGAAAGGCTTTTCCTTTTGGATTCACGGTGCAAAAGCCATGTGCTTGTATTTACGGCTTCGTTTAGTTTATGGGCAGCATTCCAGCATGCTACAAAGGAATCAGACTCATTGGAATTACTGGCTTCTTCTCCCATTTTATAAGTGCGGAAAACCCGTTTTTTACCTCCGCCAAGTTCCAGATCGTATTCCTTACGTTTCTGTGTGTTGGAGAGCGTACGGTAAGCCTCTAAAATTTCCTGCATGCGGGCTGTGGTATCTACTCCGCTGCACATATTGGCATCTGGGTGATAAACCTTCGCCAATGCGTTTTTCGCAGCGGTAATCTCATCCAGGGTAGCATCCCTGGAAACGCCAAGAATATGATAATATGTACGAACTGACATAGTGCCTCCTTATTCATTCATGTATCCGTTATCCCCTGAATCCTTATTCTACGTCATCATCCGTTAAAAATCAAGAAGAGATTGGGAAAGACTGTGAAACAGTCCGCGCGGCCGCCGCTATATAATATAAAAATAACTGACAAATTCGAAGACAGGGCTGCAGCCGGACAGGGATATTAAAAAATGATAGAAAAACATAATTCCGAAAAGGTTCTGTCTATAAAAACATAATTCCGAAAAGATTCTATCTATAAAAAAGCATAATTCTGAAAAGATTCTATATATAATAATAACAGACGAAAAGGTTCGAGGAGTTTGCATGAGAAAAAATCTGTCCATCATTTTAAGTCTGATTCTGTTGCTCTCAGCAGTGTTTACGGCATTACCGACTGTGGTACAGGCAGAAGAACCGTCGCAAAATGCAAAAGAGAATTCAGGTGGACCGGAGGTGAGTGCGCCGTCTGCTGTGCTGATGGAAGTTTCTACCGGTACCGTGATTTATGAAAAAGATGCAGAAACGCCGAGGCCTCCGGCGAGTGTAACAAAAATCATGACGTTGCTGCTGATTTTTGATGCACTTTCGGAAGGAAAGATTCAATTGACCGATGAAGTCAGTGTTTCCGAAAATGCTGCATCTATGGGTGGTTCGCAGGTGTTTCTGGAACCGGGAGAGACACAGACGGTGGATACGATGATAAAATGTATTTCTGTTGCAAGTGCGAATGATGCGTGTGTGGCAATGGCTGAGTACATATGTGGCAGTGAAGAGGAATTTGTACGGAGGATGAATGAACGGGCAAAGGGGCTTGGAATGGAGCATACGAATTTCGTGAATTGTAACGGATTGGATGCAGACGGCCATGAAATCAGTGCAGAGGATATTGCATTAATGTCCAGAGAACTGTTGATGAGGTATCCGCAGATTCATGATTATTGTATGGTCTGGATGGAAAACATCACGCATACGACAAAGAAAGGTACCAGTGAATTCGGGCTTACGAATACAAACAAACTTGTGCGGCAATATGAGTATACAACTGGTCTGAAAACAGGCTCCACAGGAAACGCAAAATTTTGCGTTTCTGCATCCGCCGAGAAAAATGATGTAGAATTGATTGCTGTGATTATGGCGGCGGAAAATTCAAAAGACCGGTTTCAGGATGCGGTTGCGCTGTTGAATTATGGATTTGGAAAATGTCAGCTTTATCAGGATGATGAACCGCAGCGGCTGGAAGAGATTCCGGTAAAAGGCGGTATAAAGGATATGCTTTCGTGTGAATATGAAACAACGTTTTCATATTTGGATACGACAGGAGCGGATTTATCCAAGATAAAAAGTAAGTTAAAAATAGAAAAGGAGCTGACCGCTCCGGTTACAAAAGGACAGGAAATCGGAAGTTTATCCTATGAGCTGGAGGGAAAGGAAATCGGGCGCGTCAGAGTTCTTGCGTCGGAAAGCGTAAAAAAAGCGGGATTTTTTGATTATTTCAAGAAATTATTGGGATATTTTCGGGCGTAGCAGAGCAATCTGCTACGCAATTTGCGTTTTGGTTGAATTTTGGCAAAAGAGATGATAAGATAAATTAGGTTTAATCTGAAATAAATAGAATGGGATTTTTAAGGAAAATATATGTTTAAGATTTGTGTTTTGGTTTGTGCACTTGGATGTATTTTGCTTTGTGCAGAAATATATCGGGAATTACATACGTTCCGGATTACGCGTTACCGCGTGCCCTGCGTGAAATGGAGAGGGGAAGAAATCCGAAAGGTTATATTTATCAGTGATTTGCACAACCATCTGTACGGACAGCAAAATGAAAAGCTGCTTACGGCAATTCAAAAAGAAACTCCGGCAATGATTCTGATTGGAGGAGATATACTTGTAGGAAAGGAAAATATATCGACAGAGCCGGCAAGAGAGTTTGTGAAGGCGCTGACGAGGATTTGTCCGGTGTATTACGCCAACGGAAACCATGAACAGAGGATGAAAGAAAATCCGGGGAAATATGGAAATGCATATTCCGAGTACAAAGCAAAGCTTGAAAATGCAGGGGTTATCTTTTTGGAAAACCGCAGCAGGGAGGTGCTGCTTGCCGGAAATCCACTTCAAATCAGCGGTCTTGAACTTCCGTTGGAAAGTTATGAAAAGTTTAAAAGATATGAAGTTTCCGAACATGAAATTTCAAGACGGCTTGCAAATATACAAGGACAGAAAATCCAGATACTTCTGGCACATAATCCGGCGTATTGTAAGAGTTATCTGGAATGGGGCGCAGATTTGATTCTGTGTGGCCATCTGCATGGCGGACTGATTTGTTTTCCAAATGGGAAAAGCGTGATTACTCCTCAATTCCGTTTATTTCCAAAATATTCCGGAGAAATGACGGCAGAGGGGGATCAGACGGTGATTGTCAGCCGCGGATTAGGAACACATACGGTAAATATAAGACTGTTCAATCCGGCAGAGCTTGTTGTCATGGAACTTACCGGAAAATAAGGAAATCATGGGGCTTGCCGTAAAATAAGGAAATGGGAGAAAGTGTGAGGAAACTATGGGAATTCCTGTTAAATTAGAGGTGTTTGAAGGTCCGTTGGACTTGCTGCTGCACCTGATTGATAAGAATAAAGTAGATATTTACGATATTCCGATTGTGGAAATTACGAATCAGTATATGGAATATATCCGTGCTATGAACAGGGAGGACCTCAATATCATGAGTGAATTCCTTCTGATGGCGGCAACACTGCTTGACATCAAGTGCAGGATGCTTCTGCCAAAAGAAGTGAATGAAGAGGGCGAAGAGGAAGATCCGCGTCAGGAACTGGTGGAGCAGTTATTGCAGTATAAGATGTATAAATATATGGCATATGAATTGAGAGACCGGCAGGTTGATGCGGATTACGTGATGTACAAGCCTCCGACCTTGCCGGATGAAGTCAGGGAATATGCGGAGCCGGTGGATTTGGAGCAATTATTGGGAGGATTAACGCTGCAAAAACTACATGCGGTTTTTCAGGATGTCATGAAACGGCAAGAGAATAAAATTGACCCGGTGCGAAGCAAATTTGGGAAAATTGAAAAAGAAGAAGTGCCGTTGCCGGCTAAGATGGAATATGTAGAAGAGTATGCAAAAACACATAACAGGTTTAGTTTCCGTCAGCTTCTGGAAAAGCAAAAGAGCAAAATGCATGTGGTTGTAACTTTTCTTGCAATACTGGAGATGATGAAGATGGGAATGATTCGCGTGGAACAGGAGCAGACCTGTGGTGAAATTATGATAGAATCCCAAATGTAAGGAGCGGAAGACAACGATGAAACAAATCAAGAAATTACAGGGAGCCATTGAAGCAATCCTGTTTACGATGGGGGAATCGGTTGAACTGAGCAAAATCGCGAAGGCGATTGAGCAGGACGAAAAAACGACACGGAAGATGATTCATGCGATGATGGACAACTATGATGCCGAGGAGCGGGGAATTCGTATCATTGAGCTGAATGATGCGTTTCAGATGTGTACAAAAAAGGAGGCCTACGGGTATCTGATTCGTGTAGCAAGCCAGCCCAAACGCTATGTCCTGACCGATGTGTTGTTGGAAACATTATCTATTATTGCATACAAACAGCCGGTGACAAAATTAGAGATTGAAAAGATTCGCGGAGTGAAGTCGGATCATGCAGTGAATAAACTGGTAGAATACGGGCTTGCAGAAGAAGTAGGGCGGCTGGATGCCCCCGGACGTCCGATTCTGTTCGGGACAACGGAAGAGTTCCTGCGGAGATTCTGTGTTCAGTCTCTGGATGAACTGCCGTCACTGAATCCGGAACAGATGGAGCATTTTAAAGAAGAGGCAGAAGAAGAAGCACAGTTGAAACTGGATATTTAGGCGAAGTACCGGCACAGCGTCCATTCGTGAATATAGCGGGAACTTATTATTCGGTGTGCTAGAGATTGTGACCGTCTCATATATATGATAGTAAAAATGAATTGTACGTGGAATAGCTATGTCTGTAAAGCGAATATGTAAATCTATTGTGAAAAAAAACGTTGTCGCAGGGTGCGTGATGATCGCTCTGGCAGGAATCGGAATGATGTATCCGCAAAGTGACGGCAGAGGGATGCAGAATGAAAAACAGACAATTACTGTGGAATCCCAAAACGTTGAAAAAACGATGGAAGAAACGCAGGAAGAAATAGCAGTGAGAGAACCTGAAAACTTATACGCCCAGTCGGCAGTTTTGATGGATGCCGGCAGCGGGCGTATTTTATTTGCCAAAAATGGACAACAGGCCCGTGCAATGGCAAGTACGACCAAAATAATGACTTGTATTCTTGCGCTGGAATATGGAAATCTTGATACTGTCGTGACTGCCAGTGCGCTTGCGGCGTCGCAGCCGCAGGTGCGGCTTGGGGTTACAGAGGGACAACAATTTTATATGCGTGATTTGCTGTATTCTATGATGCTTGAGTCCCACAACGATGCGGCTGTAATGATAGCAGAGCAGATTGGAGGAACTGTAGAGGGGTTTGCAGATATGATGAATGCAAAAGCAAAAGAAATCGGATGCATGGATACATATTTTATTACGCCGAATGGGCTGGATGCTTCCGATGAGAATGGAATACATCATACGAATGCAGAAGACCTGGCAAGAATTATGAAATATTGCATACAGGACTCCTCAAAACACGGGCAATTCCTTGCAATTACAGGTACAGACAGCTATCAGTTTCAGGATTGCACAAATGTATACACGTATTCATGCACGAATCACAACGCTTTTATGCACATGATGGAGGGGGCGCTGTCCGGAAAAACCGGATTTACAAATGATGCCGGATATTGCTATGTCGGTGCATTGGAACAAGACGGAAAGAAATTGATTGTCGCACTGCTGGCATGTGGATGGCCCAACAATAAAGCATATAAATGGTCAGATACAAGGGCGCTTATGACCTATGGGCTGGAACAGTTTCAAATGGTAATGCTTGATTGCATACCTGCCCAGAACAGCATAAAGAATACATGTATACATGTAGCGGGCGGAGTGCCGGATGGCGGGAGACTAAGCGGGGAATCCACAGCAGTAGTCACACTTGGGTCTGCAGGGAAGAATCTGTCCTTGCTGTTGAGGCGTGACCAGTCTGTAGAAATCCAGACAGAAACAGAAGAGACGCTTATTGCTCCGGTGAAAGCGGATACGGTTGTCGGAAATGTGCGGTATCTTGTAGATGGGGAAACGGTACTGGAATATCCAATCAGAACGACAGAACCTGTTGAAAAATTAAATTTCACATGGTGTTTCTCAAGGATAGCGGAACAGTATTTTACAATGCACTGAGGGGAATATATAAATAAGAACAAGAAACAGCAGGGAATTACAATGGGGAGGGAAAGTGTGAAAAAAATGACGAATTATTTATTTGTTGATTGAAATTTGGTACAGATTAGTTTATACTAGAATAGGCAAAAATTTTGGTTTAATTTAAGCAAATTTTAAAATATGGAGGGCTAAAATATGAGCTACAATGCAACTGGAAACCCAGCAAGCAGAAGAATTGCCGCAATGCTTGATCAGGGAAGCTTTGTTGAAATTGGTGGCGCTGTTACAGCAAGAAACACAGATTTCAACTTACAGGCAAACGAAACTCCGTCTGACGGCGTGATTACCGGGTATGGTGTGATTGACGGTAATCTTGTGTATGTATACAGTCAGGATGCTACTGTATTAAAGGGTGCAATCGGTGAGATGCACGCAAAGAAAATTGCCAACATTTATGATATGGCAATGAAGATGGGAGCGCCTGTAATCGGTCTTGTTGACTGCGCAGGCCTGAGACTGCAGGAGGCAACGGATGCTCTTGAGGCGTTTGGAAGCCTGTACCACAAACAGGCAATGGCTTCCGGAGTTGTGCCGCAGATTACAGCAATTTTCGGTATGTGCGGTGGCGGACTCGCAGTAGTTCCTGGTTTGACAGATTTCACATTTATGGAAAACAAAGAAGGGAAACTTTTTGTGAATTCCCCGAATGCACTGGAGGGCAATGAAGTATCCAAGTGTGATACAGCCAGTGCCGAATATCAGAGCAAGACAGCCGGACTGGTTGACGGAATTGGTACAGAAGCAGAAGTTCTCAGGCAGATCCGTGCATTAATCAGTATGATTCCTGCAAATAATGAAGATGACCTTTCTTATGAAGAGTGTACAGATGATTTGAACCGTGTATGTGCAGACCTTGCAAATGCCGCTGAAGATACAGGAATTGCATTGGCAACAATTGCCGATAACAATGTATTTTTTGAGACAAAGAAAGAGTATGCCAAAGAGATGGTTACAGGATTTATCCGTCTGAATGGCATGACAGTCGGTGCTGTTGCAAACCGTGCGAAAATTTATGACGCAGACGGAGACGCAGAGAGCTTTGATTCCGTCCTGACAGTAGACGGATGTAAAAAAGCGGCAGATTTTATCAATTTCTGTGATGCATTCTCTATTCCGGTACTGACTCTGACCAATGTAACAGGATTTGCTGCTACAAAGGAGTCCGAGAAAGATATGGCAAGATGCGTTGCAAAACTTACCTATGCATTTGCTGACGCAACTGTACCGAAAGTAAATGTTATCGTTGGAAAGGCTTATGGAAGCGCCTATGTTGCAATGAACAGTAAATCAATCGGTGCGGATATGGTTTACGCATGGCCGGCAGCAGAGGTAGGGATGATGGATTCTACTCTTGCAGCTAAGATTATGTATGCAGATGCAGATGCCGATACCCTGAAGGAAAAGGCAGCAGAGTACAAAGAGCTGCAGTCCAGCCCGATGTCAGCAGCAAGAAGAGGATATGTGGATGCTATCATCGAGCCGGCTGACACGAGAAAATATGTAATTGGAGCATTTGAAATGCTGTTCACAAAGAGAGAGGACCGTCCGGACAAAAAGCACGGTACGGTTTAGTGAGGTGAGGCGAAGTGAAGAAAAAAATCAGTTTATTAGGACTTGTCCTCATTTTGGTCTTTAGCCTTGTGGGATGTGGAGACAAGTCAGAAGAGACAGTATATGATCAGGCTAAAATGGAACAGTATGCCGATACAATCGTTTCCAGTTTCAGCAATATGAATGACGAGACGATGGCTCAATTTGAAGAGATGTCTGACCTGGAACTGAATCTGACATTGCTGCAGTCCGGACTTCCGATTGCGTCCGATGATTTTAAGGGCATGCTTGAAGCATGGAAGGCAGGAGAGAATGAATGCGGTGCAATTTCTGATTTCGGCGATTATGAGATGGAAGTAAAGAACAGTGGTGTAGTATTGACTACTAAGTTCAAGGGTTCAGACAGAAATGGTGAGATACAGTTTTCGTTTGATGAAGACATGAACATGGAAAGCATCACTGTTAACGCAGATTACACAATGGGTGAGGTTCTGGAAAAAGCAGGACTTAACACACTGCTTGGAATGGGAACAGTATTTGTTGTATTGATTTTCATTTCATTCATTATTTCCCTGTTTAAGTATATTCCTGCAATTCAGGAAAAATTCAGTAGGAAAGCAAAAGCTGAAAGCAAACCGGAAGCACCGAAAGAGGCGCCGAAGGAAGCGCCGGTACCTGTAAAAGCCGCGGCGGACGACAGTGAGCTTGCCGCTGTAATTTCAGCGGCGATTGCCGCAGCAGAGGGTACTTCAACGGACGGTTTCATCGTTCGTTCCATTAAGAGAAGAAAATCCAATAAGTGGAGTTAATCAGGAGGATAATAAAAATGAAAAATTATACAATTACAGTAAACGGCAATGTATATGATGTAACAGTTGAGGAAAAAGGCGCAGGCACAGCTCCGGTTGCAGCAGCCCCGGTAGCAGCCCCGGTAGCAGCCCCGGCCGCAGCGCCAAAAGCCGCTGTAGGAGCAGGAAGTATTGAAGTAAAAGCAGGAGCGGCAGGAAAAGTATTTAAGATTGAAGCAAACGTCGGACAGAGTGTACAGGCTGGCGATGCAGTTGTTATCATCGAAGCTATGAAAATGGAAATCCCAGTAGTTGCCCCAGAGGCAGGAACAGTTGCCAGTATTGATGTAGCAGTAGGAGATGCTGTAGAATCAGGAGCAGTTTTAGCTACATTAAACTAGTTTACCAGGAGGTTTGACAAATGGAATATATTTCAAATACATTATCGAACCTCGTGCAGCAGACCGCATTTATGAATCTTACCGTAGGTAACTTAATTATGATCGGTGTTGCATGTGTGTTCCTATATTTAGCAATCAGACACGGTTTTGAACCGCTGTTGCTTGTTCCGATTGCATTCGGTATGCTGCTTGTAAATATCTATCCGGATATTATGCTGCATGCGGAAGATGCAGCAAACGGAACAGGCGGACTTCTCTATTACTTCTATGTATTAGATGAATGGTCTATCCTTCCTTCTCTGATTTTCCTCGGAGTCGGAGCGATGACCGACTTTGGACCGCTGATCGCAAACCCGAAGAGTTTCCTTCTCGGTGCGGCAGCACAGTTTGGTATTTTCGCTGCGTATCTTGGAGCTATGGCAATGGGATTCTCAGACAAGGCAGCGGCAGCAATTTCTATCATTGGCGGTGCGGATGGACCGACATCCATCTTCCTTGCAGGAAAGCTTTCACAGACGGCACTGCTCGGACCAATCGCAGTGGCAGCATATTCATATATGTCCCTCGTGCCGATTATTCAGCCGCCGATTATGAAGCTTCTTACTACTGAGAAAGAACGTAAGATTAAAATGGAGCAGCTCCGTCCGGTTTCCAAGCTGGAGAGAATCCTGTTCCCAATCATTGTTACAATCGTAGTTTGTACAATTCTTCCTACAACAGCTCCACTGGTTGGTATGCTGATGTTAGGTAACCTGTTTAAAGAGTCAGGTGTTGTAAGACAGTTGACAGAGACAGCTTCCAACGCATTGATGTACATTGTAGTTATTCTGCTTGGTACATCTGTAGGTGCGACTACAAGTGCAGAAGCATTCCTGAACATGGATACAATTAAGATCGTTGTACTTGGTCTGGTTGCATTCGCATTCGGTACAGCAGCCGGAGTACTGTTCGGAAAGATTATGTGCAAGGTTACAGGCGGAAAAGTAAACCCATTGATTGGTTCTGCGGGTGTATCTGCGGTACCGATGGCAGCACGTGTTTCACAGAAAGTTGGCGCGGAAGCAGATCCGACAAACTTCCTGCTGATGCATGCAATGGGACCGAACGTTGCAGGAGTTATCGGTACTGCGGTTGCAGCCGGAACATTCATGGCAATCTTCGGTGTGAAGTAGAAGAATAGTGGAGGATTAACAAAATGGCAGAAGTTGTAAAAAAACCAGTTAAAATTACAGAAACAATTCTGCGTGATGCACATCAGTCTCTGATTGCCACAAGAATGACAACAGAGCAGATGCTGCCAATCGTGGAAAAAATGGACAAAGTCGGATACCATGCAGTAGAGTGTTGGGGGGGCGCTACATTTGATGCCTCCTTACGTTTCCTCAAAGAAGACCCATGGGAAAGACTTCGTAAATTCCGTGACGGATTCAAAAACACAAAACTTCAGATGCTGTTCCGTGGACAGAATATCCTTGGATACCGTCCATATGCAGATGATGTAGTAGAGTATTTTGTACAGAAATCTGTTGCAAATGGAATTGATATCATCCGTATCTTTGACTGTATGAATGACATCCGTAATCTGCAGACGGCAGTTACAGCGGCGAACAAAGAAAAAGCTCATGCACAGGTAGCAATGTCTTACACTCTTGGCGATGCTTACACATTGGAATACTGGATGGATCTCGCAAAGAGAATCGAGGATATGGGTGCAAACTCAATCTGTGTAAAAGATATGGCAGGACTGCTTGTCCCTTACAAAGCAACAGAGCTTGTACAGGCACTGAAGGATGCAGTTGAGATTCCGATCGAGATGCATACACACTATACGTCCGGTGTTGCAGCAATGACATACCTGAAATCTGTTGAGGCGGGAGCTGATATTATCGATACAGCTATATCCCCATTTGCTATGGGAACCTCTCAGCCGGCAACAGAAGTTATGGTTGAGACATTCAAGGGAACACCTTACGATACGGGACTGGATCAGAACCTGCTTTCTGAGATTGCAGACTACTTCAGACCAATTCGTGACGAGGCACTCGACAGCGGACTTTTGAATCCAAAGAACCTCGGAGTGAACATCAAGACATTGCTTTATCAGGTACCTGGCGGAATGCTTTCCAACCTGACATCTCAGCTTGCGGAGCAGGGTGCAGAGGACAAGTTCTACGATGTACTTGAAGAAGTGCCTCGTGTCCGTAAAGACCTCGGTGAACCGCCACTTGTTACACCGTCATCCCAGATTGTCGGAACACAGGCTGTATTCAATGTTCTGATGGGCGAGCGTTATAAGATGGCTACAAAAGAGACAAAAGATGTTCTGTCAGGGAAATATGGCGCAACGGCAAAACCGTTTAATCCGGAAGTGCAGAAGAAAGTTATCGGCGAAGATGCAGAGGTTATCACATGCCGTCCTGCAGATTTGATTCCAAACGAGTTGGATACACTCCGCAAAGAATGTGCACAGTGGATTCAGCAGGATGAAGACGTGCTGACATACGCATTGTTCCCACAGGTTGCAGTGGACTTCTTCAAATACAGAGAGGCACAGCAGACAAAAGTAGACGCAACAGTTGCAGATACAGAGAACGGAGCTTATCCGGTATAAAGAATAAACATAAGGACCTGTTTTTTCCCTGAAGTTGGGAGACAGGTTCTTTTTTATGATATAGGAGGAGAAGAGATGAAAACCGTACCGGAAAAGATTACAGAACTTCGTACACTTATGAAAAGAGATAATATCGGTGCTTATATTGTACCGACGGCAGATTATCATCAGAGCGAATATGTAGGAGAATATTTTAAGGCAAGAGCATTCCTTACCGGTTTTACCGGTTCGAATGGGACAGCGGTGGTAACCGCAGATGAAGCGTGTGTCTGGACGGACGGCAGATATTTTATCCAGGCAGCTTCGCAGCTTGAAGGAACAGGGATTACCCTGCAAAAAATGGGTGAGCCGGGGGTACCGACCATTCAGGAATATTTGAAGAATAAGCTGGCGGACGGCGCGGGTATTGGATTTGACGGACGAACGGTAGGTGTGAAAGAAGGAGAGGAGTATAAAAAAATTGCAGAGGAAAAGCAGGGGCGTCTTGTATATGAGAAAGATTTGGTGGATGAGGTTTGGGAGAACCGGCCGCCGGTATCTGAAAAGCAGGCGTTTGCTCTGGAATTGAAGTATGCGGGAGAAACAGTGGAATCCAAACTGGAAAGAATTCGTCAAAAGATTGAGGAGGAACATGCGACGGTACAACTGATTACCAGTCTGGATGATATCGGCTGGATGTTGAATATCCGTGGACGGGATGTTGAGTATTCTCCGCTTTTGCTATCTTATGCAATTGTCAAAGAGACTGAGGTGGAACTGTATGCGGATTCCCGCAAATTCGATTCGTCGATGATAAATGAGTTCGAAAAAAATCGTATACATGTATATCCATATAATTCTATTTACAGCCGGGTTAAAAAATTTGAGCAAAAGGACACGGTATTGGTAGATTCCAGACAGTTGAATTACGCATTGTTTCATAACATTCCTGCGGACGTGCATATTGTGGAGAGGGAAAATCCGGTTGTGCAGATGAAAGCAGTAAAGAATGAAACTGAGATTGCCAATATTCGCAATGCACATATCAAGGATGGTATTGCCCACACAAAATTTATGTATTGGCTGAAAACACATATCGGGAAGGAAAAGATAACGGAAATGAGCGCCTCTGAAAAGCTGGAATTGCTGCGTGCCGAGCAGGAAGGGTATCTTTGGCCGAGCTTTGAGCCGATTTGCGCCTACAGGGAACATGCGGCAGTCGTACATTATTCCTCGAGTCCTGAAACAGATGTGGAATTGAAACCGGAGGGATTGCTCCTGACGGATACCGGTGGAAATTACTGGGAAGGTTCTACGGATATTACACGCACGGTAGCACTTGGAAAGGTGACGGAGGAGGAAAAGAAACATTTTACCACAGTAGTAATCAGTATGTTAAGTCTCGCAAATGCCATATTCCTGTATGGCAGTACGGGCATGAACCTTGATTATATTGCAAGGGAGCCGTTTTGGAGACAGCATCTGAACTTTAACCACGGAACCGGGCATGGTGTCGGCTACCTTGGCAATATTCACGAGCCTCCGCAGCGTTTTCAGTGGAAGTACAGTACGGACGGTGCGTATCCATTGGAAGCAAACATGGTAATTACGGATGAACCGGGAATATATATTGAAAATTCCCACGGAATCCGTATAGAGAATGAGCTGCTTGTCTGTAAAGATGTAAAGAATGAATATGGACAGTTTATGAAATTTGAAATGCTGACATATGTGCCGGTTGATTTGGATGCAATCGAGCCGAAACTAATGACAGAACAAGAAAAAGCAAGATTGAATGATTATCACAGGAAAGTATATGAAACAATTTCCCCATACTTAAATATAGAAGAAAGGGAATGGCTGAAGGAGTATACGAGAGCGGTCTGAATGAATGTTATGGTAACATGTCAGCCCGTACTTGTAACACTGATTGAGTACGGGGATGCGCGCTGTGACTTGAGCGCATCCTGCCTATCGCCAAAGACGATCCAAAATGGCAGGATGCGTAACAGTTCTGCCGTAAGGCTGAACTGTTACCGTTCATGCCTTGCAAATGTGAGTACAGTATTGTATAATTTACATGTTTTGGTTCAGGAAAAATGAGACTGGCCAGAAAAATGAATAAAACAGATTAGAAACAGGGGAATACAACGTGGGCGAAAACAGTACGAACGAGCTACAGGGAAGAATTGAGGAAAAGTATCGGGGGATGAGCAAAGGTCAGAAACGACTTGCAGATTATGTGACAGGAAATTACGATAAAGCTGTATTTTTGACGGCGGCAAAACTTGGAGAAGTGGTGGGAGTCAGTGAATCTACCGTGGTCCGGTTTGCGACACAGCTTGGGTATAAGGGATATCCAGGGTTTCAGAAGGCATTGGAGGAATTGGTGCGCAATAAGCTGAATTCTATTCAACGTATGGAAGTGACTTACGGGAGAATCAGTCAGTCAGAAATTCTGGAAACGGTTCTACAGTCCGATATTGAGAAAATCAAGCTGACTTTAGGGGCAATTGACCAGAAAGCATTTGAGCTGGCGATTGACACCATTCTGAATGCCCGGAAAATCTATGTGATCGGAATCCGCAGTTGCGCTCCGCTTGCTGCGTTTTTGGGCTTTTATCTTAATCTGGTATGTGAGGATGTAACTGCGGTAAACACAAACAGCTCAAGTGAGATTTTCGAGCAGTTGATTCGGATTAATGAGGAAGATGTAATTATCGGCATCAGTTTTCCACGTTATTCCATGCGTACCCTAAAGGCACTGGAATTTGCCAGTAACCGGAAAGCGAAGGTAATTACATTGACAGATAGCGTACATTCTCCGATGAATCTGTATTCCTCCTGCAATCTGATTGCAAGAAGTGATATGGCATCTATTGTTGATTCCCTTGTTGCGCCGCTGAGCGTTATCAATGCACTGGTTGTGGCATTGTGTATGAAGAAGCAGAAAGAAGTGGTTTCCACATTGGAGACACTGGAACAAATATGGGGGGAATATCAGGTGTACAGCGGAGATGAATTGAATCCGTTAAAAGAAATTTCAAAAGAATGAGCGTATATTTATGAGTAAAGTACTGATTATTGGCGGCGGGGCCGCGGGACCGATAGCTGCAATTTTTGCGGCGAGAAACGGACACGAAGTCCATCTTTTTGAAAAAAACGAAAAAATCGGGAAGAAATTATTTATCACGGGAAAAGGGCGCTGCAATGTAACGAATGCAGGAGATATGGACACGTTGTTTGCATCGGTAAAAAGCAACCACAAGTTTTTATATAGTGCGTTTTACAGTTTTACGAACGAGCAGGCTATGGATTTCTTTGAGAAACTTGGCGTGAGGCTGAAAGTAGAGCGGGGAAACCGGGTGTTCCCGGAATCCGACCATTCATCGGACATCATAAGCGCATTGAACCGTGAAATGCACCGTTTGAATGTGGAAGTCAGCCTGTACTGTGAAGTGAAGGAGATTCAGACAAAGGGAAATCGTGTTTGCGGGGTGATTCTGAAAAACGGAAAGCATGTTCCCGGAGACGCTTGCATTGTTGCAACCGGAGGCATTTCTTATCCATCTACAGGTTCAACCGGAGACGGATACCGGTTTGCGCAAAAGAGCGGGCACAAAGTGACAGAGCTTTATCCGTCGCTTGTCCCGATGGAAGTGAAGGAATGGTATGCAAAAGAACTGCAGGGGCTTTCACTTCGAAATGTGAATGCAGTGGTTTACGATGGGAAAAAGCAACTTTATGAGGAATTTGGTGAAATGCTGTTCACCCATTATGGCGTCAGTGGTCCGGTTATCATCAGTGCAAGCAGTGAGATTGGAAAGCGATTAAAAGAAAAAGAACTGACGCTTGCCATTGATTTGAAACCGGCGCTGACAAAGGAACAGCTTAATCAAAGGGTACTCCGTGATTTTGAAGAGAACAGAAATAAGCAGTTTAAAAATGCGGTTGACAAACTGTTCCCGGCAAAGATGAAACCGGTTATGATTGAGCTGAGCGGCATTTCTCCTGATAAAAAAGTAAATGAGATTTCCAGAGAAGAGCGGCTGAATTTTGTTGGGCTGATGAAAGATTTCAGGATGACTCTGACCGGGCTGCGCAGTTTTCAGGAGGCAATCATCACAAAAGGCGGTGTCAGCGTAAAGGAAATCGACCCGGGCACAATGGAATCAAAAAAAATCAAGGGGCTGTATTTTGCCGGGGAAGTATTGGATTTGGATGCGCTGACCGGAGGATTTAATCTGCAGATTGCATGGTCAACCGGCTATCTGGCGGGAAGCGCAGTGTAAGATGCATATAAAATTAACAATGAAACAGAGGACGGAAGAAAATGGGATATAACGTAGCGATTGATGGTCCGGCCGGTGCCGGAAAAAGCACCATTGCAAAATTGGTGGCGAAAGAAAAAGGATATATTTATGTAGATACCGGAGCAATGTACCGTGGATTGGCAATTCATTTTCTGAAAAGAGGGATTCGGCCGGAGGAGACAGAAAAGGTAATCGAGGCATGCGGGGATGCGGAAGTGACTATCGCATATGAAAATGGTGAACAGCAGATATATTTAAACGGGGAAAATATAACATCCATGCTGCGCACCGAAGAGGCAGGTAATATGGCATCAAAAACATCTGCCATCCCGGAAGTGCGGGAAAAACTGCTGGAGCTCCAGCGGGGGCTTGCAAGGGCAAAAGATGTGATTATGGATGGAAGAGATATCGGAACCAATGTTCTTCCGGACGCGGATGTGAAAATTTATCTGACAGCCAGTGTGGAGACACGTGCAAAGCGGAGATACAATGAATTGACGGAAAAAGGCGAGCACTGTGATTATGAGGAGATAGCCAGAGATATCCAGGAGCGTGACGCGCGCGATATGAACCGTGAGACAGCGCCGCTCAGACAGGCAGAAGATGCGGTTCTGGTCGACAGTTCCAATATGACAATTGAAGAGGTTGTCTCTACAATCTGTAGCTATTGTATCGGTTAGGATATAAAATGACTATGTAACTATGTAAAAGGAAAAATGCAGGAGACCGTTATATATGAAAGTAATACGTGCAAAAACAGCTGGGTTTTGTTTTGGGGTAAAACGTGCGGTGGATACTGTTTATACACAACTGGAAAATCAAAATGAAGAGAAAATATACACTTACGGTCCAATCATCCACAACGAAGAAGTGGTAAAAGATATGGAGGCAAAAGGGGTTACCGTGCTGCGCAGTGAAACCGAACTGGATGCGCTGGATACGGGAATTGTAATTATCCGGTCGCACGGCGTGGAGAAAAAAATTTACGATATGCTGAATACAATGGGAATCTGCATTGTTGATGCGACCTGCCCGTTCGTAAAAAAGATTCATAATATTGTCCAAAAAGAAAGCGCAGAGGGAAAATACATCATAATCGTTGGTAACCCGCAGCATCCGGAGGTGGAGGGAATCAGGGGATGGGCGGGAGAGCAGGCCGCCGTTGTACAGACTCCGGAAGACATTGACAATCTGTCGATTCCGGATGGCAAAAAGGTCTGCGTTGTCTCTCAAACGACATTTAATTACAATAAATTTAAAGATTTAGTTGAAATTATTTCGGAAAAGAGTTATGATGTAAGTGTTTTAAATACAATCTGCAATGCTACAAAAGAGCGTCAGACTGAGGCAAAGCGCATTGCAGAAGAGGTGGATGCTATGATAGTGATTGGTGACAAGCATAGTTCCAACACCCAAAAGTTATTTGAAATATGCGGAAAAGCATGTAAAGATACGTACTACATACAGACACTTGGAGATTTGAATTTGAATCAATTAGGGTCAGTGGAAACAGTAGGTATTACAGCAGGGGCATCCACGCCCAACAATATAATTGAGGAGGTTCAAAATAATGTCAGAATTATCTTTTGAACAAATGTTAGACGAGTCATTCAAAACTATTCACAACGGAGAGGTTGTAGAGGGTACAGTAATCGGCGTGAAACCGGAAGAGATTATCCTCAATATCGGATACAAAGCAGACGGCATCATCACAAAGAACGAATACTCTAATGATCAGTCTGTTGAGCTGACAGAGGCAGTCAAAGTCGGCGATACGATGACAGTAAAAGTTTTGAAGGTAAATGACGGAGAAGGTCAGGTGTTGCTGACATATAAGAGACTTGCCGCAGAAAAGGGTAATGAGAGATTAAGAGAAGCTTTTGAAAATAAAGAAGTATTAAAAGCTACTGTAACACAGATTCTTGGCGGCGGGCTTTGCGCTGAAGTTGACGGAGCAAGAGTGTTCATCCCGGCAAGTCTTGTATCGGATTCTTATGAAAAGGATTTGAATAAGTATGACGGACAGGAGATTGAGTTTGTAATCAGCGAGTTCAATCCGAGAAGAAATCGTGTTATCGGAGACAGGAGACAGCTTCTTGTCGCTGAGAGAGCAGAAAAGCAGAAAGAATTGTTTGCTAAACTTCAGGTTGGAGATACCATGGAAGGTGTTATTAAGAATGTAACTGATTTCGGTGCATTTATTGACCTTGGCGGAGTAGATGGACTTCTTCACATCTCCGAGATGTCATGGGGAAGGGTTGAGAATCCGAAGAAAGTATTCAATGTTGGAGACACCCTGAAGGTTCTGATTAAAGATATCCGTGATACAAAGATTGCACTCAGCCTGAAATTCCCGGAGACGAATCCGTGGGCACATGCAGCAGAAGATTTTGCCGTTGGTTCTGTAATCAAAGGAAGAGTTGCACGTATGACAGATTTCGGTGCATTTGTAGAATTAGCTCCCGGAGTAGATGCATTACTTCATGTATCTCAGATTTCCAGGGCACATGTTGAAAAACCATCTGATGTTCTTTCTATCGGACAGGAAATTACAGCAAAAGTTGTAGACCTGAACGAGGCAGAGAAGAAAATCAGTCTAAGCATGAAGGCTCTTGAGAACGCTGAGGATACACAGGCAGAAGATACAGAGGAATAAATTCTTTATTCCCGCGAGTAACGTGTCAAGCAGCTATGCTTGCATGGATATTTTGTGATTGTCGCGAGGGGGCTGAGTGCCCGTGACGCTCGTTTAGCACCGACCGAAGCGGAGCACAGACCAAATACCCCGCCCCTTTTTTCCGGGGCGTGTCAAATTTGATGCTTCGTTGCTTGCAGCGGGGTCTTTGATTTTACCGGGTCGAGCAGAGATAAGAGACCAGCATCCTAACGGAAGTTGGTCTTTTTATTATACAAAAATGTATCCTACAGTGTTAAAATTTCGACAAGATGTTTGTTAAAAGATACAAGAACCTAAATGATTTGACTGGATTTTGTATACATAATCTAGTAAAATAATAGTAATGTGGTAAAAAAGAAAGGAGATTTAGAATGGGACTTCTAACTTTTAAAGGTGGAATCCATCCAAATGATGGGAAGAGTCTTGCAAAAGACCAGCCGATTAAAGAAATACTTCCAACAGGCAAGTTGATATATCCGCTGTCTCAGCATATCGGCGCTCCGGCAACTGCGGTTGTGAAAAAGGGAGATGCTGTGCTGAAGGGGCAGAAAATCGCTGAAGCCGGCGGATTCGTGTCTGCTCCGGTTTATGCGTCTGTATCCGGTACCGTTGTAGGAATTGAAAAACATCTGAATCCGGCAGGAAATAGTGTTGACTGCGTTGTGATTGAGAACGACGGGGAGTACAATGAGGTGGAGTACCCTCAGATAAATCCGCTGAATGAACTGTCCAGAGATGAGGTACTGACAATGATAGGAAATGCAGGTATTGTCGGTATGGGCGGCGCCGGTTTTCCAACCAGAGTAAAACTTACCCCGAAAGATCCGGAGAAAATCGAATACATTATTGCAAACTGTGCAGAATGTGAGCCGTATATCACAGCGGATTACAGAAGGATGCTTGAAAATACAGAGGAACTTGTCAGCGGTATGCGTGTCGTATTGTCGTTGTTTGAAAATGCAAAGGGAATTTTTGGCGTTGAGGACAATAAAAAAGACTGTATTCAAAAATTAAAAGAGGCAACAAAGGATGAGCCGCGCATGGAAGTCCGTGTGCTTCAGACAAAATATCCGCAGGGTGCTGAGCGCCAGTTGATTTATGCGCTGACAAAACGCGCAATTAATTCATCCATGCTTCCGGCAGATGCAGGATGTATCGTGGACAATGTAGAGACACTGATTGGAATACATAATGCTGTGATTCTTGGAAAGCCATTGATGGAACGTGTTGTCACAGTGAGCGGTGATGCAGTAGAACACCCAGGTAACTTTAAGGTTTTGCTTGGAACAAACCATCAGGAAGTCATTGCTGCTGCCGGCGGCTTTAAGGAATCACCGGAAAAGGTAATCTCCGGCGGGCCAATGATGGGATTCGCGATGATTTCACTTGACGCACCGATCACAAAGACATCTTCTTCCATTCTTGCATTTGAGAAAGATGCCGTAGCTAAAAATCCGGAGACTGCATGTATCAATTGCGGACGTTGTGTAGAGGTATGTCCAAGCCGGATTGTCCCATCCAGGCTTGCAGATTATGCGCAGCGCTTTGATGAGGAAGCGTTTCTGAAATGGAATGGACTGGAATGCGTGGAGTGTGGTTCCTGTAGTTATGTCTGTCCCGCAAAACGGCAGTTGAAACAGTCCATCGGGGCGATGCGTAAAATTGCACTTGCAAACAAAAAGAAGAAATAGAGGTGAGAGACAGTGAATGAACAATTGAAAGTATCCTCTTCCCCGCATATCCGGGATAGAGTGACAACCAACAATATCATGTTGATGGTAGTAATCGCACTGTTGCCGGCTACCTTCTTTGGTATTTATAATTTCCGTCATGAAAATGCATGGGTGCTTGTTGTCGTTACGGCAGCCACTGCAGTGCTGACGGAGTACATTTATGAAAGATTAATGCACAAACCGGTGACAATCAAGGACTGCAGCGCCGTTGTAACCGGTCTGCTTCTCGCGCTGAACCTGCCGCCGACATTGCCGGTATGGATGGGGGCGCTTGGTTCCGTATTTGCGATTCTTGTCGTAAAACAGCTTTTCGGTGGTCTGGGCCAGAACTTCATGAACCCTGCACTTGCAGCAAGATGTTTCCTGTTGATTTCATTTACAGGACAGATGACATATTTTGTCTATGATGGAGTGACAGGTCCGACACCGCTGGCGGAGTTAAAAGCAGGAGAAGCCGTGAATACAATGGATATGCTGCTTGGAAATATCCGCGGCACCATTGGAGAAACTTCGGTTCTTGCAATTATGGTTGGTGCGATGTTCCTTCTGCTCGTTGGTGTAATTGATTTGCGGATTCCGGGAACTTATCTGCTGACATTCGTAATCTTTATTACAATTTTCGGCGGGCACGGAGCTGACCCGCAGTACATCACCGCACATCTCTGCGGAGGCGGAATTATGCTTGGCGCATGGTTTATGGCAACAGATTATGTGACATCGCCGATTACGAAGAGTGGTCAGATAGTGTATGGTATCTGCCTTGGTGTACTGACTGGATTATTCCGTCTGTTCGGGGGTTCTGCGGAGGGAGTTTCCTATGCCATCATTATCAGTAACCTTCTGGTTCCGCTGATTGAAAAGGTTACTCTTCCAAAACCATTTGGTAAAGGAGGAGAGAAGTAATGAATAAGATTGTAAAAAATACATGGATTCTGACTGCAATCACATTAGTGGCAGGCTGCCTTCTTGGTCTTGTTTACGAGGTGACAAAAGCGCCGATTGCAGCAGCTCAGGAAAGCGCAAAGCAGGAGGCGTATAAGACGGTTCTTGCAGATGCGGATTCGTTTGAAACATATGATGGGTTTGAGGAATCAGAGGCTGCGGATGTGCTCAAGGGGGCAGGATACAGCAGTGATGACATTTCCGAAGTCGCTGTCGCGCTGGACAAAAGCGGTGAGGAAATGGGTTATGTAATTACGGTGATGTCCCATGAGGGATATGGCGGAGATATTGAAATTTCTGTCGGTATTGCAAATGACGGCACGGTCAAAGGAATCGAAATGCTTTCTATCAATGAGACGGCAGGTCTCGGTATGAAGGCAACAGAGTCCGCATTCAAAGAGCAGTTCAAAGATAAGCAGGTTGAGAAGTTCTCCTACACAAAGACAGGAGAGTCAGGAGAGGATAAGATTGACGCGCTGAGCGGTGCAACAATCACGACCAATGCGGTAACCAACGCAGTTGATTCCGCACTTGTCTATTTTCAGAGTGAGTTAGGAGGTAGTGTCAATGAATAAGTATACAGAACGGCTGTATAACGGTCTTGTAAAAGAAAACCCTACCTTCGTGCTGATGCTTGGTATGTGTCCGACACTGGCGGTTACTACATCAGCAACCAATGGGATTGGTATGGGGCTTTCTACTACAGTGGTGCTGGTTTTGTCCAATATGCTGATTTCCATGCTGCGTAAAATCATTCCGGATTCTGTCAGAATGCCGGCATTTATCGTAGTTGTGGCATCTTTTGTTACAATTGTACAGTTCCTGTTAGAGGGATTTGTTCCGAGTCTGTATGACTCACTCGGTCTGTATATCCCGTTGATTGTTGTAAACTGTATTATTCTTGGCAGAGCAGAAAGTTATGCGTCAAAGAACCCGGTATTGCCATCCATGTTCGATGGGATTGGCATGGGGCTTGGATTTACGGTGGGTCTGACAGCAATCGGTATTGTCCGTGAGCTGGTTGGAGCGGGTAAGATTTTCAATATGCAGATACTGCCGGAAAGTTACCAGCCGGTTACAATTTTCATTCTGGCTCCGGGAGCGTTCTTCGTCCTTGCCTGCCTGACAGCGCTCCAGAATATAATGAAGAAAAAAGCAATCGCAAAAGGCAGTCCGGATGCGGAAAAGATTGGCTGCGGAGCAGGCTGTGAGAGCTGTGCAAAAAAGCTTACATGCGGGGGCAGTGCAGCAGAAAAAGAAACGGTAAAACAAACAGCTAAGAGCGGAGAGGAGGAACAGAAATGAAAGAACTATTGTTGATTGCGGTTGGATCAGCGTTTGTAAATAACGTTGTACTGAGTCAGTTCCTTGGAATCTGTCCGTTCCTTGGTGTATCAAAAAATACAAAAACTGCTGCCGGAATGGGCGGTGCAGTTATTTTCGTTATTACAATTGCATCTTTTGTAACGGGATTAATTTACAAATTTATTCTTGTCCCGACAAGGTTTGAGTATTTACAGACAATTGTATTTATTCTTGTTATTGCCGCGCTTGTACAGTTTGTCGAGATGTTTTTGAAAAAGGCAATGCCGCCGCTTTACAATGCACTGGGGGTATATCTTCCGCTGATTACAACAAACTGTGCGGTACTTGGCGTGGCGCTGACAAACGTACAGAAGTCTTACAGCATCTTAGAGGGCGTTGTAAACGGTATCGCAACTGCGTTCGGTTTTCTTGTTTCCATCGTGCTGATGGCAGGAATCCGCGAGAAAATCGAATATAATGACGTTCCGGAGGCATTCAAAGGAACTCCAATCGTGCTTGTGACAGCAGGTCTGATGGCGATTGCATTCTTTGGATTTTCAGGATTGATTTAGGAGGGAGAAAGCATGAGTGTTACAGGAATTTTACTGGCTGCCGTAATTGTTGGCGGAACCGGGTTGTTTATCGGCGTCTTCCTCGGCGTATCCGGGAAGAAGTTCGCCGTTGAGGTGGATGAACGCGAGGAGGCAATTCTCGGCGTCCTTCCCGGCAACAATTGCGGTGGCTGCGGATATGCCGGATGTTCCGGTCTGGCCGCTGCCATCGTTGCAGGAGAAGCAGAAGTGGGCGGCTGTCCGGTGGGCGGCGCCCCGGTTGCGGAGAAAGTCGGAGAAATCATGGGGGTTGCTGCGGGTGAGCAGGAGCGGCAGACTGCATTTGTAAAATGTGCGGGGACCTGTGAAAAAGCGCAGGATGAATATGAATATCATGGTGTACAGGACTGTGTGATGGTAAATATGATGCAGGATGGGGGACCGAAAGGCTGCGATTACGGATGCCTCGGGTTCGGAACCTGCGTGAAAGCCTGCCCGTTTGATGCAATACATATTGTGGACGGAATTGCAGTTGTAGATAAGGAAAAATGTAAAGCCTGCGGAAAATGTGTGGCGGCCTGTCCAAAGAAGCTGATTGAGTTGATTCCGTATGAGCAGAAAACATTCGTACAATGTAACTCGAATGATAAAGGAAAGGCTTTGATGGATGTCTGTCTGGTTGGCTGTATCGGCTGCCGTCTCTGTGAGAAAAATTGCGAGGCGGGAGCAATTACAGTAACAAATTTCCTTGCACATATAGATGCATCCAAGTGTACCAATTGTGGTGTCTGTGCCGATAAATGCCCGAGGAAGGTTATCACACCCCGGAAGATTCCGGTGTCGTAAACAAACTTTGGCAATATATTAACAAAAATTGTATTGACTAACAAAATTTTTTGCGATATGATTATGTCTGTTTTTGAGTAAATAAAAAGGCAGGATAAAAAATATGGACAATACAATTCAAAGAAAAATCAAATTCAGGGACACGGATAATGCTGTTGATTTTGTACGGAAAGTACAGGAATATGGATTTGATGTTGATTTAATAACAGGGAACATTACGATTGATGCCAAGTCATTGCTTGGAGTTCTGTCGCTGAATCTGGCAAAGCCGATTCAGGTGAAAGCACATGATTCTGATGCCGAGTTTTTATCTTTTTTGGATGAATATACTTACGCAGAATAAAAATAATAAACTGGATGACAATATTGTTACAAGATGATGCCAAGGAGAAAATACCTTTTGAACCTAACATCATAATATTTTAAAGAAAGGATAGGGATGAAAATGAAAAAGTATGTTTGTGAACCATGTGGATATGTATACGATCCGGAGATTGGAGACCCTGATGCGGGAATCGAGCCGGGAACATCTTTTGAAGAACTGCCTGAAGACTGGGTATGCCCAATCTGCGGAGTTGGAAAAGACGAATTTGTAGAAGAAGATTAATCCACCATGAAAAACAGCCGGGAAATCAAAGAGTCTGTGGCGAATCAGATTCGTGCCTTCCCGGCTGTTTTTATATGTTTTCGATAGGCTTTTTATGCCTTTGATAGAATTTATATATGTTTTGGATAAAATATATATACGTCTGCGATAAAGTTTTATATATCTCCGACGGAATGTAATTTGTAATCACTGGTGATGAAGATTGCCTTCACGCCGTCCAAACGTTCAATCAATTTTGTCCCCTCTTCCAGACCGAGTGCGTAACAGGTTGTGCTCAGTGCATCGCCGTCAACCGAACTGTCAGAAATAATGGTTACCTGATACAAATTATTTTCATAGGGATATCCGGTCGATGGATTCAGAATATGATGGTAGATAACACCATCCTTCTCAAAATATCTTTCGTAATTTCCGGAAGATACTACCGATTTATCGCGGATTTCAAGCTGCGCAACCGCTTCGTTTTGTTTGTCAAACGGTTTCTGCAGCCCAATTGTAAAGGGGGTTCCATCATATCGGTCTCCGACCGCCAGAATATTCCCGCCGAGATTAATCAATGCATGTTTTACATTCTGGTTTTGCAGATATTCTTTGAGTCTGTCGGCAATGTATCCTTTCGCAATCCCGCCCAAATCAATCTGTGCATCGGGGTCTTCGAGTGTGACGGTATTTCCGTCTATTTTCACCTTATGATAGTCAACATGGCTTTTCGCCTGTTCAATGGCATTTGCATTTGGGATCTCTCCGCTGTGTTCACCGTTAAAATTCCACAGACTGCTGACCGGAGCAATCGTGATATCGAATTTGCCGCCGGAAAGTTCACAGTAATATAGCGCTTTCTGAATCAGTTCAATCGTTTCGTCAGAAACTTCTACGGGGGAGCCTTTCGCAGAATTGATTTTAGAAATCTCGCTTGTATTGATTTCTTTGCTGAATTTATCCTCGTATGTTTTACAGATATCCTTGCATCGGTTCAGAACGGAAATATCGGTTCCCCATGCCTCAATCTGCACAATCGTATCAAAATATATCCCTGACACCTTTAATCCTTCGTTTTCCGGAGACGATGTACATGCAGAAAGAGAAAGTGTCAGCAAAGCCGCAACGGCCAGAATAAAAATTTTTTTCATGTCATACCTCGATTTTTTGAATAGATAATGTCTATTATAACGAAAAACAGAAAATTATACAATCGAACATGTGATTGCATTCCGGGGATGTGTGTGCTATGATAGTTGCTGAGAGGTTTGAAAAATGAAAAAAAATGATTGGATTTTAATTGCGGCGGTTCTTGTGGCTGCAGGGATTTTCCTTGGAATGCACTTGCTTACACCGGGCGTGAAAGGCGGCGTTGCAGAGGTTACGATTGATGGTGTATTGTATGGTACTTATGCATTGGATGAAAATCAGACGGTAACAATTCGGGATACGAACCGTCTGGAGATTGGAGAAGGCAAAGCGAAGATGGTATGGGCGGACTGTCCGGACCAGATTTGTGTGAATCAGAAAGCAATCTCCAAAGAAGGGGAGAGTATTATCTGTCTGCCGAATAAAATTGTTGTTTCCATTGTCGGCGGTGACGAGAAGACAATGGATGCAGTAACGTATTAGAGGTGTGAAGTTGAAGAATAAAGTAGCATATTTCGGCGTATTTACAGCATTTGCACTGATTTTAAGTTATGTGGAAATGCTGATACCGATTCAATTCGGGATTCCCGGAATCAAACTGGGGCTGGCAAACCTGATGATTGTCATCATGCTGTATAAGAGAAATGCAAAAGAGGCAATGATGCTTTCCGTTGTACGCATTGTCTTGGCAGGATTTATGTTCTCGAATCTGTTCAGTATCATATATAGTCTGGCGGGCGGTACGCTTAGCCTGATTGTAATGGCTTTACTGAAGAAACGGGAATCGTTCAGTGTAATGGGAGTCAGCATTGCAGGAGGCGTATCACACAATATCGGACAGTTGCTTGTGGCGATGGCGGTGGTAGAGACATACCGGGTAGGATACTATTTTCCGGTGTTGCTAATTGCGGGTGTCCTGACGGGAGCGCTGATAGGAGTTGTATCCAATGAAGTATTAAAACGCCTTCGGGGCGTGGATCTGGGATGATTTTTATTATTAAAGTGCTTCGTATTTTTAAATTTACAATTTGTGAAAGTATAAAGAGACGGAAGGTGACAGTGATTCGATGATTTCTTATATAAAAGGTGAACTGGTGGCGGTAGAGAGGGAGAAAGTGATTGTGGATGTAAATGGCATCGGGTGGGGGATTTATATGCCGGAGCAGTCAATGGGACTGCTGCCTCAGACGGGGAATGAAGTAAAGATACATACATATCTGAACGTCCGGGAGGACGCGATGCAGCTTTATGGATTCCTGACGAGGGATGACATGGAAGTGTTCCGGCTTCTGATTGGAGTCAGCGGAATTGGTCCGAAAGGCGGACTTAGCATTCTGTCAAAATTATCGGCGGATGATTTGCGGTTTGCAGTTTTATCCGGTGATGTAAAAGCAATTTCTGCGGCACCGGGCATCGGGAAGAAAACAGCAGAGAAACTGATTATTGAACTGAAAGATAAACTGGATTTGAATGAGATGCTGAATCAGACGGCTGCCCCGGATATTCCAGTGTCCGGGAATGAGATGCTTCACACGAATGAGATACAGGCAGAAGCCGTTCAGGCATTGGTTGCCCTTGGTTATGGCAGCACGGAAAGTCTGAAAGCTGTGAAAAAGGTATCTGCTGAGTATACGACGGTCGAAGAGGTGCTCAAAGAGTCTTTGAAAAATATGTGAGGAAATCTATGGGAAAGCGAATTATAACAACTGAGAATCTGGAAGAAGATATCAAAATAGAAAATCATCTCCGCCCGCAGTATTTAAAGGATTATATCGGGCAGGAAAAGGCAAAGAAAACACTTGGTATTTATATCAAAGCAGCGAAAGAACGGGGGGATGCGCTGGACCATGTTCTGTTTTACGGTCCTCCCGGCTTGGGAAAGACAACGCTGGCAGGCATTATTGCCAATGAGATGGGGGTAAATATAAAAATTACCTCCGGGCCTGCAATTGAAAAGCCGGGCGAGATGGCAGCAATCCTCAACAACCTGCAGGAAAATGACATCTTGTTTGTAGATGAAATCCACCGTCTGAACCGTCAGGTAGAAGAAGTATTGTACCCGGCGATGGAAGACTATGCGATAGATATTCTGATTGGAAAGGGGGCGACCGCCCGTTCCATTCGTCTGGACTTGCCGAAGTTTACATTGGTCGGCGCGACTACCCGTGCCGGAATGCTGACTGCACCATTGCGCGACCGGTTTGGCGTGATTCACCATCTGGAGTTTTACACAGAAGAAGAGCTGACTACAATCATTCTGCGCTCAGCAAAAGTGCTAGAGGTTGAGATTGAAGAAAATGGTGCAAGGGAACTTGCAAAGCGCTCCCGGGGGACGCCGCGTCTCGCAAACCGTCTGTTGAAGCGCGTGCGTGATTTCGCGCAGGTAAAATATGACGGTGTGATTACCGAAACCGTCGCAAACTATGCACTGGATTTGTTGGATGTTGATAAATACGGACTAGATCATATCGACCGGAGCATTCTGCTGACAATGATTGAACGGTTTCAGGGGGGACCGGTCGGGCTGGACACACTGGCAGCATCTATCTCCGAAGATGCCGGGACACTGGAAGATGTCTATGAGCCCTATCTGCTGAAAAATGGTTTCATCCAGAGAACGCCAAGGGGGCGTGTCGTCACAGAATTTGCATACCGGCATCTGGGGATTCCGACAGAGGAATAGAGGAAGGAATTGGAAAACATTGAAAAAATGGTTGGTTTTTGCGTTTAGATAGTTTATAATAACAGATAAGAAACGCGAGGAGGAAGCTATGAGTTCAGCAAAACATTTTACAGAAGTTTTAATAGGTGGAAAAGTTTATACGTTAAGTGGATTTGAAGGAGAAGAATATTTACAGAAGGTATCTTCTTATCTGAACCATAAGATTACAGAGTGCACGAACAGCGAAGGATACCGTAAGCAAAGTGCGGATACCCGGAATGTACTCCTTGCTCTGAATATCGCTGATGACTATTTCAAAGCGAAAAAACAGGGAGATTCGCTGGAGAGTGATATTGAACTGAAAGACAAAGAGATGTATGATTTGAAGCATGAGCTGATATCTGTCCAGATTAAACTGGATAATGCGGAGAAAGAGCTGGCGAAGATGAAGGAAGAAAATAATGATTTACAGATGCAGATTGTAAAACTCGAAACCGAGATGAAGAATCGCAGAAAGTAAAGTATCGTGGGCTGTCGGAAACGGACAGCCTGCTTTTTATAACACAAGAAAGTTCTACAAAGGAGCATCAATGATTCAGAGGAGCAGCATATTCAAAAACAGCAGAGAGAAAAAAGTCGAAATACTTGCACCGGCGGGTTCTTATGAGAGTTTCCGCGCGGCAGTTGCCGCAGGGGCAGACGCGGTTTATGCAGGTGGTTCACGTTTTGGAGCGAGAGCGTTTGCAGAGAACTTCACAGAGGAACAGCTACTGAAGGCGATTGATTATGCACACTTGCATGGACGCCGGTTTTATCTGACGGTCAATACTCTTTTGAAGGACCATGAAATTGACTGTCTGGCAGAGTATCTGGAACCGCTTTACCGCGGCGGGCTGGATGCGGTGATTGTACAGGATGTTGGCGTAATGGGAGTGGTCCGCACACAATTTCCGGACATGGAAATTCATGCCAGCACACAGATGACTCTGACCGGAACGTATGGAGCACGGTTTTTAAAAGAAATGGGGGCGGTTCGTGTTGTCCCTGCGAGAGAATTGTCCCTTGCCGAAGTGCGTGCCATAAAGGCGGAAACCGGAATGGAGATTGAGTGTTTCGTCCATGGGGCGCTTTGTTACAGTTATTCCGGGCAGTGCCTCCTGAGCAGCCTGATTGGCGGAAGAAGCGGAAACCGTGGGCAGTGTGCCCAGCCGTGCCGTCTGCCTTACAGCGCAGAAGGCACGAAAGGATACCTGCTCAGCCTGAAGGATATCTGTACATTGGATCTGATTCCGGAGCTGATTGAAGCCGGAATCGACTCATTTAAGATTGAAGGCCGGATGAAACGTCCGGAGTATGTGGCGGGAGTCACATCTATGTACCGGAAGTATGTGGACTTATATTTACAGCATCCGGACAAGCCATACCGTGTAGATTCTGCGGACAAAGAAATGCTGATGGACTTATTTAACCGCGGTGGTTTTCACGAGGGATATTATAAGCACCGGAATGGACGCGATATGGTTTCTATGGAAAAACCGAATCATATTGGTGTAAGGGCAGTGCGCGTGTTATCACAGAAAGGACGGGAACTTACTGTACGCGCATTGACAGAGATATCCGGGGGTGACCTGATTGAATTTCCGAATGGCACAGACCGGTATACATGTGGACAATATTGTAAAAAGGGAAAAGAACTCGTTATTCTGGCGCCAAAGGGAGTGCGGCTGCCGGTTGGGACAGAGCTGTACCGTGTGCGGAACGGACAGCTTTTGGAACAGTTGGCATCGGAGTATCTGGATGGAAAAGTACAGGAATCTGTTTATGGTTTTTTGCATCTTTCTGTAGGGGAGTCTGCAAAATTGGTTGTCTGTAAGGACGAATACAGTGTGGAAGTAAAGTCGGAAGACGTGGTCGAACAGCCTGTCAAAAGCCCATTGCCTGAGGAGCGTATTCGAAAGCAGATGAATAAGACAGGAAATACGGAATTTGTATTCGGGACGCTTGACATCGAGGCGAAAGATGACGTCTTTCTTCCGATGCAGCAACTGAATGGGATGAGACGTTCTGCGCTGGAGCAACTGGAGGAAAAAATCTGCGGCAGTTTCCACAGGAATCCACAGGCGGGATACATGGGGGTTTCAGGTATACCACGGGAATCAGTGTCTTATGCCGAAGGGGAAAGCGCTGCCCTGACAGGGAAGGAAACACATCTTTCCGTGTTGGTGGAAACAGAAGGGCAATTTGAGGGTGTATTGAGTCAGCCGGAAGGAATCCGGCGCATTTACGCCGATAGTATTTTATGTGGAGACGGAATGCTGCCGGAGTTCTGGCAGAAGATGGCTGACCGTGTACATGCGGTTGGTATAGAGTTATTTCTGGCGATGCCCCGGATATTCAGAAAACAGACGGCAGTTTTGTTTGAAGAGTCATATGAAAGCGTTACCGGTAAGATATTTGACGGTGTTCTTGTACGGAGTTACGAGGAATATCAATTTCTGAAGGAATACCGCTATAAGAAAAAGATGATACTGGACTATAATCAGTATATTATGAACCGATTTGCAAAGAATTTCTGGAGGGAAAATGGTGCGGCCGATTATACCATTCCGGTAGAATTGAATAAGGCGGAGATTGAAAAGCTTGGAGCATCAGGCGGCGAGATGATTATTTATGGTTATCTTCCGGCAATGGTGACTGCACAGTGTGTGACCGGCACGGTCGGAGGATGCACAAAAACCAGAAAAATAACGGTGCTGAAAGACCGCTATCAGAATGCGTTCAAGGTTGAGAATTACTGTAGGGATTGCTATAATGTAATCTATAACTCCAAGCCGCTCTATTTGCTTGATTTGCGGCACGAGCTGGAAACCTTGCATGCCGGCGGCTACCGTATTCAGTTTTCCACGGAGGACAAGGCAGAAACAGAAACGGTTCTGAAACAGTACCGGCAGTCATTTTTACAGAGGGTAACTCCGGAGATTCAGGAAGAACAGTATACACGGGGACATTTCCATCGCGGGGTTTCTTGAGAAAAAGAAAAGGAAAGAAGTAAAGGGCAGGTGAAACAGTGGTTAATATTATCGTAGAACTTTCAAAATACATCATTATCTTTTTGATGACCGCCTATACATTTTCATGCTTTTCAATTTTTGTACAAGAGTATGAGGCAGATGAGAGGCATATTTTATTCCGGCAGAATGTATTGATGTTTTCCATGCATTTTATGTCATACATGGTTTTATATCTGAAATCCAATGAACAGAAACTGATTGTTTTTTATCTGTGTCAGGTTGTATTTTTTCTGGCGGTAATCATACTTTATAAAATTATCTATCCGAGCGTATCCCGCCTGATTGTTAACAACATGTGTATGTTAATCAGTGTCGGGCTGATTATGATTACCCGGCTGAACTTTGAGAATGCGGTAAAGCAGTTTATTTATGCCGTAATCGGGGCTGTCATAGGACTGGTTGTCCCGGTAATCATCCGGAATATGAAGACATTGATTGACTGGACCTATATTTATGCGGGAGCCGGATTCGCATTGCTGGCAGTGGTTGCGGTGTTCGCGGCGACTTCCGGCGGTGCGAAACTTGGATTCACAATTGCAGGATTTGGCGTGCAGCCATCGGAATTCGTGAAAATCCTGTTTGTTTTTTATGTTGCGTCCAGCCTTCGGAAATCAACGGATTTTAAAAATATAGTAATTACAACGGCAGTTGCGGCAGCCCATGTACTGATTCTTGTGATATCGACGGACCTCGGTGCGGCGCTGATTTTCTTTATCGTGTATCTGGTCATGCTGTATGTGGCAACAAGGCAGCCACTTTATGCCCTTGCAGGAATCGGGGCGGGCAGCGTTGCCGCGGTACTCGGATACCGGCTGTTTTCTCATATCAAAGTGCGCGTGGCGGTCTGGAAAGACCCGTTTGCTTCATATAGCGAAGGCGGATATCAGGTGGCACAGTCATTGTTTGCAATTGGAACCGGAAGCTGGTTCGGCATGGGGCTGATGCAGGGAAGCCCGGATTTGATTCCGGTCGCTGAATCAGATTTTATCTTTTCCGCGATTGCAGAAGAATTAGGATTGATTTTTGCCTTGTGTCTTATTCTTGTATGTGTGAGCTGTTATGTTATGTTTCTGAATATAGCGATGGAGATCCGCAATCAGTTTTATAAACTGGTGGCGCTTGGGCTTGGAACCTGTTACATCTTCCAGGTGTTCCTTACTATCGGTGGTGTGACAAAGTTTATTCCGTCAACCGGAGTCACCCTTCCGCTTGTTAGTTACGGAGGAAGTTCCATGCTCAGTACAATGATTATGTTTGGTATTATTCAGGGACTTTATATTGTAAGAGAAGACGAAGCCGAGAAAATTGAGAATAGAAAAGTAAGAAAAGAGAGAGAAGTAAGACATGAAACGGGAAGCACGACCAAAAAGAAATCAACAAAACCGAAAACAAAGTTCGAAGAAGTCCCGAAACAAAGAGTTCGCTAGAGTCACGTATTTCTTTGTGATTTTGTTCCTTGCCCTGATGGCTTATCTTGTATATTTCAACCTGGTCCGCGCAAAGAAAATTGTGAACAGTGCTTATAATGAGCGTCAGAACAAGTTTGCAGAACAGGTTGTCCGCGGCAGTATCACAGATAAAAACGGTGTCGTACTTGCGGACACAACAGTAGAAGAGGATGGCAGCGAAACAAGAAATTATCCATATGGGGATGTATTTGCCCATGTTGTCGGTTACAACGCATCCGTTGGGAAAACGGGGCTGGAATCAGCGGAAAACTTTGACTTACTGACATCAAATGCATTTTTTGTGGAAAAACTAAAAAATGAGTTTCAGGATGCAAAGAACATTGGGGATACGGTAGTTACTACACTGGATGCCGATCTTCAGCAGGCGGCATACGATGCAATGGGGGATAATAAGGGTGCAGTTGTTGTTATGGAGGCTTCTACCGGAAAGATTATGGCGATGGTATCCAAACCGTCATATGACCCGAACCAGATAGAGGAACAGTGGGATTATTTGAATTCAGATTCGGAAAACAGTCCGCTTCTGAACCGTGCGACGCAGGGTTCTTATGCGCCGGGGTCTACATTCAAACTTGTGACAACACTGGAATACATGCGGGAAAATCCGGATTATGCGAATTACACTTATGACTGCGCCGGCGAGATTACATGGAATGATACGACCATACATTGCTTTGACAGCACTGTACATGGTCTGGAAGATTTACGGAGTTCCGTTGCAAATTCCTGTAATTCATCGTTTGCGAATATTGGATTATCCTTGAATAAAACCTCTTACCGAGGTACCGCGGAAGACTTGCTTTTTAACAAAAAACTGCCGTGTGTATTGGATTACTCCAAAAGTTCCTTTGCAGTAGATGAGAGCACGGGAGAGGCAGAGATGATGATGACGGCTATGGGACAGGGGAATACGCTTGTAAGCCCATACCACATGGCGTTGATTACGTCAGCAATTGCAAACGGCGGAACGCTGATGGAGCCTTATCTTGTAGAAAAAGTGACTAATTATACCGGCTCCGAAATCAGTAAAAATGTTCCGAAAAGCTATAAAAAACTGATGACTTCCGATGAAGCATCACAGCTTAAGGAGTACATGCGGGCAGTGGTGGAAGAGGGGACCGGAACGCTGCTCAATAATGATGTCTACACGGCAGCCGGAAAAACCGGGACGGCAGAGTACAGCATGGTGGACGGGGAGAAGACACACTCATGGTTTGTCGGCTTCACGAACGTAGACAACCCGGAACTGGTAATCAGCGTTATCATTGAAGGATATGACGGAAACAGCGGCGCCAAAGCCGTTCCGATTGCAAAGCAGATTCTGGATTCGTATTATTACAGATAGGAAAGATGCGGGATGCGTATAAAATGTTATTGTAATATGTATGTAAGCACCTCATTGGAGAGGAAACGGAATAAAGTCATCTCAAAACTGATGGAGCGCAGGCTGGCACCTTCCGTTTATATACTTACACTCGCGCAGGGAGAGCAGAATCATCTGGAATTTTTTCCTGCCATTCTGCTGCAGCAGCATGTATATGATAATGACGAGATATTCGTCGTAGGGCTAGCGGAAAGTTATGAGTCCGCGGTGGAACTTGTAGAGCGGATTCTCCGGCAGGTGCTGGCTGACACAGGCGGCACGGATATCCGTCGTTTTATTTTGGAAAAGCAACTGTTATTTGAGGAAAGCAGAGGATAGAAGATGGTGCATATACTCCTGTTTGTTTTAAAAATAATAGGGTGGATTTTACTTGCAATACTCGCTCTTTTTGTATTGCTTGTCTGTGTGATGCTCCTGACGCCGCTGCGTTACTTTGTGAGCGGGAGCTGCGGGGGAAGTCTGGAAAGTCTGCAAATCAATGCCAGATTTTCATTCCTGCTGCACCTGATTCGGGGAAGCGTGCAGTATGAAAACGAGGCACTGGCATGGGAAATGAGTATCGGTTGGAGACGGTTTGGGAAGAAAGGAGAAGAGAAAGAATCCGTTGCGGAAAAACCCGATGAGCAGAAGCAAAAATTACCGGTGAAGGATACCTCGTCCGGAGGGCGTACGGCAGAAGAGTCCAAAGAATGTCCTGAAAAGTGCACGGACAGGGAATCCGGGGAACATACCGGAAAGTGCACGGCGGCGGAGTCTGGAAAGCGTACCGGAAAGTGCACGGACAGGGAATCCGGGGGACAGACAGCCGGGGCGTCAGGCTCAGAAAAAATTCAGGAAGATACCTGTACGGATAAACTCTCCATGCGGTTCCAGAGGATAACGTGTACATTTCAAACGTTTTGTGATAAGATAAAAGCATTATTAAGGAAAAAAGAAATCCTGACCGCGTTTATCACAGATGAGATACACAAAGCGGCGTTTTTCAAGTTATTAGAACAATTCCAAAAGTTTCTAAGACGGATGAAGCCGAAGGAATTCAGCATAAACGTGCATTTTGGGTTCGGGAATCCGTCCCATACAGGAATCCTGCTGGCAGGAATCAGTATGTTATATCCGATATTCGGTGAACATGCAGAAATTGAACCGGATTTTGAACAGGAGGTTCTGGAAGGAAACATGTTCCTCAAAGGAAGAATACAGTTTTGGATTGCAGCTGCAGCAGCTTTCAATCTGTTATGCAGCAAAGAAGTGCGGGCAACGGTCCGCCATATAAAGAAATTTAGTTTTGATTAAGGAGGAAACGGCAATGTCTGAAGCAAATAATTTTAAAAATACGGTAGAGGCACTGTTTAAAGGAATGGATGGTGTTGTATCTTCGAAGACGGTAGTAGGGGATGCGATTCATGCAGACGGCATTACGATTCTTCCTTTGATTGATGTATCTTTCGGACTGGGAGCGGGAGCTTTTGAAGGGGAAAAGAAAGAAAAAGGAATGGGAGGAATTGGCGGGAAGGTGACGCCGAGCGCGGTTCTCGTCATCAAAGACGGAACTATACGTCTTGTGAATATTAAGAATCAGGATACCGTCACAAAACTGCTGGATATGGTACCGGATATTCTGGATAAGTTCACAACGAGAAAAGAGGATAAAGTGACAGAAGAGGATATCGCAGATGTACTGGATGATGCAAACGATTTAGAATGATTTTGAAGAGTCATGCATAATATATAACAATCTGAAACCGTACAGATGGGAGTGTGCATGAAAAGGCTGATTGGTTTTGCCCTGTTGTGCATTTCGGTTGGAATGCTGATTCTTCTTATGATTCCGGCAACGTCATTTTTGAGAATCATTTTATTTATCGGATGTATCGCAGCAGGATACCTGCTGTTCTGCAAATAGGGAAATGAAAAGGAAGGAAAAAAGAGCAAGAAAAAGACCCGATATTCATAAAGAATACCGAGTCTTTTAAATTTCCGTGTCTGTAAAGCGGTCATTTACAATTCGCTTTATTCGGCTGTACTTTTTATTAAGCACGTTCAACGCGTCCTGACTTCAGGCAAGATGTACATACATACATTTTCTGAGCTCCGCCTTCTGTTTTAACTCTAACGGACTTCACGTTTGATTTCCACATTTTTGGTGATTTTCTATGAGAGTGACTTACGTTGTTTCCGAAGTGGGCACCCTTTTCACAAATAGCACATTTAGCCATCACAAACACCTCCTAACAATCTGAAATAGTCCTTGTTATGGACTCACAACAATGATATTCTAGCAGAAAGGAGAGCACAATGCAAGTATTTTTTGCAATTACTGGAAGTTATTTTTTATTTTTCGCGAATTGTGGTTCACAGAATTGCATTTTCATGCTAGAATAATCATGTCTGTATGATAAAGTATAGGTTTGAAATCCATTTGAAATCGGAGGTATATAGAATGAAAGGTAGTATGAGTACAGATCTGGGAATCATTACAATCAGCCCGGATGTAATTGCGAAGTATGCAGGTTCCGTTGCGGTTGAGTGTTTCGGAATTGTCGGGATGGCAGCCGTTAATATGAAAGATGGTCTTGTAAAATTATTAAAACGGGAAAGCCTGACACATGGAATTCAGATTGAAATTTCAGATGAGAACAGCATTACGCTGAATTTTCACGTGATTGTTGCATACGGTGTAAATATTCTTTCGGTTTCTGATAACCTGATGAACAATGTTAAATATAAGGTTGAGGAATTTACTGGTATGACGGTCGATAAAATTAACATCTTCGTTGAGGGTGTCAGAGTGATTGATTAAGGAGGATACTTGTCGTGGCAACAAATACGATAAACGCAGAGCTGCTTACTAAAATGTTTCTTGCAGGAGCAGCAAATCTGGAGGCAAAAAAAGAATTTATTAATGAACTGAATGTGTTTCCGGTTCCGGATGGGGATACAGGAACGAATATGACGCTGACCATTATGTCTGCTGCAAAAGAAGTACGGGGTCTGGACAGACCGGATATGCAGACTGTTTCCAAGGCAATCTCTTCCGGCTCCCTGCGTGGCGCAAGGGGAAACTCAGGAGTCATCCTGTCTCAGTTGCTCCGTGGATTTACAAAAGAAATCCGCGGACATAAAGAGATTGATGTACAGGTTCTTGCCGCCGCCTGTGAGCGGGCGACCGCAACGGCTTATAAAGCAGTCATGAAACCGAAGGAAGGCACCATTCTGACTGTTGCAAAGGGGGCTGCGGAAAAGGCAAGAGAGATGGCGGAGACAACAGACGATTTGTCCACATTTATTCCGGAGGTCATTTCGTTTGCAAAAGAGGTTCTTTCCAGAACACCGGATATGCTGCCGGTATTGAAAGAAGCCGGGGTTGTGGATTCCGGCGGACAGGGACTTCTGGAGGTGCTCAATGGCGCATATGATGCATTCCTTGGAAAAGAGATTGATTACAGTGCAATCGAGTCCAGTGCAGGCACAACTATGGTAAAACCGGGCGCGCAGGCACAGGCAGATATTAAGTTCGGGTACTGTACTGAGTTTATCATTATGACAGAAAAGGCATTTACAGAAAAGGATGAGCATGAATTCAAGTGCTATCTGGAATCAATCGGGGATTCGATTGTGTGCGTGGCGGATGATGATATTGTGAAAGTGCACGTCCATACGAATGATCCCGGGCTTGCAATCCAGAAAGCGCTGACTTTCGGACAGCTTTCCCGCATGAAGATTGATAATATGCGCGAGGAGCATCAGGAGAAGTTAATCCGGGATGCGGAGAAACTGGCAGAAGAGCAGGCAAAGAAGGAACCCCGGAAACCGGTTGGGTTCATTGCTGTTTCCATTGGTGAAGGGATGAACGAAATTTTCCGTGAACTTGGCATTGACTATATCATCGAAGGCGGACAGACTATGAATCCAAGCACAGAGGATATGCTCAACGCAATTGGGCAGGTAAATGCCGACCATATTTTCATTCTGCCGAATAATAAGAATATTATTCTTGCGGCAAATCAGGCGCAGGCGCTGACAGATGATAAAGATATCATTGTTATCCCTACGAAGACGATACCGCAGGGAATTACGGCAGTAATCAATTATATGCCGGATGAAGATGTAAAGACCAATGAAGAAACCATGAATGAGGAAATCAAGAACGTGAAGACCGGGCAGGTGACTTATGCTGTGCGTGATACACATATTGACGATAAAGAAATTCATGAGGGAGATATCATGGGAATCGGTGATACCGGAATTCTGGCGGTCGGGCAATCTGTGGAGAAGACCACGAAAGAGATGCTTGCCCTGATGGCAGATGAAGACAGTGAATTGATTACACTGTACTACGGGGAAGATATTCAGGAAGAAGAAGCAGAAAGACTTGCGGCAGAAATCGAGGAGATGTATCCGGAGGCAGATGTAGATTTGCACTGCGGCGGACAGCCGATTTATTACTATGTGATGTCTGTTGAGTGACGAATACAGTATCCGTAGATTTTGTTTATGCGGTACTGGAAACATGAAGAGAAGTAACGGGCGAATCAGCTTTCCGTAATATTGGGAGGCTGATTCTTTTTATACGAGGTGACAGAATGGACGTACACACAAAAATCAGTGCGCTTAAAGGGATTGGCGAGAAAACAGAAAAGATTTTTCAGAAAGCCGGAATTTATACAGTCGGTGATTTGATTCAGTATTTTCCACGCGGATATGATGTGTATGAAGAACCGGTGGCAATCAGTGAATTGGAAGAGGGACGGACAATGACCGTGACCGGAGCAATTTATGGGAGAGTGCAGGTTGGCGGAAATCCGAAAATGCAAATCACTACGTTATATTTAAAAGATATTACGGGAACATTAAAGGTGGTATGGTTTCGTATGCCTTTTTTGCGCAGCACACTGTCGAAAGGCGGTGTTATCACACTGCGCGGACGAATCATCCGCAAGAAAGATGGTCTTGTGATGGAGCATCCGGAGATTTTCTATCCGAGCTCCAGATACGCGGAAAAACAAGACAGCCTCCAGCCGATTTATCCATTAACTGCAGGGATGACGAACAATGCGGTCATAAAAGCGGTACATCAGGTACTCGATACAGCAGATGCAGGCGACGGAGTCCTTCCGGAAGAACTGGAAGAGCGATATCGTCTTATCTCTTATCCGCAGGCAATCCGGGGCATTCATTTTCCTGAAAAAAAAGAAGAGTTTTATCGGGCAAGAGAACGTCTTGTATTTGAAGAATTCCTAGTGTTCATCCTTTCCATCCGTATGATGAAAGGGAATGAGGACCGGATGCTGAATCAGTACTGTTTCCGGGAACAGCCGGAGCTGGATTCCTTCTTACAGCATCTTCCCTTCGAATTGACGAACGCGCAAAAGCGGACCTGGCGGGATATCAGGCATGACATGACGGGCGTTCATGTCATGTCCCGGCTTGTGCAGGGAGATGTTGGTTCCGGCAAGACAATCGTTGCGTTGATTGCCATGATATTTGCCGGATTGAATGGATACCAGGCAGCGATGATGGCGCCGACGGAAGTATTGGCAAGGCAGCATTATGAAAATATAAGAACCATGTTAGAAACATATCATGTGCCATTGACAGCGGAGATTCTGACAGGTTCTATGAGTGCCGGACAAAAAAGGGCGGCTTACGGCAGGATCACATCCGGAGAAGTGCAGATAGTTGTAGGGACTCATGCACTCATTCAGGAAAAAGCAGTGTATAAAAATCTGGCGCTTGTCGTGACGGATGAACAGCATCGGTTCGGAGTCCGCCAGCGTGAGAATCTGGCGGAAAAAGGACAGCATCCGCATATTCTTGTAATGAGTGCGACACCAATTCCGCGTACGCTGGCAATTATTCTATACGGGGATCTCGATATCTCCGTGATGGATGAACTCCCGAAAAACCGGCTTCCGATTAAAAATTGTGTCGTGGATACCGGATATCGAAATACAGCATACCAATTTATGAAGAAACAGATTCAGGAAGGCAGGCAGTGTTATGTTATCTGTCCGATGGTCGAGGAAAGTGAAAGCCTTGAGGCGGAAAATGTTACCGGCTACACGGAGAGCCTGCGTGAAGTGATGGGGGAAGGAATTGAAGTCTGCTGCCTGCACGGAAAGATGAAGCAGTCACAAAAAGATGAGATTATGGATGCATTTTCCAAAAACGAAATTCAGATTCTTGTATCAACAACCGTAATTGAGGTTGGGATTGATGTACCGAACTCTACAGTCATGCTTATTGAAAACGCGGAACGGTTTGGGCTGGCGCAGCTCCATCAGCTCCGCGGCCGTGTGGGACGCGGAAAATATCAGTCTTACTGTATCTTTATGAGTGCATCAAAATCAAAGGAGACGAAAGAACGTCTGGACATTCTGAGTCATTCCAATGACGGCTTTTTCATTGCGGGGGAAGATTTGCGGCTGAGGGGTCCGGGCGATTTGTTCGGGATCCGTCAGAGCGGACTGTTGGATTTCCGGCTTGGGGATGTGTTTCAGGATTCGAAAATCCTTCAGTGTGCAGGTGAGGCGGCGGGAAATTTGCTGGAAGATGACCCCGGACTTGCAAAAGACGTCCATCAGCCGTTAAAACATGCGTTGGACCGCATGATTTCGGAAGTTATGTTAGAGAAGACGTTATAAATCTGCGGCGGTTCCAAGCAGCAGCTACATGCGTTAAATTTATATTTCAAAATAATGTAAAAACAGGCAGGAACTTCTAGTGTAAAAGTTTGAATCCTTCACATACTATGGATGTAACAAGCAATCAAGTTACAAAACAAAGACGAAAAATGTAACAAGAAAAGGTTACAAAAAGTTGCAGAAGGAGGAAACACAAATGGCAAGTCGTTCATCTAACCGTGCAGCCGTGCCAGAAGCAAAGGGTGCATTAGACAAATTTAAATACGAGGTTGCAAGCGAGCTTGGAGTACCGCTGTCAGATGGGTACAACGGAGACCTGACTTCCAAACAGAACGGTTCTGTTGGAGGATATATGGTTAAGAAAATGATTGAGCAACAGGAAAAACAGATGGCTGGTAAATAGCAAAGACGCATAGAAATGCGAAGAAAAAGCACTTGGGAATTGACCTAAGTGCTTTTTTCTGCTAAAATGCACCATAGTTAGACAGGAGGAATTGTATGAGGGTAATAGCAGGAAGTGCAAAACGGTTACAATTGAAGACGGTGGAGGGCATGGATACCAGACCGACGACGGATCGCATTAAGGAAACATTGTTCAATATGATTGCACCATACATGTATGACTGTGAATTTCTGGACTTGTTCAGCGGCAGCGGAGGAATTGGCATTGAGGCATTGAGCCGCGGGGCGCGCGAGGCAGTCTTTGTGGAAAATAACCCGAAGGCAATGGCCTGTATCAAAGAGAACCTGAAATATACAAAACTGGACAGAAAGGCTCTGACACTGACAAAGGATGCGTTGACTGCTCTGTATCAGTTGGAGGGCGAAAAAACATTTGACTATGTTTTCATGGATCCGCCGTACAATCAGGAATGGGAGCGGAGAATACTGGAATATCTTGCAGGTTCGGAACTGATATATGAGGATACTGTGATTATTGTGGAGGCGTCGAAGGAAACAGACTTTTCTTATGTTCCCGAACTTGGATTCTGTATCATTAAGGAAAAGATGTATAAGACAAACAAGCACGTTTTCATTGAAAAAGAGGGGAAGGAAGAAATATGTTAAGAGCAATCTATCCGGGGAGCTTTGATCCGGTTACGAACGGACATCTGGATGTCATTAGAAGATCTTGTAAGATGGTGGATGAACTGATTGTCGGAGTGTTGAACAATAATGCGAAAATGCCGTTGTTTTCTGTGGAAGAACGTGTTAAAATGTTAAAGGAAGTAACAAAAGACATACCAAATGTACGGATTCTTCCATTTGACGGGCTGCTGATCGAGTTTGCAGCAAGGATGGAAGCCGGCGTTGTTATTCGTGGACTCCGCGCAATCACGGATTTTGAATATGAATTACAGATGTCCCAAACGAATCACAAGCTGAATCCGGAGGTTGAGACAATATTTTTAACAACAAGTATTGAGTATTCTTATTTGAGTTCTACAACGGTCAAAGAGATTGCTGCTTTTGGGGGAGATATCACGCAGTTTGTGCCGGAAGCAGTGGTCGGGCAACTTGAGCAGAAGATGAAAGAAAAAAGGAGAGTGTAATCATGAGCAGCCGTATTGAACAGATTATTGAAGAGATTGAGGAGTATATCGACAGAGACTGTAAGTATCAGCCGCTGTCTACGACGAAGATTATTGTAAATAAAGAGCATCTGGATGAATTACTGAGGGAACTCCGCATGAAGACACCGGATGAGATTAAACGTTATCAGAAAATCATTGCGAACCGGGATGCGATTCTGGCCGATGCGCAGGCAAAAGCAGACGCTATGATTGAGGAGGCACAGGTTCAGACAACTGAACTTGTCAGTGAGCACGAGATTATGCAGCAGGCATATGCGCAGGCGAATGAGATTGTGACACAGGCGACTGCACAGGCACAGGAGATTATGGATAATGCAACGTCCGATGCCAACGAAATCAGGATTGGCGCTATCCAGTATACGGATGATCTGCTCGCTAATGCAGAAAGCATTATTGGACATACACTGGACAGCTATTCAACAAAGTATGACGGATTGATTAATTCCCTTCAGGAATGTTATGACGTTGTCCGCACAAACCGTGCGGAACTGAATATCCCGGAGGATGATTCCGCTGACTATGGGCAGCAGGATATGGATTTAGAATAAGGACAGATACAGGATACCTAATAGACTGGCGGTCAATGCGGCTGCCAGTTTTTCTGTTATGTAAGGCAGAATAGGAAGATGTGCATCCTGTATCATACATTGTGTCTGGGCGATGGAACACAGCCCGCCAGATGCGGTAAGCCCAAGCAGCAATGCGTAGCGGATGTAAAATGGAAGTGCAGCATTGCCAAGTATGTAGATTCCGTTTGTGATTTCAAGGAAAGAAAGCACATAGTCAAACCAGAAGATTTGTAACGGGACCGTCCGTAAAAGGGAGAGCAGAACGGAAAAAAGTATGATGTATCCGCCGACTTTCACAAGGGTTTCGGCGCTGTCTGTGATGCATTTATCCAAATATCGCAGTGACCATGCAGACTTTGAGACAGGTACTGGTGCGTGTGTATGCAAACCTGTCTGTGGCGGCAAATTTCTTCTGGTTATGAAACTGACAAGCACTGGGGTAAGAAACAGGATTCCGATTGTCGGCAGCATAAGCGTTTCTTTGTGCAGCGCCTTCAGGACGAGATAGTTCATGATAAAGGATGGGCTTGTATTATTGCAAAAGGATAACAGATACTCCCCTTCTTCTCTGGAAATGAGTTTAGATTGTACCATATCGGCCGCCGTCTTCGCGCCCATGGGATATCCGCATAAAAACCCGACAAGGACGCAATAACTTCCGGGCTCGGAAACGCGGAACAGGCGGATGAACAAACTGCCGAGTGCGTCTGTGATATAACGCATATTTCCGCTTATAAGTAGAAAATTACTAATGATAAGAAATGGGGACAGCGTGGGAAGGACAATCTGGAACCAGAGCAGCAGTCCCTCACTTGCACCGGAAAAGACTGCTTTTGGTGCAATCAGCATGCACAGGAAGAAAAATACGGCTCCAAGCCCAAAGATTCTGCGTTTCATGTGGAGGTCTCCATCTAGTACACTGAATAATAAGTTCCTGCTATATTCACGAAGAATAATGGATTCGCAGCAGTTAATTTATATCCGGTGTACCAGAATCATCGGTTCGATTATTAAAGATATATGAAACGGCTTGATTTTTTATGTTTCCTGTGACAAAATGGAACAGGAAAGTCGGCTGTATTTTTCATAAAAAATAAAAGCATACAGTCTGGAAAGGGGATTTTAAAATGGCAGTTTTAAACGTTGAGCCAAAAGAAATATTTCATTTTTTTGAGGAGATTAATCAGATCCCGAGGGGAACTTTTAACACAAAGGCCGTCAGTGATTATTGTGTGGAGTTTGCTGAGAAACGCGGACTGGAAGTGATTCAGGATGAATGGAATAATATTATTATTAAGAAACCGGGAACAGCAGGTTATGAGCAGAGCGAGCCGGTAATTATCCAGGGACATCTGGATATGGTATGTGAGAAGACCGCAGGCTCCAATCATGATTTTACAAAAGATCCAATTGAAATGTATGTAGAGGACGGATTCGTGACAGCAAAGGATACAACGCTTGGAGGAGATGACGGAATTGCTGTTGCGATGGCATTGGCAGTGCTGGACAGCGATACGATAGCACATCCTCCGATTGAAGCGGTATTTACGGTTGATGAAGAAGTCGGCATGACGGGGGCGCTGAATATTGACTTATCCCCACTGAAAGGAAAAATGCTGTTGAATCTCGATTCGGAGGATGAAGGAACATTGATTGCAGGCTGTGCCGGGGGATTTGTCTTTGGCATGAAGTTACCGGTCACACGTAAGGCGGCAGAAGGAACTTGCGTAGATTTGGAAATCGGCGGGCTGAAGGGTGGCCACTCCGGCGTTGAGATTGACCGTCAGAGAGGAAATGCAGATAAACTTGCAGGCAGAATGCTGTATCATATGTACAAGCAGGCAGACATGTCTGTCATTTCTGTCAATGGAGGGACGAAGGACAATGTTATTCCGGGGCTTTGCAGAATGCAGATTGTGACAACAGAACCGGAGAAGATCAAAACCCTTGCTGAAGAGATGTTCGAAACATGGAAAGGGGAATTCGTCCATGACGAACCGAATCTTTATGTGAACACAGCAATCGGAGCTCAGGGAACCTATCAGGCAATGACCGAAGAAACACAGTTAAAGGTGCTTACATTCCTGATAAACTGTCCGAATGCAGTGGATGAATTCAGCCGTTCTCTGGAAGGAATGGTAGAGACTTCGGATAATCTGGGTGTAGTTGCAACTGAAGAAGATTCCATCACATTCAAGTTCCTGACGAGAAGCGGAGTTGCTACAAAACTGGTTGAGTTTAAGGAAAAACTCATTAGCTGGTGCGAACTGCTTGGAGCGGCTTACGAAATCAGCGGAGAGTATCCGGCATGGATGTTCAAAGAGGAATCCAAAATCCGACCGGTTACGGCAGATGCATATGAGAGAGTATTCGGAATCAGACCGGAGATTACAACCATTCACGCAGGTCTGGAGTGTGGACTTTTAAGCGGGAAAAAACCGGATTTGGACTGCATTTCTTTCGGACCACAGATGTACGATATTCATACCTACAACGAGAGACTGAGTATTGAATCCACACAAAAGACATGGGAAGTCTTAAAAGAAATATTAAAACAGTGTAAATAAAGCGATACGGAAAGAGATTATGATTAAATTACCGCAGGCATTTGAAGAAAAAATGAAGAATCTGCTGCAGGACGAATATGAAAGTTATGTGCAGTGTTATGAGGAACCGCGCCATTACGGACTGCGTGTCAATACAAATAAGATTTCGGTGGAAGATTTCCTGAAGATTGCACCGTGGCCGCTGAAACCGGTTCCATGGATTCCAAACGGATTCTATTATGACGGAGATCTGGTTCAGCCGTCCAGACACCCTTATTATTTTGCAGGATTGTATTACCTGCAGGAGCCGAGCGCGATGACTCCGGCAAGCCGTATCCCGGTGAATCCGGGAGAGCGGGTGCTGGATGTCTGCGCCGCACCCGGCGGCAAAGCAACGGAATTAGGTGCAAGGTTAAAAGGACAGGGGGTGCTGATCGCAAATGATATCAGCAATTCCAGGGCGCGGGGGCTGCTGAAGAATCTGGAATTATTCGGCATCGGGAATATGATGGTAATCAGTGAGGAGCCGGGAAAGCTGGTTGAGTACTTTCCGGAGTATTTTGATAAAATCCTGATTGATGCGCCGTGCTCCGGCGAGGGAATGTTCCGCAAGGACAAAAAGATGGTAAAGGCGTGGGAAGAACACGGACCGGAGTTCTTCTCAAAACTACAGCGGAGTATCATTACACAGGCGGCACAGATGCTGAAACCGGGCGGCATGATTCTGTATTCAACCTGTACATTTGATGCATTGGAAAATGAGCAGACAATCGAATATCTTCTGGAAACCTATCCGGAGTTCAAGATTTGCAGTATGGAAGGGTACGAGGGCTTTTGCGAGGGGAAACCGGAGTTTACGGAAAGCAAAAGTGAAGCCTACAAAAAGACGGTGCGTATTTTCCCGCACAAAATGCAGGGAGAGGGACACTATCTTGCACTGCTCAAGAAAGGAAATGCGGAGACAGGAGCGGAAACAAAGCCCCAAAAAGGAAACAAAGCCCCAAAGAACATACCAGAGGAGCTGGATACATTTCTCAGGGAATTGACATGGAGAATCGACAGGAGCCGGCTGGATATCCGTGAAGAGCGTGTATATTATATGCCGGAAGGACTGCCGCGATTAAAGGGGATTCGGTTCCTGCGTTCCGGGCTGCTGATGGGTGAAGTGAAGAAAAACCGCTTTGAGCCAAGCCAGGCGCTTGCAATGTGCCTGAAAAAAGAAGAATATCCAAGAATTCTGGATTTCCCGGCAGCAGATGACCGTGTTATCAAATACCTGAAAGGGGAGACGCTGGATGTCGGGAATATTACTTCCGGAAAAGAGAAGGGCTGGTATCTTGTCTGCGTGGATGGATATCCGCTTGGATTTGGAAAACTTGCAAACCAGACGTTGAAAAATAAATATCTGCCGGGCTGGCGGTGGATGTCTTAACCTACAGAAAACATAAATGGAGAATGGATGGATGAAACTCAGACTGGACAAGTATCTTGCTGATATGGGCATTGGAACGAGAAGTGAGGTAAAAAAAGCAATCGGTAAAGGTCTGGTACAGGTTAACGGTTCCGTTGTAAAAAAAACGGAGACAAAATTAGATACAGACAAAGACGAAGTGATGTATTGTTCGAACCCGGTATCCTATGCGGAGTATGAATATTATATGCTGAACAAACCGGCAGGCGTCATCTCTGCCACGCAGGACAAAAGGGAGCAGACAGTGGTAGATTTAATCGCCGACAGGCGGCGGAAGGATTTGTTCCCTGTCGGGCGTCTTGACAGGGATACCGAGGGAATGCTTCTCATCACAAATGACGGCGCATTGGCGCACCGTCTGCTTTCACCGGATAAACATGTCGATAAAGTATATTATGCCAGAGTCCACGGCGCCGTGACAGAGAAAGATGCCGAAGTGTTCAGGAATGGTGTCGACATCGGTGAGGATAGTCCTACACTTCCGGCAGAGCTTCATATTCTTTCGTCCGGAGACGAATCAGAGATTGAGCTGACCATCCGGGAAGGAAAGTTCCATCAGGTCAAGCGGATGTTTCAGGCTGTAGGAAAAGAGGTTGTGTATCTGAAACGTCTGAGAATGGGGCCGTTATCTCTGGACGGTACGCTGAAACCGGGGCAATACAGAAAATTAACGCAAAAAGAGCTGGAGGAGTTATGCTGAATCAAACGTTTTTACCGCTCAGTGAACAGGATATGAAAAAGAGAGGATGGGAACAGGCAGATTTTGTCTATGTCATCGGGGACGCCTATGTGGACCACCCTTCTTTTGGTCATGCAATTATCAGCCGGGTGCTGGAATCGAGAGGGTATCGGGTGGCAATCATCTCCCAGCCGGACTGGAAAGACAAAAACAGTGTAACGGTTTTTGGAGAACCTCGTCTTGGGTTCCTTGTTTCCGCGGGAAATATGGATTCGATGGTCAATCATTATTCGGTATCAAAAAAACGGCGGCAGACAGACGCCTACACCCCGGGAGGCGTGATGGGAAAACGGCCGGATTATGCAGCAGTTGTATATGGCAATTTAATCCGGCAGACCTACAAGCATACACCGATTATCCTCGGAGGCATTGAAGCGAGCCTCCGGAGGCTTGCACACTATGATTACTGGTCCAACCGGTTAAAGCGCTCGATTCTTTTAGATTCCGGGGCAGATATCATTTCCTACGGGATGGGAGAACGCTCGATAGTAGAGATTGCCGATGCACTGGACGCAGGAATTGATGTACAGGATTTGACTTATCTGGATGGGACTGTCGTAAAGGTGAAGAATCTGGATTCTGTCTTTGACGCACACATCCTGCCTTCCTATGAAGAGCTAAAGGAAAAGAAAGAGACTTATGCAGAAAGCTTTTACACCCAGTACTGCAATACCGATCCGTATTCCGGAAAACGGCTGGTGGAGCCATATTCCGAGCACCTGTATGTCGTGCAGAACCCACCTGCGAAGCCATTGAGTCAGATGGAGATGGATGATGTGTATGCACTGCCGTATATGCGGACGTATCATCCTTCTTACAGACAGGCGGGAGGCGTTCCGGCGGTAAAAGAGATTCAATTCAGCCTGATAAGCAACCGTGGCTGTTTCGGCGGCTGTAATTTCTGTGCACTCACCTTTCATCAGGGGCGTATCATTCAGACAAGAAGTAAGGAATCTCTGATTCAGGAGGCAAAACTGTGCACGCAGGAGCCTGGATTTAAGGGGTATATTCATGATGTAGGCGGACCGACTGCGAACTTCCGCCATCCGTCCTGCAAGAAACAGTTGAAATACGGGGTATGCACGAATAAGCAGTGCCTTTTTCCGCAGCCGTGCAAGAATCTGGATGCAGAGCACACGGAATATGTGGACATCCTGCGGGCATTGCGGAAACTGCCGAAGGTCAGAAAAGTATTCATCCGTTCCGGAATCCGGTTTGATTATCTGCTGGAAGATAAAGACCAGACTTTCCTGAAAGAACTGTGTGAATACCATGTAAGCGGGCAATTGAAGGTGGCGCCGGAACATGTCTCAGATGCGGTATTACAAAAAATGGGAAAACCACAGAATAAAGTATATGAGAAATTTATCCGGAAGTTTCAGGATATGAATCAGAAACTTGGGAAAAAACAGTACCTCGTTCCATACCTGATGTCCTCCCATCCGGGCTCCACGCTGAAAGAGGCGGTTGAGCTGGCGGAATACTGCCGTGATTTAGGATACATGCCGGAACAGGTACAAGATTTTTACCCGACCCCGTCTACGATTTCTACCTGTATGTATTATACAGGATTGGACCCGCGGACAATGGAATCGGTCTATGTGCCGAAAAATCCACATGAAAAAGCAATGCAGCGGGCATTGATTCAGTATCGGAATCCGGCGAACTATGAACTTGTAAAAGAAGCGCTCGTGAAAGCCGGGCGGACAGATTTGATTGGATTTGAAGCAAACTGTCTGATCCGTCCGCGGCAATTTTCGAAAGAGAAGAGAGAGGCTGCAGCCGGAAAACAGAGGCAAAGGGCAAGAAACAGGAAGGCAGTCAGGAGATGATGATATGAAAATAGCAGTAGTTACCGGGGCATCTTCAGGAATGGGAAGAGAATTTGTAAAACAGATTGGATTCTTTTATGAGAATCTGGATGAAATATGGGTGATTGCAAGGCGGCGGGACCGTTTGGAGGCACTTCAGGAAAGGACTGTTGTCCCACTGCGGATTTTTGAGGGAGATTTGTTGAAACAGCCGGTTTACGTGGAATTGAGAAAGGCGCTTCAGGAGGAAAATCCGGATATCCGTATGCTTGTTAACGCAGCAGGATTTGGAAAAAGCGGTTTGGTGGAAGAGATTCTCGAAGAAGATAAAAAACTTCAGCTTCAAATGGTCGATTTGAATTGTCTCGCACTGTCAAGAATGACATTTTCATGTCTGCCTTACCTGCATGCCGGCAGCCGTATTGTAAACCTTGCGTCGGCATCGGCATTTTGTCCTCAGCCCGGATTTACCGTATATGCTGCTACAAAATCTTATATATTAAGCTTTTCAAGAGGGTTGGGTGCAGAACTGAAGAAACGCGGAATCTATGTTACCGCAGTCTGTCCGGGACCTGTCGATACGGAATTTTTTGAAACCTCCGGCAAACTGGATAATGCGCTGAAAAAGCTGGCGCTTGTAAAGGCGCCGGATGTCGTGCGGAAAGCACTGCTTGATTCCAGAAAACGGAAAGATGTGTCGGTTTATGGGGGACGGATGAAAGCCGCATATATTGTGACAAAAATTTTGCCGCATCATGTTATCCTGAATCTGATGTCCGGCAATTTTAAAGGAGATTTTAACGAATGAAAAAAGTAGAAAAAGGTATGCCGGGATATCTGGAATACAAAAAGAAAGTGGAAATTACCCGTACAGTTCTTTATTTTGCGATTGTCGCGGCAATTATATTGCTTGGGTACAGTCAGACACATACGAAGAAAAATCTGCTGACAGTTGTCGGTATTGTCGGATGCCTTCCGGCATGCAAGGCACTGGTCGGGGTGATTACCAGACTTCCCTATCATTCGGTAGCGCTGGATTGGGCGGATGATATAAAGCGCAGGGCTTCACATCTGACGACAGCCTTTGACTTGGTTGTGACAAGCACGGATAAAATCATGCCTGTCGACTGTATTGTTATTTCCGGGGATAAGGTTTTCGGTTATACGTCCAGTCAGAAGGTAGATTTAAATTATGCGGCAAAACATATCAAAAATATATTGCATGACAATCAGTTCCCTACTGTTTCAGTGAAACTATTCAACCAGTATCCGGCGTTTTTGGCAAGGGTAGAAGGGCTGAATAACATCGAAGAGGTGGAAAAGAATGATAACAGGCAGCAGGAGGAGGCAATCCGTCAGGTGATTTTTCACATCTCCTTATAACATAGCTTTTATAAGCGATTATTATGGCGAAAAGGATAGATTTATGCAGGAGTTACATGTCACAGGAAATGAGGCGGGACAACGGCTGGATAAGCTGCTTGCAAAGTTCTTAAATCAGGCGCCGAAGAGTTTTCTGTATAAAATGATGAGAAAAAAGAATATTACACTGAATGGCAGGAAATGTTCCGGGAACGAAAAACTTGTGGCGGGGGATATTGTAAAACTATTCTTTTCCGATGAGACAATCGAAAAGTTCTCTGCCCCGGTTTCGGGAAACCCTGTGGTAAAAAAAGCAGTGCAGGGTAAGTCAGGCAGCCGGAAAACATTGGATATCCTCTATGAGGACGAACAGATTCTTCTGCTGAATAAACCAGTTGGGATGCTTTCACAGAAGGCAAAGGAGAGTGATGTGTCCGCTGTGGAGCTGTTGATTGAATACTTGCTGTCATCGGGACAGTTGAGCGAATCGCAGCTGCGGACATTTCATCCTGCAGTGTGCAACCGGCTTGACAGAAATACAAGCGGGATTCTCGTTGCCGGAAAAACTCTGCCTGCATTGCAGGAAATGAGCCGGTTCTTTAAGGAGCGCAGCATTGCAAAGTATTATCGCTGCCTTGTTGCGGGAGTGGTTCGGGAAGACGCATATATCAGAGGGTATCTGTGGAAGAACGAAAAGACAAATAAGGTCATGATTCTGGCAGAGGAACGTCCGGGGAGCGTACAGATTGAGACAGAATACCGGGTGCTGAAAAAAAATACAGCGGTAAGTTTGCTGGAGGTTCATCTGATTACCGGAAAGACACATCAGATACGTGCGCATCTGGCTTCCGCCGGACATCCGATGATTGGGGATTACAAATATGGAAATCCTGCGGTCAACGAATCCTATCGGAAGATTTATGGATTGAAATCTCAGCTTTTGCATGCGTACCGGCTGGAGATTCCGCAATCCGGAGGGCCGCTCGGCTATCTGTCCGGGAAAGCATTTACCGCAGAATTACCGGAGCTTTTTGCGAAGATTTGCAAAGACAAGGGCGTGATGTAATGGGAACTTGGAATTCGAGGGGGCTTCGCGGCTCCACACTGGAGGATTTGATTAACCGTACAAATGAACAGTATGAGGAACTGGGACTGGCTTTGATTCAGAAAATTCCAACTCCGATCACGCCGGTACAGATCGACAAAGAACACCGTCACATTACATTGGCGTACTTTGATAAAATGAGTACCGTGGACTACATCGGTGCAGTTCAGGGAATTCCTGTCTGTTTTGATGCAAAAGAATGCAGTGCAGATACATTTCCCCTGCAGAATGTCCATGAGCATCAGATGGCATTCATGGAAAAATACGAGAAACAGGGGGGAATCTCTTTCCTGATTATCTATTACAGTGCAAAAGATTTACTGTACTATATGAGGTTTCAGGAAATCAAAAAGTTTTGGGACAGGGCAATGTCTGGCGGAAGGAAAAGTTTCCGTTTTGAAGAACTGAACCCGGAATATGTGATTCAACAGAAAAACAGGGCATTTGTACCTTATCTGAACTATGTTCAGAAGGATTTGGATACGAGGGATTGACATTCCGTGTGAAAATTCGTATAATAACGTAAGATTTTAGCGTTTTAGCACGATAAAGTGAAGGAGCAAAGAAATATGGAGCAGAAATTACATACACCGGAGGGAGTCCGGGATATCTACAATTCAGAATGCAAGAAGAAACTGGCAGTGCAGGATAAACTGCATCAGCTTCTGCATCTGTACGGATATCAGGATATCCAGACACCGACATTTGAATATTTCGATGTCTTCCGAAAAGAAATCGGCACAATTGATTCCAGAGAATTATATAAATTTTTTGACCGGGACGGCAATACGCTTGCCCTTCGTCCGGATGTGACACCGTCTATCGCACGTGCGGCAGCTACGCTGTTTGACACAGAAAAGGTCCCGGTCCGTTTGTGCTACGTGGGAAATACGTTTATCAACCACTCCAGCTATCAGGGACGTCTGAAGGAAAATACACAGCTTGGGGCGGAAATGATTGGTGAAGACTCCATCGAGTCAGATGCAGAGATGATTGCGATGGTTGTTGACGGTATGAAGAAAATCGGACTGACAGAATTTCAGGTCAGTATCGGGCATGTAGGTTTTTTAAAGAGCCTGATGGCAGAAACCTGCCTGTCTGATGAAAGAAAAGAAGAGGTCTATACACTGATTGCAAACCGGAATTTCTTTGGCGTAGATGAGATTCTGGCGCAGGAACATATCAGCGAACACATCAGGGAGTCCTTTCAGAGCCTGCCTGAGCTGATGGGCGGGATAGAAGTACTCAGGCGGGCGGCGGAAATTGCCACAGCCGGCGCCGCAAAAAAAGCAATTGCCCGCCTGCTTAAGATTTACAAAATCCTTGCACTGTACGGTGTGGAAGATTACGTTACTTTCGATATGAGTATGTGTGGAAATTACGGATACTATACAGGGATTATTTTCCGCGCATATACCTATGGAACAGGAGATGCGGTTGTGCGAGGGGGACGTTATGACCAGCTTGTAGAGAAATTTGGAAAGCAGACGCCTTCGATTGGTTTTGCCATTATCATTGATGAGCTGATGAGCGCGCTGAGCCGACAGAAGATTGCAGTCGATACGGAAAAGGTCAATCTGATTGTTTATACAGAAACTACATTAAAATTAGCAGTTTCTCTTGCAAGAGAATTCCGAGCCAGAGGAAAATGTATGGAGCTTTTGAAACGGGAAGAAATTGAGTCAAAAGAGATGTATGTGGAATATGGCATACAGATGCAGGCAGTCAGTCTGATGTATCTGAACGAGGACAGAACCATCACTATGGTCAACCTGCGGACAGGCAGGGAAAAGCGTGTGAGAATCAGCAATATGAAAGGACAAAATCAGCAACAGGAATAGGGGACATTATAGAAATGAGATATTTGACGTTTGCGCTGACAAAAGGGCGGTTGGCAAAAAGGACACTGGAAATGCTGGAGAATCTTGGCATTACCTGTGAAGAAATGAAGGACAAAGACTCGCGAAAACTTATTTTTGTAAATGAGGAACTGAAACTGAAATTCTTCCTCGCAAAAGGACCGGACGTTCCGACTTATGTGGAGTATGGGGCAGCCGATATCGGCGTCGTTGGTAGGGACACGATTGTCGAAGAGGGACGGAAGGTACATGAAGTGCTTGACCTCGGCTTTGGAAAATGCAGAATGTGCGTGTGTGGATACGAAAGTGCACGGGAATTATTGCAGCATCATGAATTAATCCGTGTTGCTACAAAGTATCCGAATATCGCAAAAGACTATTTTTACAATAAAAAACATCAGACGGTAGAGATTGTGAAGATGAACGGTTCTATTGAACTTGCCCCGATTGTCGGGCTTTCTGAGGTAATCGTGGATATCGTGGAGACAGGAACGACACTAAAAGAAAACGGTCTGGTTGTATTGGAAGAAGTATGCCCGCTGTCTGCCCGGATGATTGTGAATCCGGTCAGCATGCGTATGGAAAATGACAGAATCAAAGAGCTGATTACCAATTTGCGTAATCTGTTACAGGAGGAAAAACATGCGAATTGAAACATTAGATGAGAGTACAAAGAAAAATCTTTTGGAAGACCTGCTTAAGCGCAGCCCAAACAGCTACGCATCTTATGAGTCCAGCGTTCAGGAAATCTTAGATACCGTAAAAGAAAAGCGGGACGAGGCAATTTTTGCCTATACGGAAAAATTTGACAAAGCTGTAATCAACGCTGACAATATTCAGGTGACAGAAGCGGAAATCAGAGAAGCCTATGCACAGGTGGACGCTGAACTGCTTCGAATCATCCGCAGGGCATTGCATAATATTGAATCCTATCACGCAAAACAGATGCAGTATAGCTGGTTTGACAGCAAGCCGGACGGAACAATGCTCGGACAGAAAGTAACTGCGCTCCGGAGAGTCGGCGTTTATGTGCCCGGCGGAAAGGCGGTATATCCGTCTTCCGTATTGATGAACATTATGCCTGCAAAGGTTGCAGGAGTGGAAGAGATTATTATGGTGACTCCGCCGGGAAGAGATGGGAAAGTCAATCCGACCACACTGGTTGCGGCAAAGGAGGCAGGAGCAACCGCCGTTTATAAAGTCGGAGGCGCTCAGGCAATCGCCGCACTTGCATATGGAACCGAGAGCATTCCGAAGGTAGACAAGATTGTCGGACCGGGAAATATTTACGTTGCACTGGCAAAAAAAGCCGTATATGGTCATGTCAGCATTGATTCAATCGCCGGACCGAGTGAAATCCTTGTACTGGCGGATGAGACGGCAAATCCCCGGTATGTAGCCGCGGACTTGCTGTCTCAGGCAGAGCATGACGAGCTTGCATCCGCAATCCTTGTTACGACAAGCAGTGAACTTGCACAGAAGGTTTCTGATGAGACGGATGCATTTATCAAAGAACTGTCCCGCGGTGAGGTTATTCAGAAGTCGCTGGATAATTACGGACATATCCTTGTTGCAGACACGTTGGAGGATGCTATTGATGCAGCAAATGAAATTGCATCCGAGCATCTTGAGATTATGACAGCAAATCCGCATGAGGTGATGACGAAAATCCGCAATGCAGGTGCTATTTTTATCGGTGAATACAGCAGTGAGCCGCTGGGAGATTATTTTGCAGGACCGAACCATATCCTTCCGACTAACGGAACCGCGAAGTTCTTTTCCCCGTTATCTGTAGATGATTTTCTGAAAAAGTCCAGCATCATCTCTTATTCCAGAGAGGCGTTGGAGCTGATTCATGAAGATATTGAGAAATTTGCGCAGGCGGAACAGTTGACAGCCCATGCAAATTCGATTAAAGTGAGATTTGAAGAAAAATAAGGAGGAATTCCCCATGCAGGACAGAATCGGAAGCTGTACGAGAAAGACAAAAGAGACAGAGATTACAATTACCATCAATCTGGATGGACAGGGCAGGAATCATATTGATACGGGAATTCCGTTTTTTGACCATATGCTGAATGGATTTGCACGACATGGTCTTTTTGACTTGGAAGTGGAGGCTGTCGGTGATTTGGATGTTGACTGCCACCATACTGTGGAGGATACCGGAATTGTACTTGGACAGGCTGTCGCCAATGCACTCGGCGACAAAGCCGGAATAAAGCGTTATGGCTATTTTCTCCTTCCGATGGATGAGACACTTGCCTTAAGCGCAATTGATCTATCCGGACGTCCATATCTGAATTTTGACGCAGATTTTCCGACAGAACATATCGGCGGGCTGGATACAGAGATGATACGGGAGTTCTTTTATGCGGTCAGCTACAGCGCGGCGATGAACCTGCATTTGAAAATATTAGATGGGGGCAACAGCCATCATATGGCAGAGGCATTGTTCAAAGCCTTTGGAAAAGCACTGGATGCAGCAACCATGGCAGAGCCGAGGATGAACGGAGTATGGTCTACAAAAGGCAGCTTATAAAGGAGACAGGATAGAATGAGTTATAAAAGATTAACCCCCTGCATTCTGATAGATGGAGGGAAAGCAGTAAAATGGTTTGACGACCGGACAGTAGTAGCTGAGGATGTGGTCGCACTTGCCAAACATTATAGTGATAACGGGGCAGATGAACTGCTTGTATTTGACTTGTCCAATTCCGATGAGGATCACGATGAGTCCATTGATTTGATGAAGAGAATTAACCGTGTCATCAGTATTCCGATGGTGGCAGGAGGAAATATCCGCCGGCAGGAAGATGTCAAGAAAATCCTGTACGCCGGAGCAAAACGTGCCATGCTGAACCTCTCAAAGCCGGTGTCTATCGAGCTGCTCGAAGAGGTGTCCAAACGATTCGGGAAAGAACGGATTGCCGTATCTATGAATGATTTTGACCAGTTATTCAAGCAGCAGCATTTGATTGAGGAATACTGCACGGAGATGGTGTTCATGCACAGACTGGATTTGGCATCCGTAGAAAACATAACGGAGATTCCATGTGTGGTTGTGACAGATACAATGGAATGCGCTGAGATTCTGAAGATCCTAAAATCCAGCGGTGTAAAAGGCGTATCCGGGTTATTCATCAGCCAGCAGGATTTGAATTTTGATGAATTCAAGCATGTCTGTGTCAGGGAGGGCATTCGGATGACGTCATTCGAGAGTATGATGGATTTTTCCGAATTGAAACTGAATGCAGACGGACTGATTCCGGTAATTGTCCAGGATTATAAGACAAATGAAGTTCTGATGCTCGCCTATATGAACGAAGAGGCGTTTGACCATACAATCAAATCCGGCCGCATGACGTATTACAGCCGCAGCAGACAGGAACAGTGGGTAAAAGGAGAAACTTCCGGTCACTATCAGTATGTCAAATCCATGATTGCCGATTGCGATAAAGATACCATCCTTGCAAAAGTAGAGCAGATAGGCGCAGCCTGCCATACGGGAAACCGTAGCTGTTTCTTCCAGCAGATTGTCGGAAATGACTTTGATGCAAAGAATCCGCTTCAGATATTCGAATCCGTCTACAACACAATCGTGGACAGGAAACAGAATCCCAAAGAAGGCTCCTATACCAACTATCTGTTCGACAAGGGAATCGATAAGATTCTGAAAAAAGTAGGTGAAGAGGCAACCGAGATCGTCATCGCCGCAAAGAACCCAAATCCGGAAGAAATCAAATACGAGATTTCCGATTTCCTGTATCACGCAATGGTATTGATGGTAGAGCGTGGCGTCACATGGGAAGATATCACAAACGAACTGGCTGACAGATAGAATTTACAATTGTGTTCTGACTTAAGACAACAAGACATATGATACAGTAAATGAACTGTATTGTATGTCTTGTTTCAACAATGAAGTGCAAAGGGGACAGTCCCTTCTGACCGGGGACAGTCCCCTTTGCATCAGGAGAGTGAAATATGAGTGAAGAGGAACGCAGACGGCAGCTTTTACGGCAGACGAAACAGTTATATCACGAGCAGGATATGTTTCCCGCAATCCACCCGCGTTACGGACATTTGTATCATAATCTGTATGACAGGGAGCAGGAGCCGGTAAAGAGTACATTTTATTTACGGATAGCGGTTGCGATTCTCTGTTTTGTCTGCTATGTGTGGATGGAACAGGAGGATGTGAGGATAGTAAATGTAAGCAGCGAGAACATAATAAATCAGATTGAAAAACAGACGGATATGAAAACAATGAAGGAGGATATACGGGAAGTGTGGAATCGTCTGTAAAGCACAAAAACATCCGTCTCACCGAAAGTGCGGTGAGACGGATGTTTTCTATTGATAAATTGCCGGGATGCTATTTTGTGGTATTCCGTCCGAATAATCGGAGAAATCGGTCAACCACCCCTTTTTTCTGCTCGGGTTCCGGTGTTGTATCAACGATACCATGAATAGCAGTCATCAATCACGACAGATTTCCGGTGATTGATGACTGCATCTGTAAATTTTTTCGACTTAATACCTCCTAGCAAACGTACAAATGTGATTTAACGTACAAATGTTGATTTTTAAATTCTTTTGTATTATAATCAAAAACAACAGCCATAACAATATACTGTTTTTTCAAAATTTGTATGGTATTGGACAGCTTTGAAGATTTTGTTCATTCGGAGAAGAGGAGAGGACTGGATGAAAGAGAAAAAAGAGGACCGCCGTATCCGTTATACAAAGCATCTGATTCAGGATACGTTGTTTGAACTCTTGCAGCGTAAAAATCTGGAGGAGATATCCGTTACAGAACTATGCTCCAACGCTGACGTGAACAGGGGAACATTTTACAAGTATTATTCGGATGTGCCGGATTTATATCATCATTTGGAAGATGGACTGTATGAACAATTGAAAGAAGCGTTAGGGACAGGACTTAACATCAATCCGGAATCAGTATTCCGTGAGATTCTCGATATTCTGCTGAAAAACAAAGAGATGGTGAGTATACTGCTGCAAAAAGGACCGGATAATTCGCGGCTTGTGCCAAAGATTATGGAATATTGCAAGGAACTTGTTTTTTCGGAAATAAATCTATCCGGAGACGGCGATTATATAAAAGAAACAGAATATGTAATCTCTTATTACTTCGGCGGGGCGGAAGCAATTGTAATGCGGTGGGTGAAGGAGGGCATGACAATGCCGGCGGACACCATATGCCGTTTGATTGGTGATTTGAACAAGCCGTTTTACGATGCTTATCTTCGCAGGTGAACCAATTTAACGAAAATCAACTCAAAGGGAGCGGGTATAATTTGGAGCATAATGAAAAGGCAATCTGTACAACACTACTGATAGCAGTCAATGTGGCGGTCTTTCTTTTGATTGCATTTTCAGGGAAAGCGGAGGACACACTGTTTTTGCTGGAACATGGGGCAATGTATGGACCATACGTGATACAGGGGCATGAGTATTACCGGCTGGTTACCTGTATGTTTCTGCACTTCGGAATCGACCATCTGCTGAATAATATGGTAATGCTTGGGGCATTGGGGTGGAACCTTGAGCCGGCAACAGGAAAGATAAGGTTTCTGGTTATTTATTTCGCCGGAGGCATCGGGGGAAATGCCGTGTCACTGATATGGGATTCTATAAATGCAGAATTCCCGGTATCCGCGGGGGCGTCCGGGGCGGTTTTTGCTTTAATGGGGGCGCTTGTATGTGCCGCGGTTCAGAATCATGGAAGAATCGGCCGCCTGAGTGGGCGGGGGCTGATTCTTATGGCTGTATTGAGCATTTATTTTGGCATTACAAGTTCCGGGGTGGACAACGCAGCCCATATCGGCGGATTTTTATGCGGATTTTTATTACAGTCCGTACTTGGATTGAGAAAAAGAGTTCAGGAAAGATAAATTAATAATTGAGAGGGTATTATGAAAGATAAATATCATATTAGAGAATTTGTTACAATTACATTTGGAATGTTTCTTGTCGCCGCGGCAGTATATTTCTTTATGGTGCCAAGCCATATCGTCATTGGGAGCATTTCCGGTCTGGCAATGGTATTATCACAGCTTACAGGGATTTCCCTGTCTGTGCTGACGCTGGTATTAAATGTGATTCTGCTTGTCATCGGATTTATATTTATCGGAAAAGAGTTCGGGGCAAAAACGGTTTATACCTCGCTGCTGCTCCCTGTTTTTCTCTGGCTTTTTGAACAGATTTTCCCTGTCAGCCAATCGGTGACCGGAAATCAGGTGTATGATCTTGTAACATACATCTTGATTGTTGCACTTGGTCAGGCTGTCCTGTTCCATGTGAATGCGTCCTCCGGCGGTTTGGATGTGATTGCAAAAATGTTGAATAAATATCTGCATATGGAGATTGGAAAGGCAGTCACCCTTGCAGGGTTTGTAACCGCGGCGTCGTCCGTGCTTGTATATGACGTCCCAACCTTGATTGTCAGTCTTCTGGGAACCTATGCAAACGGTATTGCTGTCGATTACTTTATTGATGGGTTCAATAAGAGGAAACGTGTCTGTATCATCACGGATGATTATGAAGATATCCAGAATTATATCATTCATGGGCTAAAACGCGGGGCAACCTTATACGTTGCGCAGGGAGCATATGACGAAACTCACCGGACAGAACTTGTGACAATTCTGGAACAGCAGGAGTACCGGATGCTGCTGAACTACCTGAACCAGACAAAAAGAAAGGTGTTTGTTACAGTCTCTACGGTAAATGAAGTAGTCGGGACATGGAATCAAAAAAAGAAATAACCCTCTATGTGTGTGCCGTACTTTTACTATAGTCTGAGGCACTATGAAGATTACCAGTCTGCCGAATCTCACATTGCTAACCGAAACGGATAACATATAGGCATATGGGGCAGCGTCGCAAACGATACTAGAAACTTTCGTAGTTTTATTATAATTCCTCAGTTTTAAAGGTAGTATAGCCTTCATAATAGTAGCTATGGTCGATTATGGTATCAAAATTATTTGATGGAATCACGGACATTTTGTTTGGTGCGTTGATTGATAAAGCCAAGACTAGGATGGGAAAAGCCAGATCATGGATGTTCTGGGCATTTTTAAAAGTAGAGCAGGCAAATGCAAAACTTTTGGAAGAAAAGGTTCTGTAAAGCAAGAGATGAATGTTCCATCGCCGAGTGTCGAATGAAAAAGCGGGTGCATGAAATATTATTTGGTTGATATTAGCTATGTGATTTATAATCGTGTTGTGTTAAAATGGAGAGAAGAAACAGATGAGATGGAGGGGCTAACATGACATTAACACAGCTTCGGTATGCGATTACTGTGGCGAGTACGAAATCAATGAACGAAGCGGCGCGGAAGTTATTTATTTCTCAGCCGAGTCTTTCCCAGGCAATCAAGGAGCTGGAGGATGAAATCGGAGTGGAGATTTTCCGCAGGACGAATCGAGGTATCTCCGTGATGCCAGAGGGGGAAGAGTTTATCGGGTATGCGCGCCAGGTGACTGAGCAGTATGAACTGATGGAGAGAAAATATATCACGAAGGAGAACACGAAAAAGAGGTTTAGTGTGTCCATGCAGCATTATACATTTGCGGTAAATGCGTTCGTAGAGATGGTGAAGCAGTTCGGAATGGACGAGTATGAATTCGAAGTACATGAGACGAAGACATATGATGTGATTATGGACGTGAAGAATTTCAAAAGTGAGATGGGGATTCTTTATTTGAATGATTTCAATCAGAATGTGTTGACGAAGCTATTCCGGGAGTTTGGTCTGGAGTTTCATGAGATTTTACAGTGCCGGATTTATGTATATCTTTGGAAAGGGCATCCGCTTGCCAATCGGGAAGAGATTGCACTTGAGGAGCTGGAAGAGTATCCTTGCCTTTCCTTTGATCAGGGGAGCAATAATTCTTTTTATTTTGCGGAGGAAGTGCTGAGTACCTATGAGTATAAACGACTGATCAAAGCAAATGACCGTGCAACGTTTTTGAATCTGATGGTTGGATTGGACGGTTATACACTTTGCTCAGGAATTATTTGTGAGGAGTTGAACGGTTCGGATTATTGTGCTGTGAAACTTAAATCGGATGAGGTGATGACGATAGGATACCTCGTGAGAAAGGGCGTTGCAATCAGTTCTCTTGGGAAAAAATATCTGGAAGAAATATCAAAATATAAGGATAAAGCATTTGAATAAGAATCCAAAAGGAAAAAGTGTGCGTGTTGGAACAGGTTATATAAAATATATATACGGAGCTGGTTATAGGGATTGCCTATAGCTAGTTCCATATTTTTTGGATTAACACTTTTCATATTAAAATGCTATACTAAACAAGTCAACTAAGTTGAGCTTAAATGATTGATAAAGCATTTACAGAGAAAGGTTAAGGACATGTCTGAAATTGTAATTCAAAATGTCAGTAAGACATACGAAACAAAAGATGGTACGGTTCATGCGTTGAGGCATGTGAATCTATCTATAGAAGCAGGAGATATTTATGGTATTATCGGGATGTCCGGTGCGGGAAAAAGTACACTGGTACGATGTATGAATTTTCTTGAGACTCCCACAGAAGGGCAGATTCTCATAAAAGGGGAATCCCTCGGCAGTTTTTCTGAGAAACAGCTGCGAAAACAGAGGGAAGATATTGGAATGATCTTCCAACATTTCAATCTTCTGATGCAGAAAAATGTGCTGGAAAATGTGTGTTTTCCACTGTACATTCAAGGGAAAAAGAAGCGGGAAGCAAAAGAACGTGCGATGGAACTGTTGGAAATCGTTGGTTTAGGCGACCGGGCAAAAGCCTATCCGGCACAGCTTTCCGGAGGACAGAAACAGAGAGTAGCTATCGCGAGAGCGCTGGCTTCCAATCCGAAGATTCTGCTTTGTGATGAGGCGACCAGTGCATTGGATCCGCAGACAACGTCATCGATTCTGGAGCTTTTGAAGGGTATCAATGAACGGTTCCACATTACGATTGTAATTATTACTCACCAAATGTCTGTTGTCCGGGAAATCTGTTCTCATGTGGCAATTATGAGTGACGGAGAGGTGGAAGAACAAGGACTGGTATCCGAGATATTTACCCATCCGAAATCATCGGTTGCAAAGGAGCTGATTCGGAATGATTCGGGAAGCGGTGTGGAAAATCAGAAAGTTGCACAGGAAGAAATTCGAAGTGATGAGATTATTCGAGTTGTATTTTCAGAAAATTCCGCATTTGAGCCGGTAATCGCCAATATGATTCTGAAATTTCAGGAGCCGGTCAATATTTTGAAAGCAGATACAAAAAATGTCGGTGGCAGAGCAAAAGGAGAAATGATTCTCGGATTCGGAAAAGATTGTAAAAAAATCCGGGAGATGAAAGCGTACCTGGAAGAACGGGGACTGGCGATAGAGGAGGCGAATGAATATGTGGAGCAGTGAAGTGACGACGATGATTATAAACGGAGTGGGCGAGACGCTTTACATGACGCTTCTGTCCACGGGGGTCGGCTACCTGTTCGGGCTGCCGATGGGTGTGATGCTTGCGGTTTTTGATAAAGATGGACTGGTGCCGAATACAGTTGCATATAAAGCGCTGGATGTGATTGCGAATATTGTACGAAGTATTCCGTTTTTGATTCTGCTGATTCTGCTGATTCCGTTTACACGTCTTGTGGCCGGACAGAGTTATGGTTCATCGGCGACCGTAGTACCGCTTGTGGTGGCAGCAATTCCATTTATTGCAAGAATGGTAGAATCTTCAATTAAGGAAGTGGATCCGGGCGTGATTGAGGCAGCAAAATCCATGGGAGCAGGAACCTTGCGGATTATCTGGAAAGTGCTTCTGGTCGAGGCGAGAACATCCTTGATTACCGGAGCGACAATTGCAACCGGAACAATACTTGGTTACTCTGCAATGGCAGGGACCATCGGTGGCGGCGGACTGGGAGATATTGCAATCCGCTATGGATATTACAGATATCAGTCGGATATCATGATTGTGACAGTTGTTTTACTCGTCGTGCTGGTACAGGTGTTCCAGTCGGCAGGAATGGTGGTCGCTTCCCGGCTGGATAAGAGAAAATAGAATGATAAAATATGGAGGGAATGGATTATGAAAAAATTATTAACATTGGCATTGACAGGAATTTTGGCAACAGGAGTTCTGGCGGGATGCGGAGCTTCCAAGGAAGACAGTGCAGCGTCTGATTCCGCAAATGCAGATCTGAAAGTCATTAAGGTGGCGGCATCCGCTACACCACATGCAGAGATTCTTGAGGAGGCAAAGGCTTTTTTAGAGGAAAAGGGATACAATCTTGAAGTCACTGTATTTGATGATTATGTGCAGCCGAATGAAGTGGTAGAGAGCGGAGATTTTGATGCAAATTATTTCCAGCATATTCCGTATCTGGAAAGCTTTAACGAGGAAAAAGGAACACATCTTGTAAATGCCGGCGGTATCCACTATGAGCCGTTTGGAATCTACCCGGGAACAAAAGACAATCTGGAAGACATTGCTGAAGGAGATAAAATTGCAGTTCCAAATGATACGACAAACGAGGCGAGAGCATTGTTACTACTACAGGACAACGGAGTCATCACATTGAAAGACGGCGTTGGTCTGGAAGCAACAGTCAATGATATCGCAGAGAATCCATACAATGTCGAAATTGTGGAATTGGAGGCAGCACAGGTGGCACGTGTCGTAGATGAGACGGCATTTGTCGTACTCAACGGCAACTACGCATTGGAGGCCGGATATTCTGTAAGTAAAGATGCACTGGCTTATGAAACATCTGATTCTGAGGCAGCTAAGACTTATGTGAATGTTATCGCAGTGAAAGAAGGAAATGAAGAAAGTGATGCAGTGAAAGCGTTGATCGAGGTTCTGAAATCAGACGATATCAAAAACTTTATTAATGAAAAGTATGACGGAGCAGTTATTCCGTTTGAAGAATAAGATACTTATCGGGGACAGGTACCGATGTGTATTGAGGATAGTTCCCGATACACGCCGGTACCTGTCCCCATTTATACATTTTCGTGAAAATTGAACATGTTTCTGTTTTTTTTATCATGTTCGAATAGTTCATTTTCTTTTATAATAAACTCAACAAAAGCCAAGAAGTCATGGAAAGAAAAAGGAGGACGGTTTTTATGAAAAAGAAAAAATTAATCGCAGTTCTGCTTTCTTCAGCAATGGTTGGAGGAATGCTTGCAGGATGTGGAGGATCAGGAGACAGTGATAAGGCTGATTCTTCAGACAAGAAAGAAGCAACAGGAAAAGTTTATTATTTGAACTTTAAACCAGAACAGGCTGACCAGTGGGTAGCTCTTGCTGAGAGGTATACAGAAGAGACTGGTGTTCAGGTTGATGTACAGACAGCAGCTTCCGGAACTTATGAGTCACAGCTGAAGTCAGAGATGGCTAAGGACGAGGCTCCTACGTTATTTCAGGTAAACGGGCCGGTTGGATTGGCTACATGGAAAGATTACTGCTACGATTTAGCAGACAGCCAGATTTACAAAGATGTACAAAGTGATGACTATGTACTGAAAGAGGGAGATGAAGTAAAGGGTATCGCATATGTTATCGAGACATATGGAATCATTTACAACAAGGCTCTGTTGAACAAATATTTTGAACTTGATGATGCAGAAATCAAATCTATTGATAAGCTAAATAATTTTGATGCTTTGAAAAAAGTCGCTGACGGAATTCAGGCACATAAAGATGATCTCGGAGTAGAGGGGGCGTTCACATCAGCAGGTATGGATTCTTCTTCAGACTGGAGATTTAAGACACACCTTGCAAACCTTCCTATCTATTACGAGTACACAGATAAAGGAATCGAATCTACAGATGCAATCGAAGGTACATATCTTGAGAATTACAAGAACATCTGGGATTTGTACATCACAGATTCAACATGTGATGCAAGCATGATTTCTTCTAAGACAGGTGAGGATGCAGCTTCTGAGTTTGCACTCGGTGAAGCAGTATTCTATCAGAATGGTACATGGGCTTACAATGATATCAAAGATAACGAAGTAGCTGATGAGGATCTTGGAATGCTTCCAATCTACATTGGAGCAGAAGGTGAAGAGGATCAGGGGCTTTGCACAGGATCAGAGAACTACTGGTGCGTAAACAAGAATGCTTCGGAGGAAGACATTCAGGCGACACTTGATTTCATGACATGGGTAGTTGAGAGTGATGAAGGACGCGAAGCACTGGCAAATGAAATGGGATTCGTAACACCGTTTACAACATTTGCAGATTATCTGCCATCCAATCCGCTTGTACAGGCAAACGAAGAGTATACAGAAGCAGGAAAGACACCTGTAACATGGAACTTCACAACAATGCCTTCTGAAGAGTGGAAGAACGGCGTAGGAAGCGCACTTCTTGAGTATGCTCAGGGAACTGGTGACTGGAGCACAGTAGAGACAGCATTTGTTGACGGATGGGCAACAGAGTACGCAGCAGCAAACGAGTAACAAATAAAAAGTTAATGTAACTTAAGGAAGGAGCTCCGGCAGTTTTGACGGAGCTCCTGTCAAGTAGAGAGGGCGGATGAAATGGAGAAAGCAATTAAGAGATATTTTCCAGTCTTTGTGCTTCCGACGATGATTGCATTTACAATCGGATTTATCGCACCATTCCTTTTGGGAGTATATTTATCCTTCTGTAAATTCACGACCGTAACGGATGCCACATTTATCGGATTGAAAAATTATATGAAAGTATTTGAGGATCCGACGTTCATACATTCGATGTGGTACACCGCGTTGTTCACAATCGTGACTGTGCTTTTGATTAATGTACTGGCATTTGCAGTGGCATTGCTGCTGACAAAAGGAATCCGCGGAACAAATATATTCAGGACGGTATTCTTTATGCCAAACCTGATCGGAGGTATCGTACTTGGTTATATATGGCAGCTGTTACTCAACGGTGTGCTGGCGATTTTTGGAAGAACATTGACGTATTCTTCTGTATACGGTTTCTGGGGGTTAGTTATTCTGATGTGCTGGCAGCAAATCGGATATATGATGATTATCTACATCTCAGGCATCCAGAATATTCCGGGTGAATTGATTGAGGCAGCAAAGATTGACGGGGCAAACGCGAAGCAGCTGCTCCGCTATGTGACCCTTCCGATGGTTATGCCTTCCATCACAATCTGTACATTCCTGACAGTGACAAATGGATTTAAGCTGTTCGATCAGAACCTGGCATTGACCAATGGTGCTCCTTCCAAGATGTCTGAAATGCTCGCATTGAACATTTATAACACATTCTATGGAAGAACCGGATACGAAGGTGTCGGTCAGGCAAAGGCGGTTATTTTCTTTATTATCGTAGGTGTAATTGCGGTTCTGCAGAATAAACTTACGACATCAAAGGAGGTACAGCAGTAATGCTTCAGAATAAACAGAAAAACAAGACAGAAATGCGGCACAGAGACCAGTCTGGAAAAGAGAGAAAATCCAAACATGGAACACTCCTGACGATTATCTTTACGATTATCAGTGTTTTATATATGTACCCGATTGTGTTGGTTTTTATCAACTCCTTTAAAAAGAAAGCATATATCAGTAAATATCCGTTCAAGATTCCTACAGGCAATATGTACGTGGGACTGGAGAACTATATCAGAGGTATTGAAAGAACAGGATTGATTGAAGCATTTGGATGGAGTATGTTCATCACAATTGGTTCGGTTGCAGCGATTATTATCTGTTGCTCCATGTGTGCATGGTATATCAGCCGCGTTCATACAAAAGTGACCAAAGCGATTTATGTGATGTGCCTGTTTGCAATGGTCGTTCCTTTCCAGATGGAAATGTATACACTGTCTAAGGTTGCAAATATGCTGAAACTCGGAAATCCATGGGGAATCATCCTGATTTATCTTGGATTCGGAGCAGGGCTGTCGGTATTCATGTTTACAGGTTTCATGAAATCCATTCCGCTGGAAATCGAGGAAGCAGCACTGATTGATGGATGTACGCCAATCCAGACATTTTTCAAAGTCGTACTTCCAATCACGAAACCGACTTGTGTGACGATTACGATTCTACAGGCGATGTGGATATGGAATGACTACCTCCTTCCGTCACTTGTACTTGATACAAAGAAATGGAAGACAATCCCGATTGCGGTACAATATCTAAAAGGTGGATATGGTTCTGTTGATATGGGGGCTATGATGGGAACTTTGGTACTGGCAATCGTACCAATCATTATCTTCTATCTTGTATGTCAGAAATACATTATCGAAGGTGTTGTTGCAGGTGCTGTGAAAGGTTGATGATATTAGCAGAAATGATGTAAGCTTGTAATATACCGTCCGATGATTTACAATAGAATTAATTGAATTTACTGAAACAGCAGTATTCTTTCCGCGTGGGAATAGCAGAAAGGTACTGCTGTTTTCGGACATTAAAAAAGGAATGGAAAAATGATTACGATATTGATAGTGGACGACGAAAAACTGGAACGTAACGGGATTAAATTTTTGCTGAAAAGAGAAAAAGAAGAATTTACGATTCTGGAAGCAGAGAATGGAAAAGCAGCTCTTGGGATTCTGATGGAGAAGAAGGCGGATGTTCTGTTTTCTGATATCAAGATGCCGTATATGAATGGTCTTGAATTGACGGAGAAAGCACGAGAGATTTATCCGGATCTGGAAATTGTCATTTTCAGCGGATACAATGATTTCACATATGCCAGAGATGCATTGCGTTTTGGTGTTGTGGATTATGTTCTAAAGCCGGTGGATCCTTCAGAGTTCCATAAAACATTTGAACGAGTGAGGGGGAAGATAGAGGATCGGCTGGAGGATACAAAAAAACAGATTCGACAGGAAGATTATCTGAAAAAATATTTTCTCATGAATTATCTGTATACGGGGAATGAAGAAGATTACCGGAGATTGTCCGGATTTGCGGGATGGGAAGAAAAAGAATCGATTGGCTATGTCCGGATGATTCTTGTGGCAAGTTCCGAGAATTTTTTTGAAACAGAAGAGGAACATTTTGTATCTAATTTAAAAGATCAGATTCAGCGGGAGTTTTTTTACCTGAACTTGAATTCCAATGAATCCCTCTTTTTATTCCGTGAAAAATATACGGATTATGAACAGTTGGCGAATCAGATCTATCTGTTTTTCCAGCAGCATTACGATACAGGATGCTATTTTGCGGTGAGCAGGGAGATACAGGGCGCGGATGAGATGCCGTCCGAATTTCAGCAGCTGGAACAGCTTTTGGAAGAGAAGTTTTATCAGCCAAAGCATCATATTTTCCTAAGCGGAAAAGAAGTGGAAGAAGTGCCGGCGAGAGAAGTAGAAGATGCAGAGATTCTCGGAAGTATCACCGAAGACATTCGGTATAAAGACATCACTCATCTGTGGCAGGATTTCAACAAGCTGGAAGAGAAGTATCGAAAAGTGAAACAGTTTTCGGAAATGTATGTGAAGTTTGTATTTTCAAGTATTCTGAAGGAGATTTATGAAGTCATGTCCTCAGCCGGGGAGAAGGAACTGTCAAGGGCAGTGGACCGGCTGTATCGATGCAGGACAATCCAGGAGGTGCTTGCCATCACAGAGAAAAGTATCCGTGAGCTGGAGAATTTTCTACAGGAAGAGAATGAAGAATTCCGTAAAGAGATTACAGAAGTAAAGAGTTATATTTATCATAATTATGAGAAGAACCTAAGCGTGGAGATGCTGGCGGATCAGGTATACTTGTCTGCCGGATACTTAAGCGCCGTATTCAAAGAAGAGACAGGGATGAATCTGAACCGTTTTATTCGGGAAGTGCGGATGCAAAAAGCAAAAGAAATGTTGGAGAACACAAATAAAAAAATTACACAGATAGCGAAAGAAGTGGGCTTTTCGAATACTTCTTATTTTTGCAGGAGTTTCCGGGAGTTTTTCGGAAGTACACCGGAGTCCTGCCGGCGGGGAAATGGAAATGATCAGGAAAATAATGAAGAAGTATAAAAATCTGAAGTACAGATATAAGATAGCGATTCTCACCGTGCTTGCAGGAGTACTTCCGGTAGCGATTATCGTAGCTTATATGCAGACGGGAATGGTTCGCCTCCTACGGGAGCAGGAAACGGATACGATGAAAAGTTCTGTTAACCAGGCCGTGGATACGATGGAGAATCAGATGCAGATTTATGAGAATCTGATTGACTATCTTTCGTATTCTCAAGATTTGAGAAATGTTCTGAATCAGAGAGGGCAGAGTGATTATGAGATGTATGTCCGTTACACGGATATCGTGGATCCGTTGCTTGAGATGCCCCAGATTTATCATCAGGAAATCAAAGGGATTACGATTTATTCGGACAATGTCGATGTCGCTCATGGAGAATCGATTGTTCCGATGTCTGAGCTGGAAGAGCAAGAATGGAATTCAAAGCTCTCTGATAGTTCCCTCCTCGAATGGTTTGTAAAGAGAGGAGCGAACAGGGAAGTGGTCGCAGCCAGAAAATTTTATGGAGAAGAAGATCTCACAGCGGTTCTTTCTATACGGTTGAATTATACGAAAGTGCTGGAGCCGTTCAGTTCGACTTTAAAAGAACAGACAGGTGGTCTGGTTTGTGATGATGAGGGAAATGTTATTTATTCCGGATATTCAATGGATGAAGAATATCGTCCGGAAAAACCGGAGTCTCTGGAATATATTCGTGCCAACTATGTTTGCATGGAGCGGGAGATGGAAAGTACAGGATGGATATTTTGCATGTACCGGCCGGAAAAGATCATTACGAAATCCGCGCAGATGCTGACAGGGCAGAACTTCCCAATCATCGGAATATGTATCGTACTTTTGGTTGCACTGAGTTATATTTTTTCTAAGAGACTTGTATCCTGTCTGGAGAGGCTGACTGAGAATATGAATCAGGTGCATATGGGATTCCGGAAGGTTACCGTTCACAGCGAGTCCAAGGATGAAGTCGGTACATTGATTCGTTCCTTTCAGCGGATGATGGACGAACTGAATAAATTGATATCGGAAGTCTATGAGGCGAAAATCGAATTGCAGCATACAGAGATGCGGGCACTACAGGCACAGATCAATCCGCATTTCTTGTACAATTCATTGTCTATCATAAACTGGAAAGCAATCGAGGCAGAAGAAGATGAAATCAGTAAAGTGACGCTGGATTTGTCGACTTATTACCGAACCAGCCTGAATCGGGGAGAGACGATGACGACAGTGGAGAATGAGATCAACAATATCCGTGCATATCTGCGTATTCAGCTGATTATGCATGATAACAGTTTCCGGGTGGAAGAAGAGATTGATGAGAACCTATTTACCTGCGAGATTCCGAAGCTGATACTGCAGCCGCTTGTGGAGAATGCAATCGAGCATGGACTGGATCCTTTGGAGCAGGAGGATAAAGTACTTACGGTTGTCGTGAAAAAAGAAGAGGATTTGCTGGTGTTCCGGATTAAAGACAATGGAAATGGTATGTCTATGGAACAGGCGGAAAAGATTTTAGGTTGTCAGTCTCCTGGATATGGGGTTCATAATGTTTATGATAGAATCAAGCTGTTGTATAAAGAAAAAGGCAGTGTAAAGATTTTCAGCAAAGAAGGAGCAGGCACCCGGGTAGAAATCCGGATTCCGGAACAGGCAGAAGGAATTAAGGAAAATAAGTGGACATCGGAATGATATGGTGGAGAACAAGATTCTTTAAACGAGTGATGTGAAAGTTCAGGTGAAGTATGACGAGACGAAAAAATAAATTTTTATGTGCGGTTCTCGTGTTGTGTCTGGGGGTTGGAGGAACTGCAGTAGAAGCGAAGGACAGCAGCCAGAAAAAGAATACTGAAAAGTGGGATGAGGCGGTACATACACCTTATGGAAAGTACCCGGAGACAGTGACTTATACGCTCGGGAAAATTTCAGGGGCGAATAATTCCAATCTTCCGCTGGGAGAAACTTACGAGGATAATGCATATACTCAGTATTTGAAGAAGATGTTGAATATACAGAATCAGGATATATTTGAGATGGAGGATGGGACATCCTATGAGCAGGCGATCGAGATGGCAATTGAGGACAATGATATTCCGGATATTCTGGTCGTGAAAGGAAGGGAGAATCTCAAAAAGCTTGTCAGCAGAGGACTGGTGGAAGATCTGTCAGCAGTTTATGAAGAGTGTGCGACAGACCGGATCAAAGAGATGTATGAAAGCTATGGGGAAGATTTGTTGGATTCGGCGATATTTGACGGAAAGTTGTATGCATTTCCGGATACCGTAATTGACCATGGGTCAATGCTGCTCTGGATGCGGAAAGACTGGATTGATGAGCTTGGGGTAGAAGAGCCGGAGACGTTGGAAGAAGGAATGGAAATCATCCGCCAGTTCGTGGAAAAAGATCTGGTGGGGGATGGGAATACCATCGGCCTTGCATGCAGCACGGAGCTTATCTCTGACAATAGTTCCACATATGGAGTGAATCCTATTTTTACAGAGTACAATGCAGCACCGGAAAAGTGGGTATTGGATGAGAACGGAAATGTGGTGTATGGCTCCGTGACGGAGGAGACAAAGGAAGCACTTGCATACCTTCAGAATCTGTATGAAACAGGAGTGTTGGATTCCAGGTTCCTGCTTCGGAAAACAGAAAATCTGGATGAGATGGTAGCATCGGGAAAATGTGGCGCGGTATTCGGTAATTGGTGGGCACCGAACAATCCGCTAAGCTCTACGAGCAAAAGTGATGAGTCGGCAGTCTGGAAGCCGTATCTTCTGACAGGACAAACACAGAGAAAGACGTTGGAGTCTTATAAAAACTGGCAGTATGTAGTTGTGCGAAAAGGATATGAACATCCGGAAATCATAGGAAAATATGTCAGCGTTTTGTTTGATTATACACGGTATGAAGATAGGAACGCTTCAGATATCAATGATTATTTCTCGCTGAATGTGGATCCGACGGCGCGTCCGCTCAATATTAATGTAGATTACTGGGATGGATTGTATCGGACGACAGAGAATATTCAGGCGGCACTGGACGGAGCACTTCGTATACAGGAATTGACAGGGATAGAAAAGGCATATTATCAGACTTGTAAGTCTTATATGAACGAGACCCTGACTACTGTCAACGGATGGGCGGCGTATGCCTCCCGTATTCAGGCAGTAAGTCTGCTGGCAGAGTCGGGACGGGGAACTCGTTCTTTGTCCATGGGGGATGCGGATGGAGAGATACCTCAATATTTGCAGAAGCTGGAAACGGAGACATTTCTGCAGATTATTTGCGGAGAGAAACCGGTGGAGTATTTTGATCAGTTTGTGGAGGAATGGTATGAATCGGGAGGCGAATCGTTGACCAGACAGGTGCAGGAAGGATATTCGGGGACGTAACAAAGTGGTAAGGAAGGAAAGACTTGTTGTGTCACAGGGCATAGAGATATAGCCGCTGATGAAATAGCCTAAAGGACGCTCTGCGCCGGGAAATTAAAAAAGCTGTAAATGATGGTTTCACTGTCTTTCTGTCCGGCTTTGCTGATGGTGTGGACCAATACTTTGCGGAGATCGTTCTGGAGCTGCAAAACAAAAATCCAGATTTAAAGTTGATCGCAGTGCTTCCATACCGGAAACGGGTGGACACTCTGTGCCAGAAGGAACACACAAACGCCCTGTTGGATGCTTGCTCAGAGGTCGTGGTAATCCGGGAAGAATATCGGCCCAATGTCTATTCCCAGCGCAACCGCTATATGGTAGAACACTCAGACCATGTAATTGCGGTATATGACGGAAAAAGGCGGTACCGTTAAGACAATCCGTTTTACACACCAATTTCGGAAAGAGCTGCGGGAAATACCGATAGGGCTAATCTTGGACAAAAACAGGACAAATCTTGGATAAAACCAGGAATGAAAAAGTAGCGATGTGGACTGCTCTATGGTAATAATAAATTTTCAACCGTGGGGCTGACGACGATTCGGTTGGACTTACAGAAAATAATAAATCACTTTTTTGATGGAAAACCGCACTTTGAAAGGAGCATTTGCATGAAACATATATGTATGCTTATATCGGTGTCCGATATTGACGCCGCAAGAAAGTTTTATGAGGAATTGTTTGGATTGGAGGTGTTCCAGAATTACGGAAAGAACATCGCCTTTACCTGCGGACTGGCATTGCAGCAGGATTTTGACTGGCTTGTAAATCTGCCAAAAGAAAAGGTATTAAAGAAATCCAACAACGCGGAAATTGTCTTTGAGGAACAGGATTTTGACGGGTTCTTGAATAGGCTGAAAGAGTACCCGGACATTGAATATCTGGGCGAAGTGATCGAGCATAGCTGGGGCCAACGGGTCATTCGGTTTTACGATTTGGACGGCCATATCATTGAGGTTGGCGAGGATATGAAAATGGTGATAAAGCGTTTTCTTGCTTCCGGCATGACAATCGAGGATGTCTCTGTGAAGATGGATGCTTCCGTGGAGGACTTAACGAAACTTCTAAACAACTAATACATGATGGATAAATAAACAAATCTGGATTAAGCACTGTTACCATAAAAAACCTTGTGCTGGGTGCTTGAATAGTGATAAAGGGAAACCAGAACATTGTCGTAGATGCAAAATAAAGGACTGTATCAAAGGGAAATCGTTATCCTATTGTTTTGAATGTGCTGAATATCCATGTAAGTTGATTAAAAATCTTGAAAAAAGCTATAACAAACGGTATCAAGCAAATCTTATAGAAAATAGCCGTTTTGTTCAAGGACATGGTTTGGAACATTTCATGGAACAGCAGAAAATAAAATATACTTGTCCTAAATGCGGTGGCATTATTTCTATTCACGATAAAGAATGTAGCGAGTGTCAAGAAAAAATGAAATAACAAAATTCCTGTTTGTCGAGTTCTTTCAAACCTTATCTTTTTGCCCTTTATTAAGAAGCATCGCACTCTAACGATGTTTTGTAACTAGATGGTTGAAACCAATGGAGGAAAAGCGTATGGATATTCAAAAAATTATAAGTTTAGTAGAAAAGACACAGGGGTTGATTAAGAACCGTGAAATGGCCGCCCATGTGAAAGAGAAGGGTCTTGCAGACTATGTAACGCAAGTAGATATTGCTGTGCAAAATTTCCTAAAGAAGGAACTGTCTGGCCTTGCACCGGATATTCAATTTCTCGGAGAAGAAACCGGACTGCAGGAAATAAAAGCGGACAGCTTTTGGATTTTAGACCCGGTTGACGGGACAACAAACCTTATGCACGACTATCAGCACAGCGTTGTATCTTTAGCACTATACCGTCAGGGGGAAATTGTTATGGGAATCGTATATGACCCCTTCCGTGAAGAAGTGTTTTCAGCAATCAAGGGACAGGGTAGCTTCCTGAATGGACAGCCCATCCATGTATCAAACGCAGAAAAGTTGTCCGACACGATGATCGGGCTGGGAACAGCAAAAAGAGAACTCGCCGATGAAAACTTTGCCCGATTCCGCAGGGTGTTTAGCCAGTGCCAGGACGTCCGCAGGATTGGCTCTGCCGCGCTGGAGCTGGCATATACCGCCTGTGGCAGACAGGGAGGTTATTTTGAGATATACCTGAATCCCTGGGATTATGCTGCCGGAATGCTTCTAATTCAGGAGGCCGGCGGTAAAGTAACTGATTTTACGGGAAAGCCGCTTGATCCGAGAAAAGGCGGCAGCGTAGTGGGAACGAATGGATATATCCATACAGAATTGTTACATCTACTGTGAGCGTGTACTCCCTTTTCAAAAATTAGTGAGAATATCACTATACTTTTAAACAGCTAATACCGTATGGACGAATAGATAAATACAGAATTATGGAGGGAAACAACTATGCTTGATATAATACCTAATGCAGAGGAAATGACTGCTTTAGTCGGACAATCCTTATATGATGTATGGAATAAGCTGTGCCTTTTAATTGATGAAAAATATGAAATGGATTGCCAGTGGAATAAAGGCGGTAAGGCATGGACTTATGAGTATAAATACCGTCGAGGCGGTAAAACACTTTGTGCGTTATATGCCAGGGAAAATTGTATAGGCTTCATGATTATCTTTGGAAAAGATGAGAGAGCAAAATTTGAAGCAGAACGAAATAATTATTCTGAACAAGTTCAAAAAATCTATGATGAAGCGCAAACCTATCATGATGGTAAATGGGTAATGTTTGAACCGACTGATACCTCAATGTTTCATGATTTGATTAAATTATTAGGCATTAAAAGAAAGCCGAATAGGAAGTAGCGGCTTTAGGTTGGATTCAAATATAAATATCGGCTTGTCGGTGAGTAACGCAAGTGGCCATTGAAAACGGATATATCAACCCTTGTCTACTAAAGCTACTGTATATTGTGTTCTTTTTTATAGGGATTAGGGTAACAGTCAAATCAGCAATTTAGAGGAAATGAACATATGAAGATTTTTATCGATTATTGGAAAAATATATTTAACTACAGAGACAAGTCCAGCAAAAAGGAATTCTTACTTGTTATTGCTTTTAACATTATTATAGCTGTCATATTAGGTGCAGCAGGCGGAATATTATCAGAAATTTTATCCAACGAACTGTTCATCAGACTGCCTAATTTGTACTCCCTGTTGTCAATATTGCCAACGATAGCAATGATAAAAAGAGTTTTCAATATGTATAAAAGCGGAGGCACGAAATGAAGAAATGGTATGACGAAGACTTACTGCGAAACCAACAGGAAACCCGAATTGCTTTAAGGAGAAACTTTTTGACTAAAGCAACCTGCTCAAAAGGAGAAAACACGTATGAATGTAAAGTTACCACCAAAAGCAAGACAAATAATGAATGAAAGATTTGGGCACGATACATTGATAGCTCTCGCCACTGTTGATGGCAATATTCCTAATGTACGGACAGTAAATGCCTACTATGAAAACGGAGCATTTTATGTTATTACCCACGCGCAATCAAATAAGATGAAACAAATAGCTGAAAATCCCAATGTAGGAATATGCGGGGAATGGTTTACCGCTCATGGAAAAGGGACAAATATAGGGTGGTTTTGCAAAGAAGATAATAAGGTGATTGCACAGAAATTGAGAAAAGTATTCTGCGAGTGGATAGATAATGGACACAACGATTTTAACGATGAAAACACCATCATTCTGCGTGTGGAATTAACAGATGGCCTGCTGCTCTCGCAAGGTACAAGATATGAGTTTTAACTTGTCATATTTTCCCACTTTGCTGGGTTAAGTGTTTTCATAGCTTATCTTGTCTGAATCGCTTGCAGATAGGTTGTTAAAGGAGATACCATGAAAGGATTTAGCCGACAAAATCAATTATTTTCCCTTTGCGGTTTGAATTGCGGAATTTGCCCTATGTTCTTGAATAAAAACTGCCCCGGTTGCGGAGGTGGGGAAGGAAATCAGTCGTGTAAAATCGCAAGGTGCAGTTTTGAGCATGGGAAAATAGAATACCGCTATGAATGTGAAAAGTATCCATGTGAAAAGTATCAACACATTGATGATTACGATTCTTTCATCACGCATAAACGGCGAAAAGCAGATTTAGAAAGAGCAAAAAACATAGGCATTGAGCAATATAATCATGAACAGCAGGAAAAAGCACAAATTCTTTCTTACCTGCTTTCTAACTATAATGACGGACGTAGAAAGACATTCTTTTGTGTGGCTGTCAATTTGTTAGAACTCTCGGAACTACAAGAAGCGATAAAGCAAATACAAGCAAATGATGAATTATCCTCACTACCATTTAAGGCACAATGCTTGTATGTGGTAGAGGTGCTTCAGAAGATTGCTGAAAGAAGAAATATAAAACTGAAACTTATCAAGAAGAAGTGATTTTCAAATTTAAAATTTGTCTAAATAATTAAGATAGACATATCAGAATTTTTGGAGGAAATAAAAATGGAAACAGCACACCCATCTATGTTAGATTTATTATTGGAAACACATATTGGTCTGGAACGTCAAGGGCCAGGCAGCGTCGAAGTAATTGAGCAGGCCCTCGAATTTCTTAAGCCATTGGATCAATTTTCAAAAATTGCAGATTTAGGCTGTGGAACAGGAACACAGACGTTGCTTTTAGCGAAGTATTTATCTGGTAATATTACTGGTTTAGATATATTCCCTAAGTTTATAGATAAATTGAACGAAAATGCTAAAAGCAGAAATTTGGCAAGTCGAGTAACAGGCATCACTGGTTCTATGGAAAACCTGCCATTTCAAAAGAATTCCTTAGATTTAATTTGGTCGGAAGGTGCGATTGATAACATTGGTTTTGAAAAGGGCCTTTCGCACTGGCACGATTTTCTCAAAAAAGGAGGTTTTGTTGCAGTAACCTGTCCATCTTGGCTAACAAAAGAACAGCCGACGGTTGTTCAAAAGTTTTGGACAGATGCGGGAAGCCGATTGGATTCTATCAGTGATAATATAGAAACTATGCAGAAATGTGGTTATCAGTTTATTGCGTCTTTTGCTTTGCCGGAACAATGTTGGACAGAAAATTATTTTATCCCCCGTGAGAAAGCAATTAACAACCTCTTAGAAAAGTATGCTGGTAATGAAACAATGATTGAATATGCTGCACAAAACCGATATGAAACTGAACTTTATTCAAAGTATAGTCAGTATTATGGATATGTATTTTATATTGGTAGAGTTATATAATTCCAGATTGTCGAGATAAAAGATAGAGTAAAAACATAAATTTTTTAAATATGCTCTAAATAATCTCTCGGAATCCTGAGTGATTATGGTCGGCATAGCTGACGATGAACATTGATAAGTGAATATTATCCGAAAAAGATAAAAAAGACATGAGAAAAAGACATAACAGTTGTCGCTATGCCAGAAAAGAGTGTATAATCTAAAAAGGATTATGCCGTTCGTAGAACCATCTTTCTTAGGGAGGATTCATAGGGCAAATCCCATGCATCAAGATGTTGCAGCATCATGATGTGATAGAGGCGGCAGTACCACATCTTAGTAGATCGGTGTCTGCCGTCTTCTAATTTAAAGTCTAATTTCTCCCGTTTATTAGAACGTTCTGCAGATGTTCTTGCATGAAATTCTATTTTCCATTCCTTACTGTCACGAGGTGGTATATTGATCAATCTCGGATTGTCTTTCATAGCAAGATGTACTGTTCTGCCGTACTTTGAATCAGAGCAGGGATGTTCGCAGGAACAGCCGTACTTTCTGCTGGTAAGTGGACATCTGAACTTTAATCTGTGCTTGGATGGCTCGCAACCGTCATGATTCATGCGATGTCCTTCTTTGCAGACAGGAATACCATCTTTTCCGATGGTGAAGTCGTTTTTATATTTGACGTGTATACCGCGCTTTTCATTTAAATCAATGAAAGGTACGATGTTTGTCCGTTTGCAGTATTCATAGATAGGCATGGCATCATGGGCAGAATCCAAAAGCAGCTTGGTAACATGAAAATCAGGAAGAAACGATTTCATTCTGAAAAAGGTTTCCAGAAAGCCGTGAGAATCATGTTTTGGTGCTGGATTCAATAAAGGAAAAATTGGAAGGTCACTTTCAGAATCGGATGCGACCAGCATATATAATTCGTATCCATGATACCAACAGTCTCTGGAAGAATCCCATCCGATATCACAGTCAGGTTGAGATGGGGAGTAATTCTGCAACGGTAACCTTTTCAATGGATTTTGCTTTGGCACCTTTGGTTCTTGGTTTCTTTAGCTTGTTTTTTACAGGATGGATATGAGGAGAAAGATTGTGCTCATCAAAATCCCATAATCGGTCAAAAAAGTCATAAAAAGTACCAATGCCTGGTGTATTACCTACATGAAAACCACTGAGTATGGCATACAAAGGATTGATTTTAAGCTGGGCTACCCAGTCGGTTATGGAAGTAACCTTAAAATCAATGGATAAAAGGTAAGAACGCTGCATACAAGAAGGAGTTCTTGGAGCGGGGCCGAATTTAGAGTATTTATCACGCATAAGTTCATCCGTGTAAGATAAATCCAATGTCCAAAAACGTTCAATGATATCCCATGTAGAGCGAGCAATTGCATCTGGGTTCGGATAATATTTACGAAGATTTTCAACAACAAAGTTTTGGTAGTCGGCATGACTGCCACAATTAACAGGTAACAAATGAAATCGCCTCCAATCGAAAAAATATATCTTGTAAACAAGGGCGCGTAGCGCCGCATTTTTCGATTGATTTGTCAAGTCTTTTTTGACAAAAAGGTGGGGGATTTTGATAAAAAAGGAATCTACAAGCCTTGATTTTACTGGGCTGAAGATTCCGAGAGATTATAATGTAATAAAGGAGGAAAAAGGCGATGAGAATGAGAAACAGACCACCGCCGAAACTTTGACGATTGAACAGGGTGAATCATTTGAAATCGAAAAAGATTTTACGGGGCTTGCCTTGAAAAAAGGTGAAAAAGCTGTATTCATGGATGTTGTCAGCGAAGATGGACAGGGATTTTTTGCAGACCGCCCTGGTATATACCTTGCAACTTATCTGGTTACACCGGAAAGAGGAGCGTGTTATGAACTTACACGAAAAATTGTAGTCAGACCTCGTGAACCAGAGAACAAAAGAGCAGAACGTAATCAGAAAAGTTCAAAAGAGGATACAGAGGAAAGTGACCCTGAACCGGAACCAGTACTGGCAGAAGCACCGGAAGTACCGGAGAATGTGGAGAACTTAAAGTTGGATGTATCTGCGGAGACAATGTCACTAAGTTAAGATTGGTTTGCAATAGAAAGGTTGAAGATATTTTTGTCTTCAGCCTTCTTTTGCGATTAAAAAGCAGCACAAATAGACAGATTTGCATCTGCCTGAAAAAATGTTTGAAATTAATACAACTTATGCTACTCTATATAAGAAGCCTTGAAAAATCTTAGCGTTTACATTTCTTTCTCTATGACGGTCAGGTCTTATAGGAATGAGATTTTTTGCTATGACAGCTTCTAAATTAGGTGATGTTGTGTTTCCTCTATAAAACACTCTACATACATGTGCAGCAACGTTTACTGAATTTTCACACTAAAAAGGTGATGTGTATTCATCAGGAAATCTATGCACATATGATAATGTATAACTTTGCCGAAATGGTTACCTCGCACGTAGCCATTGAAAAGAAGCAAAGAAAATATACATATAAAGCCAATTTTTGGAGGATATAATAAGAAGGAAATCTTAACGGGGAAAATCTTAATGAGGAAAATTTTAATGATAACAAAAATATTGAATAATAATAAGTTGGGTGATATGATAAATGAAATATGTTCCCTTGTACTTAATCTGAAGAATATGGAAGATAAAAGAAGAGAGATGCAGACATAAAAAATAAACTGATTTTATCGGTGTTATGAAGTAAGGAGGATAACAGATGAACTATTATGAAAGAGCAATGGAACTGAAGGAAGAGACAATAGCGAACCGCCGGTATATGCATGCCCACGCTGAAACGGGACTTGATATGCCGGGAACAAAAGCATTTGTCATGGAAAAATTGACAGAGTATGGTTTGGAGCCCCGGGATTGTGGCTATGGGGTTACAGCGACGTTGGGAAAGGGAGGAAAGGTCATTTTGCTCCGCGCGGATATGGATGCGCTTCCAATGCCGGAGGAAAGCGGAGAGCCTTTTGCCTGCCCGACAGGCACGGAAGCACATGCATGTGGTCATGACTTCCATGCGGCGATGCTCTTGACGGCGGCTAAGATGCTCAGGGAGAAGGAAGATATGCTGGAAGGAACCGTAAAGTTCATGTTCCAGCCGGCAGAAGAGACTTTTCAGGGAAGTAAGAATATGGTAGGGGAAGGAATTCTCGAAAACCCAAAGGTCGATGCAGCCCTCGCATATCATGTATCACCGGGGAAAACACCGATTGGCACGTATATGTACAATGATAAAGATACGATGATGTATTCCGTGGATGGGTTCAAAATTACTGTTACAGGGAAAGGGACACATGGTGCATACCCTCATTCCGGAGTTGATCCGGTTAATATCGGGGTGCATATTCATCTTGCATTGCAGGAGTTGATTGCAAGAGAATGTAACCCGACACATTCCTGTGTTCTTACGATAGGACAGTTTCAGGCAGGAACTGCTGCGAATATTATTCCGCAGACGGCTGTCCTTCAGGGTACAATTCGTACAAATAAGGTGGAAGCGAGAGAACTGCTTGTACGAAGGATGAAAGAGGTGTCAGAGAAGACGGCGGAAGTATTTGGCGGAAGTGCAGAGATTGAGATGATTTCTGAAGTGCCGCCGTTAATCTGTAATCCGGAGCTGACAGATGAAATCGTCGGTTATATGCAGGAGCTTGGCATTCCGGGACTGACAGGATGCCCAGGTATCTCGGCAAGTGCATCAGAAGATTTTGCCGTAATTGCCGAGAAAGTTCCAAGTACCTTTATGTACCTGTCAGCGGGATACCCGGATGAGCGGGGAGAATTCCCTGCACATCACCCGAAGGTAAGATTCAATGAAGCGGTATGTCCTGTCGGGGCAGCGTGTCTGGCACACTGTGCGGCGCAATGGTTAAAAAATAATAAGTAGTGTAAAGAACGCTTCAAGGGAAAGCGTAAAAAGAGGAGATAGGTATGCTGCAGATTCAACATATATGCAAAGAATATAGAACGGGAGCCTTGGTGCAGAACGCTCTGGATGATGTCAGCCTGAATCTAAGAGATAATGAGTTTGTGGCAATCTTAGGTCCCAGTGGTTCAGGGAAGACAACACTGTTAAATATCATCGGCGGACTTGACCGCTATGACAGCGGTGATTTGATTATCAATGGGATTTCGACAAAAAAATATAAAGACAGGGATTGGGATTCGTACCGGAATCATACGATTGGTTTTGTATTCCAGAGTTATAACCTGATTCCGCACCAGACAGTGTTGTCGAATGTAGAGCTGGCATTGACTATTTCAGGCATTGGAAAGGCAGAGAGGCGTCAAAGGGCTATAGAGGCGCTGGAAAAGGTAGGGCTTGGGGAGCAGCTTCATAAAAAACCGAATCAAATGTCAGGCGGCCAGATGCAGAGAGTGGCGATTGCGAGAGCCTTGGTAAATGACCCGGATATTCTGCTGGCGGACGAACCGACCGGAGCGCTGGACAGCGATACAAGCGTTCAGGTGATGGAGCTTTTGCGGGAGGTGGCGAAGGACCGTCTGGTGGTGATGGTAACGCACAATCCGGAGCTGGCGGATGAGTACGCCACCCGTATTGTCAATCTGCGGGATGGAAAGATTCGTTCGGATTCGAATGCGTTCGATGTAAGGGAAGAGCGGATGGAAGAGCCGGAGCACCGGAATATGGGGAAGTCTTCCATGTCATTTCTGACAGCCCTGTCACTTAGCTTTAATAATTTGCGGACGAAAAAAGGCAGAACCCTTCTGACCTCTTTTGCAGGCTCCATTGGAATTATCGGAATTGCATTGATTCTGTCATTATCAACCGGAGTGAATGATTATATCAAATCAGTGGAAAAGGAGACGCTTTCCGAGTATCCGCTCCAGATTCAGAGTACCGGTTTTGATATTACATCTATGATGGTGGGCGATGCCGGAGGAGGAAGGAATAAAAAGAGCGGTTCCGGAGATATAAAGGTGATACAGATGGTCACAGATATGTTTTCAACTATGAATTCCAACGACCTGAAATCACTGAAACATTATCTGGAAAGTGGGGACAGTGGGATAGAGAAATATACGAATGCAGTAGAATATTCCTATAATGCTGTCCCGCACATTTACCGGCAGTATGGGGATAAAATCCGTCAGGTGAATCCGGATAAATCCTTTGATTCCCTCGGTTTCGGCTCATCCTCCGGTTCCAACAGTATGATGTCCTCCATGATGAGTACCGATGTATTTTATCAGATGCCGGAGAACAGCGGACTTTATGAAAATCAGTACGATGTCAGGGCAGGACGCTGGCCGAAGAACTATAACGAGTGTGTTGTTGTACTTACTTCTGATGGAGGAATCAGTGATTTCATGCAGTATACGCTTGGATTGCGTGATCCGGTGGAGTTGGATGAGATGATTCAGGAGTTTATCGACGAGGATGACGTCCAGACTCCGGAGCGGGCGGATTCGTATTCTTATGACGAGATTCTGGGAATCAAATTCAAGCTGGTAAGCAGTGCGGATTATTATGAATATGATAATCAGTATCAGGTGTGGAAGGATAAATCCGACAATAAGGATTATATGAAAAATCTGGTGAAGAATGGTGAGGATATTACAGTGGTGGGTGTGGTTCAGCCCTCCGAAGGGGCAAGTGCCACGGCTCTGACTGCAGGAATCGGTTATCCGGCATCGCTTATCCGCCATGTTTCCGACAAGGCAGAGAAAAGCCAGATTGTTCAGCAGCAGCTTAAGAATCCGGATATAAATGTATTTACGAACAAACCGTTCGGAGAAGAGGATGACCAGAATCATTTTGATATGAATTCTCTTTTTACCGTGGATAAGAATGCCCTTCAGGATGCGTTCAAATTCGATGCAAGTGCTCTAAACGGAAATCTTCAGGGCACGTTTGATTTTGCGGATGCATTTGATATAGGGGGGAATTCTCTTGACCTGTCGGGTCTTGTGGATTTGGACGAAATAGAGCTGAATCTGGATAATATGCCGAAGATGAATCTGGGGGATATTATGAGCGGGCTGGATTTGTCTGTTTCGGATGATGGGATGAAACAGATGGCCTCTGGTCTGCTGGAAGGCTATCAGGCATATGCGGCGGAACACCCGGAGGCAGATTATTCGAAACTGGGAGAGGAGTTCCTGAAATATCTCACAACTCCGGACGCGCAGAAAATCCTTTCGGATAATATAAAAGAAATGATCCAGAATAATGGGGGAATTACAATCAGCATGGAACAGATGCAGGCCATGGTCACAGAGATATTGAAAGGCTATCAGGCATATGCGGATGCGAAGGGGTATACGGACGCGGATAAGTTTGATGAATACCTGATTGAATACCTTCAGACGGAAGAAGCGCAGGGGATTTTGAAAAAATGGGCTTCAGAAATTTTTAATATTGACGGGAATGTGGAGATTACTCAGGAGCAGTTGGAAAAGCTTGCCGGAGAACTGGCAGCAGGTTATGGGGAATATGCGTCTGTAAACGGTCTTCCGGCTCCAGATAAGATGGGGGAATATTTTATAGATTATCTGAATACACCTGCCGGAAAACAGCAGCTCTCGGATGGAATCGCGGCAATGGTAGACATGGAAAGTTTGGAATCTCAGGTTTCGGGTTCAGTGCAGAAATATATGCAGGAAGCGATGGGTGTTTATATGGGAGCGCTTTCCCGGTCGCTGGAAAGTCAGATATCCTCTGCGATGCGGCAGATTGCAGGCCAGATAACCGGCGGGCTTGAAAATGCAATGCAGCAGTCAATGATACAGGTTGGAAGGCGGCTGCAAAGTGCGATGGGAGATGCCATGAGCATTGATGCGGATGCATTTGCAGGGGCATTCCGGATGAACATGAATGAGGATGAACTTACGGAGCTTCTGATGTCCCTTGGTTCTGCTTCCAGTGCATCTTATGACAATAATTTACAGAAGGCAGGCTATGTGGATTTTGACGTGCCGAGCGGGATTAATATTTACCCGACAGATTTTGAAAGTAAAGAGAATGTGGTGAAAATACTGGATGACTATAACAAGAAGATGGAGGCAGAAGGAAAGGAAGAGCAGGTCATCACTTATACGGACGTAGTTGGTACGCTGATGTCCTCGGTCACCGATATAGTGGATATCGTCAGCTATGTGCTCATTGCCTTTGTAGCGATTTCCCTTGTGGTTTCATCCATTATGATTGGTGTAATCACATACATCAGTGTTCTGGAGCGAAAGAAGGAAATCGGTATATTGCGTGCAATCGGGGCGTCGAAGAAAAATATTTCTCAGGTATTTAATGCAGAGACATTTATTATCGGACTGTGTGCGGGGATGATTGGTATCGGTCTGACACTGCTGATTCTGATTCCGGGCAATATGCTGATTCATCATTTGGCAGACAGCAATGATATCAATGCGGTTCTTCCGGTGATTCCGGCGCTGATACTGATTTTGCTGAGTGTCCTGCTTACACTGTTGGGCGGGCTGATTCCGTCGGGAAAGGCATCAAAGAGTGATCCGGTAACGGCACTCCGGACAGAGTAATCAATCAAAAGCTGCTAGTAACAGTTCAGAACAGCAGCGAAATGCAAAGGCAGACCAGTGCAAGTTTACTTGCATAGGGCTGCATTGGCATTTGGGGAGGGGTGGAACGCCAGGAAACCTCAGACAGAAACTGCGTAGCAGTGAATAGCCTGCAAAGCAGGCGGGGCGGTGGTCTGCGTTCTCAACGTCCTGAATAGTTACAGATGCCATATAAAAAGGAGGTTATACAAATGATAAAAGTCAAAGAATACCGGGGACATATTCGGAACTGGGAGGAGCTTTGCGAGAGACTTGGAATTTCGCTTGTACTGTCAAGGGAAGAGCGGGAACAGGAAATTTTGGTGAAGGCGTATGAAACATGGGGATGTGAGATGGCTGACCATATGCATGGAATGTTTGCATTTGCACTGTGGGATGAGGAACAGCAGACGCTGTTCTGCCTGAGAGACCAGTTTGGAACGAAACCGTTTTATTATTATGAAACAGCGGACGGGCATCTGCTCTATGGCACAACCATCCGCCAGATTATGGAACAGCCGGGATTTGTAAAGGAGCTGAATGAGGAAATGCTGCAGCTCTATCTGACGCTGACCTATGTGGCAGGGGAGGATACTTTTTTCAAAGGGCTCAAAAAGCTTATGCCGGGGCGGTATCTAATCTGGAAAAACAGAAGGCTGAAGATTGAACGCTACTGGACACCGGAATTCCATCCGGATGAGAGTAAATCCCTGGAAGAATGGGCGGATGAGATACACAAAACCATTCAGGAAATTATGCCGGAGGTAAAGACAAAGGATGAGACTGCGGAATCCTTCCTTTCAGGAGGCGTGGATTCCTCCTATGTACTTGCCATGTCTGATGTGGAGATGACAGATTCCTGCGGGTATGAGGAGGAACGGTTTGATGAGTCAGTATTGGCACAGCATACGGCAGAGATATTAGGGCGTAAGAATGCAAGATGTGTGATTACCCCAGAAGAGTATTTTGATATCGTGCCGTATGTGATGTATAACATGGAGCAGCCGTTGGGGGATGCTTCCGCAATTGTGTTTGCCATTGCATGCAGAAAGACAGCGGAGCATACAAAAATCTGTTATTCAGGTGAGGGCGCCGATGAGTTTTTTGGCGGATATAATATGTACCGCAATGCAGAGCGCTATGGGGAAAATCTGAAGAACTTCTATGTGGGAAATACCAACATTATGAAGGAAGATGAGAAACAGAGAATTTTAAAGAAGTATGACCCGGATGTATTGCCAATTGAGCTGGCGGCAGGGATTTACGAGGAAACAGAAGGGTTGGATCCGCTGACCAAAATGTCTGACGTGGATATACAAATATGGCTGGAAGGGGATATTTACCTCAATGTGGACAAAATGAGCACCGCGGCCGGTCTGGAAATCCGGATGCCGCTTACGGACAGAAGGATATTTGATATTGCAGCGCGCATACCGTCAAAATATAAAGTCAATGAGGAACAGAATAAAGTCGCATTTCGAACGGCTGCCGCAAAAGTATTGCCGGATGAGATTGCATTTCGCAAAAAGTTGGGATTCATCGTGCCGATTCGTGTGTGGATGGCAGATGAGCGGTACAATCAGGATGTGCGGGCTAAATTCCGCAGTGAAACCGCAGAGAAATTTTTCCATGTAGATGAAATCAACGCAATTTTCGATGATTATGTGGGAGGAAATTCAGATAACTGGAGAAAAGTGTGGACAATTTATACATTTCTTGTCTGGTATGAGGAATACTTTGTGAAACGGTAAGGTGGCATATGGTGGGTACGCTCCCTATATGCCCCTCCCGCCGGCGGGGATACGCTGCTGTTAATCAAAAGGATTAAAGCAGCGTATCCCCGTCCACATTTTACTGATTTGCCTGTTCGCATCCGGTGAAAAACATGCCATGACAACACTTCTGTCGATTACATCCTTTGAGGGATACTGTGCATAAAGCTGTCCGGTTACCATATCTTTATCGGCTCTGATGACGTAGTTTTCATCGTTTTCATTTCCACTGAAGAAATATCCGAGCGGATAATCTTCGGTATCGCTGTCATCCTCTTCGGCTCCATAACACCATTTGATATAATCAAAGATGTCCTGACTGTCACCGCCGGCGATGGAGGAAGTATAACCGATATAGTTCATATTCCGTATTGCGTTCTCCGGTTTTGAGATATAGTTTACGAAGGCCTCTGCAGCCTGTTGTTTTTCTGCATTATCGTCAATTCCGGACTTAAGCATACACCAGCCGTCAAACCACAGGTTCGTGCAGGATTTCGGGACAGCATATTTCAGTTCCACACCATCTTCTTCTGCCTGCTGCATGGAATAGGGGCCGTCGCCGGACCACTGAAGGTTGGCATAAACCTTTCCCGATACCAGGTCGGATTTTCCGCTGTCGGTTTCGAAAGAATATGCATTGTCTTTTACCTCGCGCAGTACCGCGCCGACCTGTTCAATCTTCTCAGAATCCGTATTGTTTAGCAGTTCCTGCAGTTGTTCCTTATAGTCGTTTTTCTGCAAAAAATCATCGGACTGGAGTTTATCCTGCTCAACCATGGCAAGACCGGCAAAATAACAGTCCCTGACGCTGTCTTTGGTGGTGATTCTCTTCGCGTATTTCGGATTACGGAGCAGATTCCAGTCTTCTGCCTCTGCCCGGGATATTTTTTCCGGGTTATATACAAACCCCAAAGTTCCCCACATATATCCGGCAACATAATTTCCCAGAGAGAGCCCGTTGATTTCCTGTTTGTTCAGCATTTCCCGAATAAAAGGTGAGACTCCCCTGGCGTAATAATTTTCTTTGTTATCCGTATCAAAGAATTCATTTGAAAACGGTACAACTTTATCTTCTGACAAAAGTTTCATAATCATGTATTCGGAGGGGCAGACAAGGTCAAAGGTATCACCGATTGTCAGTTGATTGTATAAATCCTCATTGGTTCCGAATGTGGAATATTCAACCTTGATTTTCTTGTGATAGGTCTGCTCATACCATTGCTGGAAGTCATCTATCATGGAATTCCGACCAAGTATGGTAGTTCCGTTTTCAAGGTCAATTGCCTCGGAGCTGTCCCATCCGCCCTCGTCAATATATTCTTCCCAGTTTGCGACTCGGAGGACGAGGGTATCGCTTTTGGCTTTCTGGCATCCCGTCAGTGAGACGGCAATCGCTGCGATGAAAGCCGCTCCTAAAATTATAAAATCAGTCTTTCGTTTCATAGGCTCACCTCGCATCCTCAGATTTTGCTGACAGATTTATATAAGTTACCGCAAGCACCACGCAGATAAATATCAGGGTAGACAACGCCCAGAGAGCGGTTTTAATCTGAGTCTGTGCTCCCTTTGTTGCATTTACAACATAGGTACTGATTGTGTCGAATACTGCCGGCTTTGTGTAGGTAGATATAAAATAATCATCCAGAGTCAGTGTGACAGACATCATAAAGCCGGATACAATACCGGGCAGAATCTGCGGGATAATTACTTTTCTCAATGCTCTTTGGGAAGTACATCCAAGGTCAAGCGCCGCCTCATAGGTCTGTGGGTCCATCTGTTTTAATTTTGGTATCACGGAAAGATAAACAAAAGGAGTGCACAGGGAGGTCAGTCCGATGACCAGCGGAAGGTAAGTGTCCTTCGGTAACTGCAGAAATACAATCATAAGGATACATACGGAGAAACCGGTGACGACATCTGCGTTAACAACGGGTATCTGATTCATCAGATGGATGGCTCTTTTCCTGCCTCTTTTTGAGTAAAAAGCACCGATTGCACCCAACGTGCCTAAAACGGAAGAAAGCGCGGATACGACAAGGGCAAGGACCAAAGTCCCTGTAATCATCTCCCGGAGCTCCGGGGTGGTGAAAAGTACTTTATAATTTTCGAGGGAAAAATGCCGGATACTTCCAATCATCGTAGAGTCCGTGAAACTATATACTGCCAGCACCAGAATGGGTGTATACAGAAACAGTAATACCACCCCGAGACATAGATTCTGTATTGTCTTTTTCATCATTCATATGCACCTCCTGTTGTTTCGTCGCTGTCTGTGAATTCCCCTGTTATCCATGATATAATCAGCATCAGTATGAGCAGTATCAGGGAAATCAGTGAACCGTTATTCCAGTCATAAGCATTAAAGTAACTTCCGATGAGACTTCCCATAATATAGGTACTGTTATACATCATATCCAGAACAACATAATTGGTCATTGCCGGAAGAAATACCATGGTTACTCCGCTTACAATCCCCGGAATGGAAAGCGGAAGGATGACCTTGAAAAATACATGGGATGTCTTTGCGCCCAAATCGCTCGCCGCTTCCGTGTAGCTTGAGTCGATTTTTACAAGGGTGTTGTATAAAGGCAATATCATAAAGGGCAGAAAGTCGTAGGTCATCCCTAATATCGTATTTAAAAACGGATGAAAAGCCAGATTCCCTTCCAGTAATGTCAGGATTTCTTTTAAGGCAGTAATTCTCAATGTAAAGTTAATCCACATTGGCATAATAAAAAGCATTAAAAGAACGTTTCCTCTTTTGTAGCCGCCTTTTGCCAGACTAAATGCAACCGGATATGCAATCAGCAGACAGACAATTGTAGTCACAACTGCAACAAGTAAACTGTAGATTAATGTTCCGATTGCGTCCCCGCTTGTAAAAAATGCGGTGAGATTTTGCAGTGTAAACTGACCTGCGCCGTTGGTAAACGCATAATAGCAGATGATAATCAAAGGCGCTATGACAAATAATGACAGAAATAAAATATACGGAATCCCAAGCGTGCTTCTTTTTAAATAAAATTTCTTCATTGTGGACCGACCTCCTGATTATTGTATGTCATGTTCTGTAACCGGATGGAATTGGAATGCCTCATCCGGAATCACGATACTTACATAATCGCCGATATTCCAGAGATATTCATCGTCAACGGAATACTCAACCTGATTCCTGCTGACGATGCAGTAGTTATAATGGTCGCCTTTGTAAATAATATCGGTAATGTGCCCCTGAAAATATCCCTTCACAGGGTCATCGCTCAGCTCTGCCTTTTCTGATGGGAAGGATACGCTAATTTTCATGCCCTCCGTAGACACTGTCGCGCCGTTTTTATCGTATACTTTCTGGTCGCGTATTTCGTATTCCGGAAAAATATTTTCTATGTTCACAGGAATGCTTCCGTCAACCAGACGAAGGCGCATATTGTCATCCAGAATTCCTTCCATATGGTTTACCATCATATCACTTGGCATATTGTGAATCGCGTCAGTTTTGAAATCCACACCCACTTCGGAGTCAATCTTCATCCCTTCATCCCGCTGCGCGATAATCTCATTTTTCCCTGATAAGACAGTCACATCGTAATATTTTCCTTTAAATATAGAAGAAATTACCTTCCCGCGGAGTTTGCCTTCGCTTTGTGCGGACAGAATCACATCTTCCGGTCTGACCATGGCATCGACAAGAGTTCCCTTCGGATAGGCATCAACGCAGGAAAAATCCGCACCGGCAAAATGTACGGTATTTGTCGATGTCTTTTTCCCGTTAAAGATATTACTTTCACCAATGAAGTCGGCGACAAAGGCATTAGCCGGGCGGTGGTATATTTCCTCGGCGGAGCCGATCTGCTGCAGCATCCCGTTTGACATAACGACAATCTTATCCGACATTGTAAGAGCTTCTTCCTGGTCATGTGTTACAAATACGAATGTAATTCCAAGTTCCCTGTGCATGGATTTTAATTCAAGCTGCATTTCCTGACGCATTTTATAATCCAGTGCGCCAAGAGGCTCATCCAGCAGCAGGATTTTTGGTTCGTTTACAATCGCTCTTGCGATGGCGATCCGTTGCTGCTGACCACCCGAAAGGCTTGATACGGAACGCTTTTCAAAGCCTTCCAGATCGACCACCTCAAGAACATGCTTTACTTTTTCTTCAATCTGGTCCTTCGGCATCTTTTTTTCACGCAGACCGAATGCGATGTTGTCGTATATATTCAAATGTGGAAACAAGGCATACTTCTGAAATACCGTATTGATTTGCCTCTCGTTCGGCGGCAGTTTGCTGATATCCTGTCCGTTGAAAAGAATTTCGCCGCCCGTGGGCTTTTCAAATCCGGCAATCATTCTTAAAATCGTTGTCTTTCCACACCCGGAAGGCCCCAGAAAAGTAACAAATTCCCCCTTTTTTATTGAAAGATTAAAATCATAAATAACCGGGGTATCTTTTACATAGCATTTTTTAATATGTTTTAGCTCGATGATATGTTCCCTTGTTTCACTGCCCATATTCTTTCAAGACCTCCAATCTATAGTTATGCATTTATAATCCGAAATACAAATCCGTTACCCTCCGTGGGTTAGGGTGCTGTCTCATTCACATTTCGCTAAATAGCGTGCCTGAATTTCCATCCCCTGCGTTGTCGTCAATCGACGATGCCACCGCATCGCCTCGGTCCTTCGCCCTGCGGACTGAAAATCCATTCTGCGCTATTTAACCGAACGTGAATGAGACAGAGCACTAAGGATGACCGTGTCGCCCTTTGTTGGCTGAGGGTAATCAAATACCATGTATAGTTTAAGCGATACGGGAATTCTGTGCAACCGGAAAATTAAAAAAATAGGAAAAATTGACACCGCTATCTGAAAGGAATAGAATAAGGGTACTATTTAGCCGGAGGCTGAACTGTAACAGAGTAGCCGCGGATATCAAGAAAAGACCTTGTGAAATAAGAAGGAGGGCAATCCATTGTCAGATTATATTACAACATACGGAGGAACACATTTTTTCCCGACAGAACCGGATATGAAAGATTTTCACATCAGTGATGTGGCACATGCCCTGTCACTGATCTGTAGGGGGAATGGTCACGTAAAGCAATTCTTCTCTGTCGGGCAGCACTGCATCGACTGTGCATTGGAAGCCGAGGCGCGTGGGTATTCGAAACGGGTGGTGCTGGCGTGTCTGCTGCATGATGCAAGTGAAGCATATATGTCGGATGTGCCGCGGCCGTTCAAAAAATACCTGAAAGACTATGCAGTTTTTGAGGATAGGCTGCTCTCACTGGTTTATCGGAAATATCTTGGCTCTGATGTCTCAGAGGAAGAGCAGGGACTGATTAAACAGATTGATAACGACGTCCTTGCATATGATTTGCTCTACCTTTTAGGGGAAGGCTGCGAGGAGGATTTGCCGGATATGAAACGGGAAATATCCTACGATGCACGACCGTTTGAAGAAGTAGAGCAGGAATATATGCAGTTGTTCCAGATGCTGACTGAGGAGGGATAGTGGGTTTGTATAGATTTGCCAAGCCCTCCACTTGTCAGGTATGCGTTGGAAATGTTATGATGACAAGTGCGGACGGTCATCTGGTACATATACCGGTATCCGAAGATATTTCTCCGGAAAAGGGGCAGATATGGATGGACCGGCGGCTTTTAGGAAAAAGAATTCGGAGGTAAATGACAATGAAATTAGGGTTTATCGGAACGGGTAATATGGCAGGCGCCATTATGGGCGGTGTAATTCGGAGTGGGTTATTCAGACCGGAGGAGATTATCGGAGCGGATTTGCTGGAAACGGGACGCGAGAGAGTACGGTCCCTTTATGGCATCAATGTGACAGCGGACAATAAAGAAGTTGTGGAAAAGGCGGAGGTTATTGTTCTGTCGGTAAAGCCACAGTACTATGAGTCTGTAATCGGAGAAATCAAAGATGCAGTAAAACCGGGGCAGTTATTTATTACAATCGCGCCGGGCAAAACACTTGCATGGCTTGCGGAGAAATTCGGGAAGGATGTAAAAATTGTCCGCACAATGCCGAATACCCCGGCGATGGTCGGAGAGGGGATGACGGCTGTATGCCCGAATGAGTTTGTTGGCGAGGAAGAATTGGATTATGCCTGCCGGATTCTGTCTGCATTTGGCAAAGTAGAGGTTGTGGGAGAGCATTTGATGGATGCGGTTGTCTCTGTCAGCGGAAGCTCACCGGCTTATGTATTTATGTTGATTGAGGCGATGGCAGATGCGGCGGTTGCCGACGGGATGCAGAGGGCGCAGGCTTATAAATTTGCGGCCCAGGCAGTTATGGGAAGTGCAAAGATGGTTCTGGAGACAGGGAAGCATCCGGGTGAATTGAAGGATATGGTATGCTCACCGGCAGGAACAACCATCGGCGCGGTACGTGTCCTGGAAGAAAAAGGTTTCCGCAGTGCAGTGATTGAGGCAATGAGAGCCTGCACAGATATCGCAAAGGGCATGTAAGCGCAAAAGGGGATTGACAGGAAAACAGAAGAAATGCAGTGATAAACTGGTTTTAAAAGGAAGCCGGAAAGCATTTAGAATAATTTCTAAATACTTTCTTGACTTCCTTCTTTTTATGTGCTATAAAGTATTTAGAAAATATTCTAAATACCAAAGGAGGTACAAATGAGTTTTGCAGAGACATTTAAAGCATTGTCAGATCCGGTGCGCAGGGAGATTCTTATGATGCTGAAAAAAGGTCGCATGTCTGCCGGTGATATCGCCGCGAACTTTGATATGGCGGGAGCTACGATTTCATACCATCTGAGTATCCTGAAAAAGGCGGGGCTGATATTTGAGGCAAAGGAAAAGAACTACATTTTTTACACACTGAACACATCTGTGGTGGAGGAAGTAATGCTCTGGTTATCGGAGCTGAAGGGAGAGGGAGAAAATGATTCAGAGAAATAAAAAGTATATTATAATTACGACTGTGATTACGCTGCTGCCGGTTATTGCAGGGCTGATACTTTGGAACAGGCTGCCGGATACAATTGCCACACATTTTAACGGTCAGGGCGTGGCTGATGGATATAGCAGCAAAGCAGGAACTGTATTCACGATATTTCCGTTTATCATGGGAGCACATTTGCTCTGTGCATTTGTCACAGGAATTGATCCGAAAAGACAGAATATCAGTGATAAGATTTACCGGATGATATTATGTATCTGCCCTTTTGTATCAATTATATGCGGAGTTGCTATTTATGGTACGGCGCTTGGATATAAAGGACTGAATTCTACAATGTTTATGGGAGTAGTGTTGGGCGTGATGTTTATTTTGATTGGGAATTATCTGCCGAAATGCCGGCAGAATTATACCATAGGCATTAAACTTCCGTGGACGCTGGATAATGAAGAAAACTGGAACCATACACACAGACTGGCAGGCAGGCTGTGGATTGCCGGCGGCGTCATATTGCTGTGCAGTGCATTTGTGCGCGGCATAAACCAGATGGTTGTAACGTGTACGACTATCGGGATACTTACACTGATACCGGTGATATATTCCTTTGTTTTCTATCTCCGTCAAAAAAGAGGGGAATAAAATTGAAAAAAATTGGATGAAAATTAAAAAAAGTACTTGCATTCTGAAAAAACATATGGTAAGATACTACTCGTGTCAGAGATGATGCGAGAAACGCGGGTGTAGTTCAATGGTAGAACACCAGCCTTCCAAGCTGGATACGTGGGTTCGATTCCCATCACCCGCTTTTTTGCTGCCCATTTTTAAAGAAAATCAAGGGGAAAGCAAAGGGGACAGTCCCTTCTGAGAAGGGACTGTCCCCTTTGCTCTTTATTGCTATACTTTTCACAAATGATATGCTATACTGAAAGTCACAAAGTAAAAGTGTCAGGAGGTATTTCGAATGGATAAAGCGGCAATGTATAAGCTCTCTTATGGACTGTTTGTGCTGACGGCAAAAGAGAATGAAAAGGAAAACGGATGTATTATCAACACTGCGATGCAGGTGACAACAACCCCAAATCGGATGATTATCGTGGTAAATAAGCAGAATTACACGCATGACATGATTATGAGGACGAAAGCGTTCAATGTTTCCTGCCTGTCGGAGAATGCAAAGTTTGATGTGTTTCAGCATTTTGGCTTCCAGAGCGGGAGAGATGTAGATAAGATGGCAGGAAAGTCCTATCCGCTTGCGGAAAATGGCATTGCGTATGTGGACGATGTGGCAAATGCGTATATCTCCGGCAAGGTGATTTCAGAGACGGATTTGGGAACCCATACATTGTTTCTTGCGGATGTGACAGACGCAAAGGTGTTAAATGACGTGGAATCGGTAACGTACACGTTTTATCAGAAGAATATCAAGCCTGCACCGCAGCCGGCAAAGAAGACAGGCTGGGTATGCAAAATCTGCGGATATGTCTATGAGGGCGAGGAACTCCCGGCAGATTTTATTTGCCCGATTTGCAAACACCCGGCATCAGACTTCGAGAAAATATGAGGTAAATGAGAGGAACAAGTACGATGAATTTTTTAGAAGAGCGAATTACGAAAGACGGAATTGTGAAAGAGGGAAATGTCCTGAAAGTGGACAGCTTTTTGAACCACCAGATGGATATTGACCTGTTTGACCAGATGGGAGAAGAATTTCAGAGACGGTTTGACGGAAAACCGATTAATAAGATTCTGACAATCGAGGCATCCGGAATTGGAATTGCCTGTGTAGCTGCACAGCACTTTCATGTGCCGGTTGTATTTGCGAAGAAGTCAAAAAGCATCAATCTGGAAGGCGAGATGTATGTTGCAGAGGTGGAATCATTCACACATAAATGTAAAAATAATGTCATTGTTGCAAAGAAGTTTCTTGGACCGGAAGACCATATATTGATTATTGATGACTTTCTGGCAAATGGATGCGCTCTTCAGGGATTAATTCAGATTGTGCAGTCAGCGGGGGCAACTGTAGAAGGAATTGGAATTGCAGTAGAGAAGGGATTCCAGTCCGGCGGGCGGATAATCCGCAATCTTGGATTCCAGTTGGAATCACTGGCGATTGTAGAAAGCATGGACGCGGAGACAGGAGTGATTGCGTTCCGCGGGCAGTAAACACAAACCTGTCCGGCACAGGCAGGGTGGAAAGGGTATGAAGTTTTGAAACAGAAGATAAGTCCGCCGATAAAAGGGATTATTTTTGATATGGATGGTCTGTTGTTTGATTCCGAGAGAGTTGTACAGCGTGCATGGAATTATGCGGGGGAACTCATGGGGTATCCGGAGTTTGGGAATCATATTTATCATACAATCGGGTTTAACCGTAAGCGGCGGGGCGAATATTTCCGGGAGCATGTTAATCCTGAATTCCCGATGGACTGGTTCACGGAGCTGACAAGAAAGAAGTATTACCAGATATTGGAGCAGGAGGGAATCCCGAAAAAGCCGGGAGTCGAGGAGCTTCTTCAATATGCAAAAGAATCCGGGATAAAGCGTGCGCTTGCGACATCCTCCAGCCGGGACCACGCGGAAGCGATGCTCGGCAGGTATGATTTGCTGCGGTACTTTGACGGTGCGGTTTGCGGCGATATGGTAACGAGAGGAAAGCCTGCCCCGGAGATTTATATAAAAGCGGCGCAGATAATCGGGCTTCCATGCGAATATGCGTTGGCGTTGGAGGATGCCCCGAACGGAGTGCGTGCAGCAGCGGCGGCAAATATGCGGGTTATCATGGTGCCTGATTTGGTAGAGCCGGATGAGGAAATACAAAGAATCGCATGGAAACGGTGTGACAGCCTGTTTGATGTGCTGGAGTTATTAAAACGCGGAGCGTGAATTGGAATAAAACAAATACAAAAAATCTTTAAACTTCTTAAGAAAATCTTTTGAATCTTCTACCAGCCTCCTTTAGATATGTTTCATATAATGGGAACATCGAAAGGGGGGCTGGTTTTTCTATGAGTATTCAAATGTTAACAGAATATTTTTTAAAATATGGAGCCGTTTTTATTTTTCTTATCGTGCTTCTGGAATACATGAATCTTCCAGGTTTTCCGGCGGGCGTGATTATGCCGCTTTCCGGTCTCTGGGCGGCGCATGGGAAAATCAGTTTTCCGATGGTCATGCTGCTCTCAGTAGCGGCGGGGCTGACCGGGAGTTGGGTATTATATTTTCTCGGGCGTCTGGGCGGACCGAAGCTCATGGCATTTTATTTCCGGAAATTCCCAAAACAGCAGCCGGTGATTGAGGATAAGATGGCGATGCTGCGTGAAAAAGGATGCATCGGCGTGTTTGTCAGTAAATTGCTTCCGATGGTGCGGACAATCATTTCAATTCCCGCAGGAATGGTACAGATGGATTTTGTGAAATACACGGTCAGCTCGCTGATGGGAATATTTATCTGGAATCTGGTATTTGTCGGCGCAGGGTATTTCTTTGGCGAGGCGGCGATTCGGATCCTGGGAAGCGTTTAGATTTTTTCAAGGGAATACATAAGCCGGTCGGGAAAATTTTCAGGAGAATACATAAGTCAGATGAAAAACAGCGGTACAGATTGAGACGGGGGGATGGAAGAATATGAAGATAGCGATGTTGACAAACAATTATAAACCATTTGTAGGCGGAGTGCCGATTTCCGTGGAGCGGCAGGCGCAGGAGCTGGTGAAGCTCGGACATGAAGTGACCGTGTTCGCACCGGAATATGGTGAAACTGCGGGAAATGCAAAAGAAAACGGCAGCGTGGCGGAAACGGGCGAGAGAATCATCCGGTTCCGGACCGGGCACAGATGCATGGAAAACGGAATGGTGTATCCCAAAATGTTTCCAAAAGAAATCCTGCACACGTTTGAGTGTGAATCCTTTGATTTGATTCATACACATCACCCGATGTTTGTAGGTCCGGTTGCTTTGTATCTCGGAAGAAAATATCATCTTCCGATAGTTTATACATATCACACGAGATATGAAGATTACCTTCATTACCTGAATTTTCTAAAAGAGGACGGAAGAGTTCCCACGATAAAAAAAGGGATTCTGACGCTTGGGAAAAAAGTGGCTGTACCGAATTACATGCGTTGGTTTACCAATCAGTGTGACTTGGTTCTGGCACCGACTGCGGGGATGCAAAAACGAATCCGGGAAAATGGGACACGTGTGCCGATGGCGGTATTTCCAACCGGGCTAAAGGATGAATTTTTTCAGAAATGTCCGCAGAAAGCGACGCAGATTCGACAAAAATATTCTCCGGTTCAGGAGTATAATGAGAAACGCTCAGAAGAAAACAGCTATTTGTTCTGTACGACAGGGCGATTGGAAGAAGAGAAAAACCCGCGTTTTTTATTAAAGGGTATCCGGAAACTGAAACAGAGTTTGGATAAACCATTCCGGGTATTGCTGATTGGGGATGGGAGCATGCGTCAGGAACTGGAACAGGAAACAATACATTTGGGCATTGAGCAGGAGGTTTGTTTTGCAGGAAATGTTCCGAATGATGAAATCAATTCATATTTGCAGGCGTGCGACCTCTTTTTGTTTTCCTCAAAATCTGAAACTCAGGGAATTGTGTTAGCTGAGGCATTGGCGGCAGGACTTCCGGTGGTAGCGGTGGATTCCTCCGGAGTAGAGGATATTGTAGTAAATGGCGTGAATGGATATCGGACCGCGGATGATGTGGAGGACTGGGTTCAAAAGGTGGGAATGGCACTGAAAAACAGACAGAAAATGAGTGGACAGGCGGAGCTTACGGCGGCCGGATATCGTGCATCCAGATTGGCGGAATATGAACAACTGCTTTACGGGCAGTGCGTGGAAGAAACATGCAGGAATTGCGAGGAGGTCATGGAGTATGAAAATGAGACAGGCGGAGGGGAGAATCCTTCAGAAACTATTTTACGGTTATTTAAAACTTCTTGAGAAGACAGTTACCATTCAGTGGCAGGATGAAAATCTGTATGGCAGCAGCCAGATATTCGGTTTCTGGCATGAAGACAGTTTCCTTATGAATCTGGTGCTGAAAGAATTGGCAGGGAAAACCGCCCCGGTGGATGTCATCGTGACGGCGGATACGAGAGGAGATTACATTGAGTATATGCTCGAACGCTGCGGCGGACATGCCCTCCGGGTTCCGGATGGCGCCGCCAGCTTTGGCGCGCTGAAAAAATTAATCCAGAGTTCTTATGAGCAGACGCGGTCACTGGCAATTGCGCTGGACGGTCCGCTCGGACCACGGCATCAGCCGAAAAAACTGGCATTTTATCTGTCGGAACAAAGCGGCGAAGATTTTGTCGGAATTGCTGTGTCGTATTCCTCCTGTCTGAGGATGCTCTGGAGGTGGGACCGGTATGCAATCCCGCTTCCGTTCTCTACCATAACTGTGGCGGTGCGGGATTACGGGGAGGTCAGTAAGCGGGAAATACCGGAACTTCCGGTGAAGGCAGAGCCTGTTAAAAACAGTTTAATTAAAATTGAGGAAAGTTGAGGAAATTTCAGAGTTTTATTATTAGATAATCTGCTACGCAAACCCGATTGCATGGGGATTCGCGCAGGGTTACTGTATTGTGATGGTGCGGAAACATTTGACAGAGCATACAATCAAAATGAATCTTTAGAAAATCTTTGGATTTCCTGACCGGCGATGTTAAGATATCTCGTATATGATGAAATCATGGAACGGAAACAGACTATCTGTGTTATACTAATTCAAGTAGCAAAAGACATCTGAGGGAGGATTTTACAGAATGGAAATAAATCATGTGCTGGTTGTGGAGGATGACAAAGAAATCAGGGAAGGGGTTCGGATTTATCTGCAAAGTCAGGGATATAAAGTGTTTCTGGCGGCGGACGGGGCCGAAGGTCTTGAAGTGATTGAGAGGGAAGAAATCCATCTTGCAATTGTGGATATTATGATGCCGCGTATGGATGGTATTCATATGACGATAAAATTGCGGGAGAAATATGATTTTCCGGTGATTATGCTCTCTGCGAAATCAGAGGAAGTTGACAAAGTGATGGGACTGAATATCGGGGCGGATGATTATGTAACGAAACCATTTACACCGATGGAGCTGATGGCGAGGGTAAATTCCCAGCTCCGCAGATACCGCCGCTTTCTGGAAAAGATGGAGCCGCGGGAAAATGTGCATATCATCGGCGGGCTGGAAATCAATGAAGATACCGTGGAAGTGTCGATGGATGGAAAACCTGTGAAAATGACACCGATTGAATATAAGATTTTGCTGTTGCTTGCAAAGAATCCGGGGCATGTATTTTCCGCGGAGGAAATTTATGAACGGGTGTGGCAGGAACGGGCAATCAACACCGATACAATCATGGTGCATGTACGCAACATTCGGGAGAAGATAGAGCTGGATCCGAGAAATCCAAAATATTTAAAGGTGGTGTGGGGCGTTGGTTACAAGATTGAAAAACAGCCGTAAATTTGCAGTAGTATTGATGATTGCCGTCATTCTTTGCGCGGCATGTGGGATGGTGGCGTCCTATCCGGCATTTTCGGAGGAAATGAAGCCAGAGCTGAACGGCGAGACTGTAAACGAAGGAACGTTGGAAAATATTGCCCGAAGCCTGATTGGGGGGAATTATTTTTTATATAATGAAGTCTACGAAGAATCAGACGTGGGTGGCGGGGCAGAGATATATTCAGACGATGATTTTTTCCTGTTCCGCAAATACATGGACTGCGAAGTCTTTGATGAAAAGAGCAAGGCACTGACTGGGGAAAATGATGAGAATGTATTGCGCAAGCTTGCAAAGAACAATACATCATATGCCTTTCGTGTCGCTTTCCTGTTTGATGAGGACGGCGGATTCAAAGAGGTGGAGGTCGGTGGGATCGGGCTCAATGAGGCGGAACAGTTCCGCATTGAAAATCTGCTGTATACAGAACAGAGAAGTAATAGCTACGAGTATCTCGAATCGCCGTCCGGTGTGAAGATTATCTATGGTTTCACAAAGGAAAACCTGATGAAGTACGAGCGGGAGTATGATTACGCGGGAATGCTGTACGCAATGGATTTATCCACGAACAGAACATATCGCATGTTTGAGTGGGGGCTTATCTTTTTCGTGGCAGGAGCCGCACTCCTGATTCCATGCAATAAAGCGTGGAGGATAGAGGAGATGAAGATTTTTCGTGCTCCGGCGGAACTTGTGTTGCTGCTCTGGTTGTTTGCCGTTGGAGGAAATCTGTTTTATGCGGAGGTGGTATGGAACACATTGGGACATTCGATGGCAAGAGTAGCGGAGCGGATTGGATTTACTGGAACACTGGATTACGGGATAGAAACGGTTGTTAATGTGTTCATGTGGTTCTGCGTATTCGCCGTTGTTTATTGGGGGGGTGACTTGCCTGAGGGGTGTATTTACAATGAAGAAGGCATTTTGGAAAGAGCGGACGCTGTGTGCAAAGGCAATCGCATGGTGCAGAAAAGGAAATGACCGATATGGAGATAAAGTGAAACAGGGCGCGGCAGATACAGTTGGGTTTGCCCGGAGAATCTGGAAGAAAATCAAAAAAGGTCTGCACGATATCTATGACGGATTGCTGCATGTGGATTTTCAGGACAGGACGAACCAGACAATTATCCGAATCGTAGTGATTAATTTTATTGTACTGCTCATCATTACCTGTTTCTGGTTCTATGGAATCGTAGCATTGCTCATATATTCCATTCTGCTGTTTTTGTTCCTGCAGAAATATTTTGGAGATATCCGGAAAAAATATGCGCTGCTCTTGCAGTCAACCAATCTGCTGGCTGAGGGGAATCTGGATGTAGCGATGGAAGAAGATATGGGAATTTTCAACCCAATTAAGCAGGAACTTCAGAAAGTCCGCGAAGGGTTTAAAAAAGCGGTTCAGGAAGAAGTCAAAAGCGAGCGGATGAAGACAGAACTGATTACAAATGTTTCCCATGATTTAAAAACACCACTGACTGCGATTATTACCTATGTAGATTTATTAAAACAAGAGAAGGACGAGGAAAAACGAAAGGAATATCTCGGCATATTAGAACGAAAATCATTACGCCTGAAAGTCCTGATTGAGGACTTGTTCGAAATCAGTAAGGCGACAAGCCGGAACGTCACCATGAACTTCATGCAGGTGGATATTGTCGGATTGCTCAAACAGGTTGGATTCGAGTGCGACAACAAGATACAAGAGGCACATCTTGATTTCCGCTGGAATCTGCCGGATGAAAAAGTAGTGCTTATGCTGGACAGCCAGAAAACATACCGCATCTTCGAAAATCTCATTGTAAACATCACAAAATATGCGATGCCCCACACAAGGGTGTACATTGATTTGAGAAAGACGGAAGATATGGTGGCAATCACAATGAAAAACGTATCGGCGGCAGAACTCAATTTTAACACCAACGAGATAACCGACCGGTTTGTCCGCGGCGATGCGGCAAGAAATACAGAAGGCTCCGGCCTGGGGCTGGCAATTGCAAAGAGCTTCACCGAGCTGCAGCATGGAACGTTAAAAATATCCACAGATGCAGATTTGTTTAAAGCAGAGATTCGGCTGCCGTACAAAGGGGACACATACAAAGGGGACAGTCCCTTCTGACAGGGGACAGTCCCCTTTGCACACCGTTTTCAGACTATTCTGAAAAGTAATAACTTAATTGCCAATAACTGTGTTATTACATTTCGCCGGGACATGAACTTGTTGTTCAGAAGTCCGGGTTCCTAACGATTGGAGAGCGGTTCAAAGTGGGTTATCGGACGGTATTTTTTTATTACTTTTGGAAAATGAGGCAGTTCTAAAAATTATCCGGCTGTTGCGGCATGTGCGACCGGAAGTTCATCGGAAAACAGTGCAGTGCTGCGTCCAAGAATTCCGTTCATATGTGCAATTACAGTACCGTAATTTGTCATAGGAATGTGTTGGTCTCCGGCACATTTCAGCCGGTATTTCATTTCACGTTCGTTTAATGTGCACCCACCGCAGTGGATAATCAGGCTGTATTTACTCAGTTCTATTGGAAATTCTGTTCCGCTTGTAAATTCAAAGTGAAACTCCTTTCTGGTATATTCCCGAATCCATCCTGGCAGTTTTACGGTCCCGATGTCCTCGCACTGGCGGTGGTGTGTACAGCCTTCCGAAATGAGGATGGCAGCGCCGTCATCCAGCGTATCGAGAGCCTGTGCTCCGTTTACCACGGATTTCAGATCGCCTTTATATCTTGCAAATAAAATCGAGAAGGAAGTCAGTGGGATTTCTGGAGGGACAATGGTGGAAACCTGTTTGAAAACCTGACTGTCTGTGATGACAAGAGCTGGATTTCGCCCAAGCTTTTTCAAAGTGTCTGCAAGCTCGGTTTCTTTTACTACAATAGAAATCGCGTCCGCTTCCAGAAGCTCCCGGATTGTCTGCTGCTGCGGCAGAATCAGACGGCCTTTTGGAGCGGCGGAGTCAATTGGGATGACAAGAACAACAAAATCCAATGGCTTTACCAAATCGCCGATAATCCGGCGGTTTCCTGTGTCTGTAGGGACCTGCCGCGCAATCAGTTCCTTTAATTCCAAAATATGTTCTTTCGTAGCGGCGCTGACGGCGATACAGTTTTCCTGAGAAACGCTATCCGGGAGTGTGCGATACAGTTCTGCAAAATCAAGTGCAGAACCATTGTGGGAGTCCAGACATAAATCTGTCTTGTTGAATACAACAACATAAGGAATGTTTTTCCGCCGGATGCGCTCCAAAATGGAATTGTCTTCTTCCGTGACGCCGGTGGAACTATCCACTATCAGTACAGCAATATCTGTCTTGTTTAATATCTGATATGCTTTCTGGATACGCAAGTTGCCCAGTTCACTGGAATCATCAAGCCCCGGCGTGTCGATTATAACGACAGGACCAAGCGGCAAAAGCTCCATTGATTTAAGTACCGGATCCGTGGTAGTACCTTTCACATCAGAGACAATTGCCAGATTCTGTCCGGTAACCGCATTAATAATACTTGATTTTCCGGCATTTCTTCTTCCAAAGATTCCGATGTGGATACGGTCTGAAGATGGGGTGGAATTTAAACTCATATAAAACCTCCTATGATAAAATGTCAGAATGTTCTGAAAATGGAGAGCAAAGGGGACAGTCCCTTCTGACAGGGGACTGTCCCCTTTGCATCAAAACCGGAAATCTCTTCGGTTATCCTGTTCAATGAGTCGAAGATTTTCCAGTACAACCGTGCGTGCTTTTTCGTTTGGTACGCTGCAGACTTCTTTTTCTATCAGTTTATCCCCGATGGCTTTTGTCTCCGGAGATGCATAATCAATCAGATATTCTTTCAATGTCATCAATGCATTCGGATGGCAGCAATTCTGGATTTGCCCGCTCTTGCACAGTGACATGAAACGGTCGCCGGTCCGTCCCTCGCGGTAACATGCAGTGCAGAAACTTGGGATATAACCAAGTTCCATCAGCCAGCGGACAACTTCATCGAGAGTACGGGTATCGCTGACATCAAACTGTTCGGACCTTGCATTTTCCGGTTCCGGTTCGTAGTAACCGCCCACGCTTGTACGGGAGCCGCCGCTGATTTGGGATACGCCGAGATGGAGGACGCGTTCGCGGGTCTGCTGGCTCTCCCGTGTGGAGATAATCATTCCGGTATAAGGCACGGCGATTCGGATGCAGGCGACGATTTTGGCAAATGTATCATCATCAATTCCGTTATCGAAGGAATCAGCGTCAATATCATCGGCGTGTCTCAGACGCGGAACGCTGATTGTGTGTGGTCCGACACCGAAGGCTGCCTCCAGATGTTCCGCGTGCATCAGAAGCCCGGCAAACTCATAGCGGAATTTATCCAGGCCGAACAGGACACCGATACCGACATCATCGATACCGCCTTCCATTGCACGGTCCATCGCCTCGGTATGGTAATTGTAATCATGTTTCGGTCCGGTCGGATGCAGCTCAAGATAGCTTTCTTTGTGGTAGGTTTCCTGAAATAAAATATAGGTTCCGATTCCGGCTTCTTTGAGCAGCCGGTAGTTATCCACCGTTGTCGCCGCAATGTTAATATTCACTCTGCGGATTGCCCCGTTTTTATGTTTGATGCTGTAAATCGTATTGATACACTCCAGATAATATTCCATTGTGTTGTGAATCGGATCTTCCCCCGCTTCCAGAGCGAGACGTTTGTGCCCCATATCCTGTAGTGCGGTTACCTCGCGGCGGATTTCCTCCTGCGTCAGTTTCTTCCGGGCAATGTGCTTGTTTTTCATATGATATGGACAGTATGTACAGCCGTTGATACAGTAATTTGATAAATATAATGGCGCAAACATGACAATTCGATTGCCGTAAAAGTCCTTTTTAATCTGTTCTGCCAGTTTGTAGATTTCCTGATTTTTTTCCTCGATATCACAGGCAAGCAAAACAGATGCCTCCCTGTGGGACAGTCCTTTTCTGTGTTTAGCCTTCTCAATGAGAGAATCAATCAGGGCAGCGTTATGTTTGTTTTCGTCTGCATAAGCAAGTGTATCCAGAATTTCATCATGATTGATGAAATCATCCGCGCATTTTGAAGTTACATCATACATAATCATTTCCTCCGTGTTTTAATTTTGGTATAGGAAGTTCGCAGAACTTTCCTATACCATAAAAAAACCTGTGCCGTTCCGTGGCGCAGGTATCACAGGGAGAGGAAAGTGACCATCCCCGGAGGCATCTCTCAGGCGGGAGTTAATCCACTGTCTGAGAATGTTCGATATGCTGTCGCCTTATACGCAGAAAACCGAAGCTTCTTTGTAGTCAGAACGAAAATATGTTTCTTCTATAGCTTTAAGCCATGTCCGGTGTACGGGGAACGTGTGCTTTTCCACACTAGTATAAGCGACACCAAATAACCTCCTGTTTTACATGTCTGAATTTCCATCTGCTGCGTTGGCATCAATCGATGTTGCTACCGCTACGTCTCATTCCTTCGCTTTGCAGGATGAATATTCATTCTACACAATTGATTCAGTTATGGATGTGCCAGTGCACCAGATGGCTCAACCGTTATTGAATTAGTATAAATTAACAGGAAATGAAAGTCAATTCATCTTGACGAAATGTTAAAAAATGTCTATAATCAAAGACATCATTATGTTAAAGGTTCACCACTTTAAAGTGTAACGGTTTAAAGCAAAATGGGCAAGCAATTGATGGGAGGAAAAACGAAATGAAAACAAAGAAAATTTTGGCGGTTATGCTGGCGGCTACAATGACAATGGCGCTGGCAGCATGTGGAGGAAGTTCACCTTCAGACAAGACAGAGGGCGCTGACAGCAAATCTGATTCCGGAAAAGTATACAAAATCGGAATCTGCCAGCAATTGGAGCATGAGGCTCTGGATCAGGCAACACAGGGGTTTAAAGATGCGTGTGAAGAGAAATTCGGAAAAGACAACGTTACATTTGATTTACAGAACGGACAGGGGGAGCAGGCAAACTGTGCGACAATCGCGAACAATTTCGTTGCCGACAACGTAGACTTGATTTTGGCAAATGCTACAACAGCCCTTCAGTGCGCGGCAGCAGCTACAGATACAATCCCGATTCTCGGAACCTCTGTAACAGATTACGCAACAGCGCTGGATATTTCAGACTGGACGGGTTCCACAGGAATGAACATTTCCGGAACGTGTGACCTTGCCCCGATCGATGAGCAGGAAGATATGCTTTTGGAGATGGTGCCGGATGTAAAACAGGTTGGCATTTTGTACTGTTCTGCAGAACCAAATTCCGCATATCAGGCAAAACTGTTTGGAGAAGCACTTGACGAAGACGGGATTACATATAAAGAATATACGGCAGCCGATTCCAATGAAATTCAGTCCGTTGTAACATCCGCAGTAGCAGAATGTGATGTGCTTTACATCCCGACGGATAACACAATGGCAGCAAACACAGAAGTAATCAACAACATCTGCCTGCCGGAGAAAGTACCGGTAATCGCAGGCGAGCAGGGAATCTGTTCCGGATGCGGTGTTGCGACACTGTCCATCAGCTACTATGATATCGGATACAAAGCAGGTGAGATGGCTTATGATATCCTTGTAAACGGAGCCGATATCTCTACAATGGAAATCGGATCTGCTCCAAAGGTAACTAAGATGTACAATGCAGCAATCTGCGAAGAACTCGGAATTGAAGTTCCGGACGGATATGAAGCAATTGAAGAATAATCAGAATTAGAGGAAGAGAATCATGGCAACTTATTTTGCATCTCTGGACCCGATGTCACTGGCAAGGGCACTCCCGGGAAATGTAGCGCAGGGAGTTATCTGGGGAATTATGGCGCTTGGAGTGTATATTACATTCCGCATTCTTGACTTTGCAGATTTGACGGTAGACGGTTCACTGGCGACAGGCGGAGCGGTAGCAGTGATGCTTATTCGCGGCGGCATGAATCCGGCACTGGCACTTATTTTTGCATTTCTGGCAGGTATGGCTGCCGGATTCGTAACCGGAGTATTACATACATTTTTCGGGATTCCGGGAATCCTGGCAAGCATCCTGACACAGATTGGGCTGTATTCCGTCAATCTGGGAATTATGGGCAAATCAAATCAGGCAATCAACGTCATGCAGTATGACCTTGTCGCATCGCTCCGGTATGTGACGGGAGAAAACAGTACCATATTTTTCTTTGGGCTGATTGCAGGAGCACTTGTTTTAATCGGAATTATTTACTGGTTCTTCGGAACCGAGCTTGGTGCGGCCATCCGTGCAACCGGATGCAATCCGCAGATGGCGAGGGCGCAGGGAATCAACACAGGATTCAATAAAGTTCTGGCGCTGATGATTTCCAATGGACTCGTAGGACTTTGCGGAGGAATTTACGCACAGTATCAGGGAGCGGCGGATGTCAATATGGGACGCGGTGCAATTGTTATCGGACTGGCGGCGGTTATCATCAGTGAAGTAATTTTCGGAAAATTCTGTGCCGGAAGAAAAATGGCATTTGCGTTTACCCTCGGAGCAGTATTTATCGGAGCAATCATTTATTATATCGTTATTGCGCTCGTACTTTGGCTGAAGATGCCGTCCGATTACATGAAATTGTTCTCCGCTGTGGTCGTTGCATGTTTTCTGGCAGTTCCTTACATGAAGGGAAAATATTCAAAGAAACGGAGGACTGCATAATGGGATATATGTTGGAAATCCAGAATATACATAAGACATTTAATCCGGGGACGATCAATGAAAAAGTTGCACTCAACGGCGTGAATCTGAACTTGAATCCGGGAGATTTTGTTACAATTATTGGTGGAAACGGAGCAGGGAAGTCCACAACGCTGAATGCAATTGCAGGCGTATGGAGCGTGGATGAGGGAAAGATTATCATAGACGGTGTGGATATCACAAAGCTTTCCGAACACAAACGTGCCGTTCATCTCGGACGCGTGTTTCAGGACCCGATGACCGGGACAGCCGCCACGATGTCAATCGAGGAAAATATGGCAATTGCGGCAAGACGCGGAGAACGCAGAGGACTTGGATGGGGAATTACAAAGAAAGAGCGGGAGTCATACAAAGAGGCTCTGAAGGAACTGGACTTGGGACTGGAAGACCGTCTGAGCAGTAAAGTCGGACTCCTTTCCGGTGGACAGAGACAGGCAATCACGCTGTTGATGGCATCCCTGAAGAAACCGAAACTGCTTCTCTTGGATGAGCATACCGCAGCGTTAGATCCGAAGACCGCAGCGAAGGTACTGGCAATCTCTGATAAAATTATCAAAGAGCATCAGCTTACGGCAATGATGGTCACTCATAATATGAAAGATGCGATTATGCATGGAAACCGTTTGGTAATGATGCATGAAGGCAGGATCATTTATGATGTCTCAGGAGAAGAAAAGAGAAAACTGCAAGTGTCTGATTTGCTTGCCAAATTCGAGGAGGTAAGCGGCGGGGAATTCGCGAATGACAGAATGATGCTGGCATAAGCTTTCAAAGAGGACTGTCCCCTTTGCCCTTCGTTTTCAGAACATTCTGACACTTTGCCAATTGAAGACTGGCATGACTGTAAAATGATTACAGCCGTGCCTGTTTCTTTTTTGGGGAAAATGTTATAAAATAGTATTCAGGACGTTCAGAGCGCAGACCACAGACTCGCTGCTTTGCATTTTGCTGCCGTTCTGAACTGTTACATAAAATAAAGGCAGATCCCGCAAATTGTGGGTTTAGCAATTGCCTGTGTGGAACAGAATAAGAGAGGGATGGTGAAGGAATGGCAGAAGTAAGAAAACATATTGTCTTTCACGGGCGTGTACAGGGTGTCGGGTTCCGTTATACAGCAAAATATCTGGCGCAGTCGATGGGGCTGACTGGATGGGTAACGAATGAGTGGGATGGAACCGTGAGCATGGAAGTGCAGGGGCGTGAAACTCTGATTAATAAATTGCTGGTCAATCTGAACCATGGGCAGTTTATTGAGATAGAGTGGATGGACACAAAAGAAATTCCCCTGGAATGCGAGAGCAGTTTCCAGGTAAGATGAAAGGGGCTGATTGATATGTATGACATTGGAATTATCGGCGGAGGAACCGCAGGGTTAACCGCAGCAATTTATGGACAGCGGGCTGGAAAGTCTACACTTGTTTTGGAAGGGTTAAATTACGGAGGGCAGATTGTAAATTCTCCGAACGTTGAGAATTATCCGGGGATTGCGAGTATCAGCGGGGCTGAATTCTCCATGAATCTGATGGAGCAGGCAAGCCGTCTGGGGGCTGAGATGAAGACAGAACAGGTGACCGGAATCAGCGAAGAAGACGGTCATAAGGTCGTTGTGACAACGGGCGAATCCTATGTATGTAGAACTGTGGTTATCGCAACCGGCATGGTGCATCGGCATCTTGGGCTGGAAAAAGAAATCAAGCTGGCGGGTGCGGGTGTTTCTTATTGTGCGACCTGTGACGGCATGTTTTTCCGTGGCAGGGATGTGGCTGTTGTCGGCGGCGGGAACACGGCGCTCCAGGATGCGGATTTCCTGTCAAATTACTGCAATAAAGTTTACTTGGTTCACAGGAGAGATGAGTTCCGAGGGGAGAACAATCTGGTACAGGCACTTGAGAAAAGAGAAAATGTAGAGTTCATTTTAGATACGGTTGTAAAAGATATTCTCGGTGAACAGACAGTGGAAGGATTGGAGCTCCACAATAAGAAAACGGGAGCCGATTCTGCCATTAAAGTGGCGGGGGTGTTCGTTGCGGTTGGCCAGATTCCAAAGAATCAGGAGTTTGCGGATTATGTGAGTCTTGATGACGCGGGATTTATCCGTGCATCAGAAGACTGTATGACATCCAGGGCGGGGGTATTCGCAGCAGGAGACTGCCGGACAAAAGAGGTCCGTCAGCTTACAACAGCAGCGGCAGACGGAGCGGTAGCTGCGTTGGCGGCGGTAAAATATTTGGCATGAAACCGGCAGCACCAGCGCTGGTATTAAAACAAAAAAGCAGAGAATGAAATCATAACACATTTCATCTCTGCTTTTTCCTCTTATAGTACCTCTTGGATACATCTGCCGTATTCATACGATTATGCCAGTCTGTTCAGATACTGATAACGATAAGAATCTGCATAGAAGTCTATAGTATCTTTTGCTAATTTCTTAAAAAATTTAACGATTGCATCTGACATTAATTCCAATGCTTCATATTCTTCTTTACTATTAATAAAATACATAAAACTCATCCTTTCTCTTGAATCAATGATTTCTCTTGACAATTAATATCATAGCATTCGGGAAAGGATAATGTTAGGTATCTCGTTAACAAAAAAATAGGTTAATATTGACATTGTACGCAGATGAATGCAAAAACCTATAACTTGAGTTTCGACAACGCATCGGCAAATGCATTGTTAATGGGTTCCTGTGCTTCTTGTGCCTGTCTCTTTAAATATCGGTTCACGTCTCGCTTGTCTGCGCCTTTGCTTTCCTTTTTCCTGCGTGCCTCAAAGGCAGAAAGTTTCTCCTTGTGTCCGCAGGTGCAGATAAAACGCTGTCCATCGCCCTTTCCGACCAGTTCCATCTTTTTATGGCAAATCGGACAGCGGGCATTGGTGTGCCGGGAAATTGTTTCGCGGTATCCGCATTCCCGATCCTGACATACGAGGACCTTTCCGTGTTTTCCATTGACTTCAAGCATGAATTTTCCGCATTGTGGACATTTCGTGCGGGTAATATTGTCATGGCGGAATGTGCCGTCCCCAGCTTTGATTTCCTGAATCAGCCGCTGCGTATAGGTCCGGATCTCTGCCATGAAGGTCTGGCCGGACTCGTTTCCTCTGGCGATTGCCTGTAGCCGCAGTTCCCAGTCGGCGGTTAGTTCCGGACTCCTCAGGTCTTGCGGAACCAGTTCCAACAGTTGCTTTCCTTTGGAGGTAAGATGAATTTCATTTCCCTTCTTCTCCATCAGAAAACTGTTGAATAGTTTCTCTATAATATCTGCGCGGGTGGCGACTGTTCCGAGCCCGCCTGTCTCACCGAGCGTTTTTACAATGGTCTTGTCCTGGCTGGAAAGATATTTGACCGGATTCTCCATGGCAGCAATCAGTGTGCCTTCTGTAAAATAAGCCGGCGGTTTTGTTTTGCCCTCCGTGACGGAAAGTTTTGTAACCGGCAGTGTGCAGCCTTTCTGTAGCTCAGAAAGAGCATCCGGGGAGTCCCCGGATTTGGATGAAGAGAATGGAGAGGACGCTGATACAGAAAAGGCGGATGCGGAAAGGAAACCTTCTTCCTCATCAATTAGCTCCGCGTAACCGTCTTCGTACACTTCACGCCAGCCTGCTGTTTTCATTACCGTACCCCTTGCGAGAAATGTTTCAGTGCCAAGTGTAGCAGTAATATTGGTGTCCTCATATACGCAGATTGGACTTAATACAGCGAGGAAACGCCGTACAACCATATCATATATTTTTCGTTCCTCATTTATTGATTCGCAAATTCTCATCTCCTATTTTTCGCAAATTAAATTCTCCGCCAA
>X357_Northern_Tamandua__coassemble_338_pt1 | contig 165109 bp, 149 predicted proteins | sample X357_Northern_Tamandua__metabat2_low_PE_004 | metagenome-assembled genome bin X357_Northern_Tamandua | reverse complement strand
AATGCGAAGCAATCCGTGTATCATAGGGGTCAAAATACCTTTTGACCCCAACATCTTCATATGAGAATATCAAAAAACAGGCGGCAGCTATTTAGCCTGAGGCAAAAGAAAAATGGAGGGTTTATATTATGAGAAAATTAAAGAAACTGACAGTGGTTTTGGCAGCGTTTGGGTTGATTCTGGGACTTACGGCATGTGGAAACAGCAAGGATGAAACAGCAGGGACAGACGGCAAACAGCCGGACAGAAAGGAAACATTCCGCACGTTAGATGAAATCAGGGAGGACGGAACCATTAATATCGGCGTATTCTCAGATAAAAGTCCGTTTGGCTATATTGACGAGAATGGAGATTATCAGGGATATGATGTATATTTTGCAAATCGTATCGGGAAAGACCTGGGAGTGAAAGTGAATTTTGTGTCTACGGAGGCTGCAAACAGAATTGAATATTTACAGACAGGTAAGGTGGATTTGATTCTTGCAAACTTTACGGTAACGGATGAACGTGCACAGGAGGTTGATTTTGGACTGCCATATATGAACGTGTCTCTCGGAGTTGTATCACCGGACAGTAAGGTAATTACATCACTGGATGACTGGAATAAGGGTGATCAGATGATTGTAATTTCCGGGACAACAGCAGAAACTTATCTGACAGAGAATTACCCGGACATCACGTTGCAGAAATACGATTCTTATGCAAATGCAAAGAATGCATTGGAAAATGGAAACGGGGCGGCATGGGCAAATGACAACACAGAAGTAATCGCATTTGCAAGTCAGAATGACGGATATACAGTAGGAATCCCAGAACTGGGAAGCAAGGATACAATCGCACCGGCAGTGACAAAGGGAAACAGTACACTGCTCGGCTGGATAAATGATGAAATTGAATCTCTCGGCGGGGAGCAGTTTTTCCACGCAGATTATGAGGCAACACTTGCAGACACTTATGGCACTGATTTTGAAGAAAGTCTTGTTGTAGAAGGCGGAAAAACAGAGTAGCAGAAAATAAGTGCGCCCAATCCGGCTGTCGGAATTCCTTTACAGACAAAAAAACCTGTGGTATCGTTTAAGAAAAACGATGCGAAGGACAGGTGGATAAAGATGCGGAGAATGGAATTTACAATGGACCGGCCGGGACTGGTCGAGATTGGTCAGGAAGTCAATGTAATTGAAGGAAAACTGCCCAGTTCCTATTACTATACCATCGAGCATGCAATCGCAATGAGTGGAAATTACCGCAGCTATGAGCGGCTGAAGACACGGCGCGGGAAAGTGGTCGATATACAGATGGGGCTGGAGGCAAACAGTGTCATATTGGAGTTTGATGAATAGGGGACTGTCCCCTGTCAGAAGGGACTGTCCCCTTTATACTTTCTTTATAAACTGGACTGGTTAAAAAAAGCATAACTGGATATTTATACAATGCCATATATCCGTTATCATACAGGACATATAAGAAAGAACAGGAGTTGAATATTATGAATCAGGAAAATCAAACGACATTTCAAACGGGTGCGGTGGAGCTCGGTAATTCTCACAGCCAAATGCAGGAGCTGGTCGTCACGGCGATGTTCATTGCATTGACGTATGTATTTACGGCATTTGTGAACATCCGGCTGCCGATTAACGCGAACGGCGGATTGATTCACCTTGGCAATGTGCCACTTTTTATCGGAGCGATTTTATTTGGAAAGAAGACAGGTGCCATCTGCGGCGGTGTTGGAATGGGGGTGTTTGACCTTCTCTCTGGGTGGACTGCATGGGCGCCGTTTACGTTTGTAATTGTAGCTCTGATGGGATTTGCAGTGGGAGCGATTACAGAAAAGCATAAGGGCTTTCGATGGAATGTGTTGGCGATTGCCGTTGCATGTATCATAAAGGTCGTCGGGTATTATATTGCGGAAGGCCTGCTGTATGGAAACTGGATTGCACCGGTTGCATCTATTCCGGGAAATCTTGTCCAGATTGGTGTGGCGGCAGTGGTTGTCCTTGTCGTCATCGGACGATTGCAGAAATTATTGAAATGGTAAAAGGAGAGTTTACGATGTATAAAATGATGACTCCCGGACCTACACAGGTCCGGGAAAATGTGAGAATGGCCAGAAGCTTTGAATTCCAGAATTCAGATTTTGATGCGGACTTCTGCGAATATTACAAAGAGACATGTATTCTGGCAAGTGAACTCCTTCACACAGAAAATGAAACACTGATTCTGGACGGGGAGGGAATCCTCGGACTGGAAGCAGCATGTGCTTCCCTGACAGAACCGGGAGATAAGGTTCTTGTTCTGGACAATGGTCTGTATGGAGAATCATTTCAGGATTTCGTAAGGATGTACGGCGGTGAGCCAACGGTGTATACGACAGATTACCGGCATCCGGTCCCGGTAGATGAATTGGCGGAATATCTGGAAAAGAATCATGATTTTAAATATGCCACGGTGGTACATTGTGATACGCCGAGTGCAATGCTCAACGACATTTCGGAAATCTGTCCGTTGCTGAAGTCCTACGGAATTCTTACGGTAGTAGATTCGGTCGCGGCAATGTTTGGGGAAGAAGTAAGAGTGGATGATTATCAGATTGATATCCTATGCGGAGGCTCCCAGAAAGCAATTTCTGCACCTCCGGGACTGACACTTGTCACAATCAGCCAAATGGCAAAAGATGCGATGACGGCGCGCAGGACGCCAATTGCCTCGTTTTATGCGAATCTGAAGGTTTTTGAACATTATTACGAAGAAAAGTGGTTTCCGTATACGATGCCTGCCAGTGATATTTACGGACTTCGTCAGGCCCTTGAAAACATCAAAGCGGATTCGGGACATCTGCTCCGTCATGCAAAAGTGGCGGAAAAGACAAGAACCGCGTTAAAAGAGATGGGACTGGAATTATATCCGGAATCCGGTTATTCCAACACGGTCACCGCATTCCAGGTTCCCGAAGGATTTACGGCAGCAGAGATTCTGGAACAGATGCGCAATGAGTACAATATCCTGCTTGCCGGTTCTTTCGGATGCTTCGGGGGCAGACTGATCCGCATCGGCCATATGGGCGAGAATGCAAATGAAAAAGATGTGGATGCGGTGCTGGAGGCACTGAGGGAAATATTGACGAAGACATCAAATCAGTTTTCTGATTGAATCCTCCGCCGGCATGGTGTAAAATGATGACATCAACGGGGCGTACAGGAGGGAAACAGTATGTCAAATACAACAAAATATGCATTGGAAGCGTCACTGAAAAATCTTCTTCTGAAAAAGCCGATGGATAAGATAACCATTCAGGATTTGACGACAGAGTGCGGCATCAGCCGTATGGCTTTTTATTATCATTTCAAAGATATCTACGATTTAGTTGAATGGGTATGTCTGGAGGATGCAAAACGTGCATTGCAGGGAAAGAAAACATATGACACATGGCAGGAGGGGCTGAAGCAGATATTTGAGGCGGTGGCTGAGAATAAGCCGTTTATCATGAATGTATACCATTCTCTTAGCCGCGAACGGATAGAAAACTATCTGTATCAGCTTACGCTCAATCTGCTTATGGGTGTTGTAGAGGAAAAATCTGTAGGAACAGATATTACCGAAGAAGAGAAGGTTTTTATTGCAAATTTTTATAAATATGGATTTGTCGGAATTATGCTGGACTGGATTAAACATGGAATGAAAGCGGATTACCAGGAGATTGCGGAGAAAATCAGTATTGCTCTGGAAGGAAATATTACACAATCAATCGAGAACTTTACAAAGCAGGGGAAGTGATAAAATTTTTATCATTTCCCCTGTTTTGTAAATTGCGGCTGAACCAATTCCGCGTTATGATGCACATGAAGGGTAGAAAAACAAAGTAATTTTGGAAAGGTGGCAATTACTATGGCAAAAAAAAGAACAAAACTTGGGGTTACTACTGCAATTGCAGTCGGCGCCGGGGCTGCTGCATTATATGCGAAAAAAATGAAGGACAGCAAAAAGACAGAGGATGGAAATAAATCTGTAGATGAACAGAACCAGAAAGGGAATGATTACCGGAACACCGAGCGCGGCAAATACGAGAAAAACAGCAAAGGAATTTATTATAGCAAAGGAAATTATGAGGCATTTGCACGTCCGGAAAAGCCGGAGGGCGTCGATGAGAAACATGCATATCTTGTAGGAAGCGGACTTGCATCACTGGCAGCGGCGTGTTTCCTTGTCCGCGACGGACAGATGCCCGGCTCCCATATCCATATATTAGAGGCGATGGACATCGCAGGCGGCGCATGTGACGGCATCTATGATACATCCCGCGGATATGTGATGCGCGGCGGCCGTGAGATGGAAAATCATTTTGAATGTCTGTGGGACTTGTTCCGCAGTATCCCGTCCCTTGAGACACCGGGGATTTCTGTATTGGATGAATTTTACTGGCTGAATAAAAAAGACCCGAACTATTCGCTGTGCCGGGCTACGTTGAACCGCGGGGAGGATGCCCATACAGACGGAAAGTTTAATCTAAGCCAGAAAGGCTGCATGGAGATTATGAAACTCTTCCTGACAAAGGACGAAGATTTGTATGATAAAACCATTGAAGATGTATTCGATGACGAAGTATTTGACTCCACATTCTGGCTGTACTGGAGAACGATGTTTGCATTTGAAAACTGGCACAGTGCATTGGAGATGAAATTATATATTCAACGTTTTATACATCATATTGCAGGTCTCCCGGATTTCAGTGCACTGAAATTCACAAAATATAATCAGTATGAATCACTGATTCTTCCGATGCAGAAATATCTGGAGGATGCCGGTGTCGAATTCCGGTTCAACACAGAAGTGACCAATGTAATTTTTGAGCATAAGGATGGGAAAAAGGTCGCAACTGCTATTGAATGCAAGGAAAAAGGTGTGGAGAAAGGTATCCTGCTCACAGAAAATGATCTCGTATTCGTCACAAACGGAAGCTGTACGGAGGGGACAGTTTACGGGGATCAGAATCATGCGCCGAACGGTGATGCGGAAGTCAGGACAAGCGGCTGCTGGGGGCTTTGGAAAAATATCGCAAAACAGGATTCTTCTTTCGGACGCCCGGAAAAATTCTGCTCAGATATTTCCAAGACAAACTGGGAGTCTGCGACAGTTACGACACTGGATGACAAGATTATTCCATATATTACGAAAATCTGTAAGAGAGACCCAAGGAGCGGCAGGGTTGTAACCGGCGGTATCGTAAGCTGTCAGGATTCAAGCTGGCTGATGAGCTGGACAATCAACCGTCAGGGACAGTTCAGGGAACAGGATCCAAATAAAGTCTGCGTCTGGGTTTACGGATTATTTACGGATGTACCGGGCGATTATGTAAAGAAACCAATGAAAGAATGTACCGGAAAAGAAATCACAGAAGAGTGGCTATATCATATTGGCGTTCCGGCAGAACAGATTCCGGAGCTGGCAGAACACAGCGCCGACTGTGTTCCGACAATGATGCCATATATCACTGCATTTTTCATGCCGCGTGCAAAAGGTGACCGCCCGGACGTTATCCCGGATGGCTGCGTGAACTTCGCATTCCTCGGACAATTCGCAGAAACTCCGAGAGACACGGTGTTTACGACAGAATATTCGGTAAGAACCGCGATGGAGGCAGTGTATGGGCTGCTTGGCGTAGACAGAGGAGTACCGGAAGTATGGGGAAGCGTGTATGACATCCGGGAACTGCTTGACAGTTCCGTAAAACTGATGGATGGAAAATCTCCGCTTGAGATTTCACTTCCGGGACCTCTGAATGCACTGAAAAAACCATTGATTCGTCTCATAAAGGGAAATGTGATTGAAAAAGTGCTGAGAGATCATGATGTGCTAAAAGGTTATATGTGATGTATCAATGAGAATATTTTTGCAGGCATGGGGCTGTGTGAGGGGACAAAGGCAGATAAGATAAAGGACGTAAGAGAATGAAAATTATAATCAGCGGGAAGGAAGATAACACAAAAGACAAAAATTTTTCAGGTGATAAGTTGGGTACAGATTATGCACGTGCATACTGCGATGGATTCCAGACCTCCAAAGGCGGCCGGGAAATAGCGGACGGTTGCGCTATGGTAAAACACTGGCCGGGCGGCGGCGCGGTGAAAGGCGGCCGGGATGCACATTTTGGCTCGGAGGAGGCGGATGTGGCTCTTTGTATCATCCGGCAGCCAAACAGTGCGGGATTTACCCTGCTCGGCGGATATGACGCAAAAGACCGGAAGGAAGGAGGAAACGGATATCTGCCAATCAGCCTGCAGTACCGTCCATATACCGCCGTACATGCGAGAGCACACAGCATTGCCGGCGGCGACCCGCAGGAGGACTTTCTGGACCGAGGGTATAAGGGCAAGACGGCGACGGTCAATAATGAAGATGATTTGGATATGGTTCTGGAAACAAGAAAGGCAATGGGAGAAAAACCAGTCATTGTCTGTGTCAAAATGACCGGACCTATGGTAATGGCAGAGTTTGAACCTTCCGCAGATGCCGTGCTGGCGATGTTCGGAAACCTGCCGCAGGCGCTTCTGGAAGTCCTGAGCGGACGTTTCCAGCCTTCCGGACTTCTCCCGGTACAGATTCCAAAGGACATGGACACTGTAGAAGCACAATTAGAGGATGTTCCATTTGATATGGTATGCCATGTAGATACCGAAGGGAATACCTATGATTTCGGATTCGGGATGAACTGGAGCGGCGTCATTGAAGACAGCCGTGTGGAAAGATATGCGCATCGCAGTTAAGTCATAAATCTGCAGCGGGAAAGGCAATTATATACATGAAAGGATAATGTGCGCGGAATAGCGCCCCGGAAGATACCTTCAGCGGACAAGGGACAACACGGTTGAAACGTATTGTCCACTGTCCGCTGAGGGTAAGGCTTTTTTTAGAACACTGCCATTGCCACCGTACCGAGAACAAGCAGCAGCAATCCCAATGCTGCCCGTTTGCTTAGCTTTTCCCCGAATACGAAATAAGAGAAAACAACCGTCACAAGAACACTGAGCTTGTCAATCGGGGCCACAACACTTGCCGGTCCGTCCTGCAGTGCTTTATAATAACACAGCCAGGATGCGCCGGTTGCAAGCCCAGAACAACATATGAAAAAAAGTTCTTTCCGTTCAATATGCCGGATTTCTTTTTCCGTTCCGGTGACAAATACCATCAGCCACGCCATCACCAATACCACACTGGTACGAATTGCGGTTCCCAGATTGGATTCCACACCGGATATTCCCACTTTCCCGAGAATTGCCGTCAGACTGGCAAAAAGAGCTGAACCACACGCATAGAACAGCCATCCGCCTTTCCCACGGCTGTGCTCCGATTGCACGTCCTTCTTTTCAATCATCAGTAAAATACCAACGGCAATTACGATGACAGCCAGTGTCTTTGACACGCTGATGCCCTCGTGCAGGAAAATAAGTGCCAGCAGGATTGTTAAGACCGTACTGGATTTGTCAATCGGGACCACCTTGTTAATGTCTCCTATCTGGAGGGCGTGGAAATAGCATAACCATGACACCCCGGTCGCTAATCCTGACAAAACCAGCGCCACGAAGGATTTCATGCTGATTGTCTGAATCTGGTTGATTGAGCCGGTAATCAAAACCATAAGCCACGCAAAAAATAAAATTACAACAGTCCGGATTGCCGTCGCTACGTTAGAATTTGTTTTCCGTATTCCGCATTTTGCTAAAATTGAGGTTACGCCTGCAAAAAAAGCAGAGACAACAGCATAGATTATCCACACACAAATCCCTTCTTTCGCATCAGTTCAGCACAGACTTTTTTAACTTCTCCAGATCAGTTTCATCCGGATGGGATAATGCCTTATCGAAATTTTCAATCATTGCCTCTAAGTTCGGCATCGGATTCGGGCCTGCAAGCATTTTCTCATAACGACGGCGCACTGACACCGGCATCTTCCCCTGACACATATAGGTTCCCGTAATAGTTTCCTTAGCTGTGTTTTTTGCCACCGTGGATAGAATTCTGTCAAAATATGCCTGTTCTCCCCCGAACCCTGCGGTTCCGAACAGGAATACCTTCTGTACCGTTATGGACTGTAGGAACGCAGTCACTGTTTCGTCACAGTTTCCTTTGTCCGTCCAGAATCCGACATATATCATCTCTGCCGCAAGAGCCGCTTCATCCGGTTTCCCAAAATACACGCAGTCTTCCTGCGGAAGAATGGATTGAATGGTTTCTGCCAATTGTTTCGTGTTTCCTGTTTTGCTGCTAAATACGATTGCATATTTCATCTTTTATGACCTCCTGTCAAAAATACAATGAATACTCTGATGTTTCCCTTCCATTTTTTTCAGCAGATGAAATAGCGTTGTCTGCTCGTCTGCTGAAAGAACACTCAGCACCTTATTATCCCAGTCAAAAAATACCCGGTGACAGATTTGGAAGGCCTCTTCGCCTTTTTCTGTCAAATGTAACTGATATACCCGTCCATCATTTTCTGATTTGGACTTCGTCATAAAGCCATCCTGAACAAGCCGGCTGATGCTGCGCTGTGAATGTCCCCAGTCCAAATGCAGTGCGTCCGTCAATTCGGAGGGTTTGCATCCCGGATATTTTCCTACATAAAGCACCAAAAACAGCACCCCGTAATTCAGTCCGATTCCTTTCAGCTTTGTGGCTGTATAAGACATAAACTCCTTATACAAACTTATAGAGTAATATGCCAGTGTTCTGTCAAACATAGTTTTCACCTCTGCATTTCCTTGACTTAGTCAAGTATAAGCTATTTGCTTGACGAAGTCAAGTATTTTGTATAAACAGGATTTGTTGCCCAATCCGTTTCTTTAGCAGCAAATTTTTCTGCTGTCCTGCCATTTTTCCAGAATCAGATTAAATAAAGCACAGAATACAAGTGCGAAAATCACACCAAAAACATTTTGGAAGATTCTAAGATGAATCGCTTCCTTTAATCCGAAAGTTTCCGTGGCAATCGCCAAAGCCCCGAAAGTGTTAAATACTGCCTGCCATCCATATTTCACGGAGAATCCGACGCCGATTCCGCCTATGATTCCGATATAGGTATATATGGAGGATGGAAGTAGGAAATACAACAGCAGAAAACAAATCCCTCCGGCGATATTCCCAATAATCCGATCTCTGACGCGTACCTTCATATCACTCATAAATGGAACGATTGCGGACATTGCTGCAATTCCTGCCCACATTGCCCTCGGCAGGTGACAGATTTCCGAAATGAATATTACAACAGGCACACAGAGTACCAGACAAATCTGCCATCTGCTGCGGAGGGAATCCATGCGGAATTCTGCAAGCACATCCTTCAGCCGCCTCTTATATGTTCTGTCTGCATGATTTCTGTAGAAGACGATTGTTGTCAAAATACATCCGACCGCAAGTCCGATAATCCTGAAACGATAGCTGTTTCCTGTTACATCATATCCGTAAAGCAGCAGATAGCCAAGAACAATTGTTGACTGGTTAGACATCAGAGGATTATGGCATCCCAAAAGCATCATGGCAAGCAGGGAAACGATATTGATTCCGAGTCCCGCAAATGCGCCCGTTTGGTTTGCTACATGAGGTCCGATAATCAGAATTAAAAAGAACACTCCGAGCACTCCAACAGATTCCTTTGCATTCACGCCAAAGTCCGCGTTTCGAAATACCATAAGGCACAGAAGTACCACGACCCCAACCACACTGTTGTCACTGCCGAATAGTGTACTGTAGCCCGCAACAAACGCAAAACAAAATAGCAGGGTGATTGCAATCTTAGCCAAATATACGCCGATATGATATAACTTTTCCCTTCTGCTTCCACTGTTTCTGATTATTCCTTTAGAACCCGCCTGGTTCAACTGTAATTCCTGATAAAATGTCAAAATAACAACTCCTTTTTAAACCTGGTTTTTTCAATTTTTTCTGCACTATTTACAATCCACAGCGCCGGTTTTGATTTTCCTGTTCAGTTCGTCTACATTATCGGAAATGATGTCAACGCATTTCCTGTAAACCTTCAATTCCTCATCTGACAGGCCTTTTATGAGAAAATCGTAATAATACTTTTGTACTCTGCGCCCTTTGTCTGTCACTGAAAATGCTTTATCGGTAACGACCAGCTTTACCTGCCTGCGGTCTCCCGGTACATTCTGTCTTTCGATGTAACCCTGGTTGACCAGTTTTTCTACATGCATGGAAACCAGATTTTTCTTTATGCCGCCATATCGGGTAATGTCTTTGGCAGTATCGAATTCCGGATTATTTGTCAGGAACATCAGAATATCAAACGCAGTCTGAGGGATTCCCAGTTCCATGCATACCGGCTTACACAAATCGGCATATAGCCACAAGGCGCTATGGGACAGTGTAATTAAATTTTTCTTTTTCATTAACGGCTCCTTTGTTCAGATGTGTATTGTTCATAATTGAACTATATTGTATATTGTAACTCATATTAACGCGAAGTCAATAGAGAAATCATGAAACTTTCATAAATTTTACCATGTCCCGTCGACCGACCCCTGTTTCCAATGAGGTAATATAGTACCAAAATGTTAAAAAGGTGCAAATTCAGGACAACCAGACTGAAAAAATTGAAAAAAAGTAAAAATCTACAGAAACTTTGTCCTAATAGATTTTTATTGCCCTATGGTATAGTGATATCAGCAAAGAACAACATACTTATGAAGGAGGAAAAAGTTATGAAATTAAAAAAGGCAGCCGCTGTTCTGCTTACTGTTGCTGTGACAGTGGGACTTGCAGCATGTGGGAGTTCTTCTGACGGAAATAAGGACAGCGCAAAGAAAGACGACAACAAATTGACAATCTGGGCATGGGATGAGGCGTTTAACATTCTGGCAGCGAATGAGGCAAAAAAGATATATGCAGAGAAGAATCCGGATGTCGATGTAGAAGTTGTGACAATGGCTCAGGATGATATCGTGGCAAAGCTGAATACAAGTCTTTCGTCCGGGGCTTATGACGGACTGCCGGATATTGTGTTAATCGAGGATTACAGAATTCAGGGATACCTGAATGCTTATCAGGAGGATTTTGCGGATTTGTCCGAGATAGCAAGTCCGGAAGATTTTGCTGAGTACAAGACCGGCGTAAACCAGATAGACGGTAAGATGTACGGGATTCCTTTTGACAGTGGCGTGGCGGCAATGTTTTACAGGACAGATATGATTGAAGAGGCCGGGTATACCCAAGATGACATGGAGAATCTGACATGGGATAAATACATTGAAATCGGCAAGGCTGTGAAGGAAAAGACAGGAAAAGACATGCTGACACTGGACCCGAGCGAGCTTGGGCAGATTCGTATGATGCTTCAGAGTGCGGGGGCATGGTATACAGATGAGGATGGGAAAGTTAATCTTGCAGACAATCAGGCATTGAAGGATGCCGTTACAACATATAAGAAACTGGTTGATGCAGGAATTACCAAGACAGTCTCTGACTGGGACCAGTTTGTAGGAGCTTTCAATAATGGGGACGTGGCATCTGTACCCGCAGGAAGCTGGCTTTCCCCGTCTATCATGAAGGCAGAGGACCAGAGCGGCAAATGGGCAGTGACAGCATTCCCGAGAATGGCTGAGAATGCAGATTCAGTAAACGCTTCCTCCATTGGCGGAGCGGGCTGGTATGTATTGAAAAAAGTAGGGCATGAGGATGAAGCAAAAGAATTTCTCAAAGAGACTTTTGCTTCTAATACGGAACTGATGAACACGCTGGCAGAAGAAATCAATCTTATAAGTACATTAAAATCCGCAGCCGAATGTGACTACTATTCTAAGGGGATGGAGTTCTATGGCGGACAGGAAGTATTCAAGGATTTTGCAGAGTGGACAGCAGAAGTACCGGCCGTTAACTATGGGGAGAACACATATGTAATTGAGGATTTAATGACAGAAGTTATGCAGCAGATTTTAGGTGGCGCAGATATCGATAAAGTATTAAGCGATTATCAGAAACAGGCTGAAGCAGCCATATCCAAATAAGTTTAAGGACCTAGGTAGCCATTTACTTTCGTGTTAAAGAGTAAATGGCTATCTGTTTAAAAGAAGATTCCGGAGGAAAGCAATGAAAAATAAAAAAAGTAGCAGCGGTATGTCTCCAAGACTGAATCGGCGTGCATGGATGTTTGTGATACCAAGTTTGGTTTTGATTATCGCATTTGTGTTTTATCCGATGATACAGGCATTCATTACCTCATTTCAGTCCGGGGCAGGAAACAGGCTGGAGTGGACTGGCATAGCGAACTATAAGCGTCTGCTCACTGACTCGACATTTAAGAAGGCAATGGGAAATACTGTTCTGTACTTAATCGTACAGGTACCGGTTATGATTCTTCTTGCACTGGTGATTTCCTCGTTGCTGAATGATAAGAAACTGAAGTGTAAGGGATTATTCCGTACGGCAATTTTCCTGCCTTGCGTTACTTCTTTAGTAGCATATTCTATTATTTTTAAGAGTTTATTTGCAACGGATGGTTTCATCAATACAATTTTAATGAAGGTGAATCTAATCAGTGAACCGATTGCCTGGATTACCGACCCGGTATGGGCAAAAATTTTGATTATAATAGCGATTACCTGGCGCTGGACCGGATATAATATGGTATTCTATCTGTCCGGACTTCAGGGAATTGATGATTCCATATATGAAGCGGCAGAGATTGATGGTGCGGGGGCGATACAGAAATTTTTTGGAATTACCATTCCGATGCTGAAGCCAATCATACTATTTACGACAATTAGCTCTACAATCGGTACACTGCAGCTCTTTGATGAGCCGATGAATATTACACAGGGCGGTCCGGCAAATGCAACGATTACTATATCACAGTACATATATAATATTTTGTTCAAATATTCACCGGACTTTGGTTATGCGGCATCAGTATCCTATGTTATCGTGGTATTAATCGTGCTGCTCTCTATAATCCAATTGAAAGTAGGTGACAAGAATGAGTAAGAAGGTGCTGAGTGTTTTAAAATATGTATTTCTGGCGGTGATATCTTTTGTTTCTGTGTTTCCGCTTATCTGGATGGTCATTGCCGCAACCAACCGGTCGGTGGATATTACGAAAGGAACGATGATTCCGGGTTCTTACCTTACGGAAAACCTGAATACATTGCTGAGTTCTGACCTCCATTATATGATGGCGTTTAAGAATTCCTTGATTATCGCTGTGATAACAACAGCGCTGGCAATGCTGGTATCATCGGCAGCGGGATATGCATTTGTAGTATATAAATCCAAAAACAGGGAAAGAGTATTTAACCTGATACTGCTTTCTATGATGGTGCCGTTTGCGGCGCTGATGGTACCGTTGTTCCGTCTGTTTACGAAGTTTAACAACATGGGGCCGTTGAAACTCATTGCGCTTAACACTCCGATGGCAGTTATTATTATCGCGGTTGCTACAGCATTTTTGATATTTTTCTTCCGGCAGAATGCGCAGACGTTCCCGAAGGAACTGCTGGAGGCGGCAAGAATCGACGGACTTGGAGAGTTTCAGATATTCGTGCGGATATTCATGCCTACAATGAAGTCCTGTTATGCAGCGGCAATTGTAGTTACATTTATGTCTAGCTGGAATAATTATTTGTGGCCTTTAATTGCTTTGCAGTCACCGGAAAAACGGACGTTACCGCTTGTCATTTCTGCTATGGGAACTTCCTATACACCAGATTATGGGATGATGATGATTGCGGTATTTATTGCTACGATTCCGACGGCAATTATATTTTTTATAATGCAAAAGCAATTTGTAGCCGGAATGACCGGTTCTGTAAAGGGGTGACTTAGTACATCGTTTTTAAAAAGACGCATCGAAATGCGAAGACGGCTTTCCGGTTTTGCCTGTATTTGGGATGGACTTTGAGTTAAAAGAAAGGTATCATACTGTTAAGAAATGTAAAATTTGTGATACAAAGGTATGAAGAAAGACATGGAAAACTACTGTAAAGTATTGATTATTGATGACGAATTCATTATGCGACAGGGTATGAAACATATGCTGGAGTGGGAAAAAGAAGGCTTTCAGATTGTTGGTGAGGCAACCGATGGTCAGGAAGGTCTTGATCTGGTTGCAAAGATGCAGCCGGATATTGTACTTGCAGATATCGTGATGCCTGTTCTGGACGGAATCGAATTTTCAAGGATTTTGCAGCAGAGATACCCGGATGTACAGTTGATTATCCTGAGCAGTTACGATAAGTTCGAATATGTAAAGCCCACACTGTTAAATGGAGCAGTGGATTATATTTTAAAGCCGACACTGAACCCGGAAATCCTGTTGAAGACATTGACCAGGGCGGCCAGAAATATCCCCGGAATGGTATTACAGAAGGAACAGAAGGCATCTCCGGGGATGCAGATTGAGCGGATGCTGTCAGGGTATCAGGATAAACCGGATGAGGCGCTGTTTGCCGAGACCTTTCCCTATACGCTGTACCGGATGCTTGGAATTAATCTAAAGACGGCATGTGACAGCAGCAAATCGTGTATGATAAAGGTCAGGGAAACACTGGAGGAGTTCTTCACAGACCGGAAAAGCTATGTTGCTGTATCATTTCTGATGGAGGAAGAGATTCTGTGTTTGGTATTTAACTACAGGATGAAAGATGAGAAAAATGTCCTTGCGGATATCGAGGCGTGCATAAGTATAATCTGTAATATGGCGGAGAAGGCATTTTTTATCGTAGGAAAGAGCTTCAGCAGCATGAAACAGATTAAGTCTTGTTATGAGAAGGAGATTCGGCCTTACGTGGACTGGCAGTTTTATTTTCCGGGGAAACATCTTATGGTGGTTCAGGGAGACGAAGAGGTCCGAAAGGGGAAAAGGTTTGCGTTCGAAGAATATACAAATGAACTGATGCACAGGCAGTACGAGAAGGCACTGGAGCGGTTCCGGATGTACATCGATGAAATCAGAGAGGATAGAATGGATGAATACCGTCTGAAGAACCTGACTAAGAACCTGCTCTATAATTTTCTGATAGAAGTGGAGCAGTATCAGGTGGAAAGTGAGAAACTGAAAAAACAGTATTTTTCAAAGATAGAAAAGGCTTCGGATGTAGACAGCTTCGGACAGGTGATGCAGGATATTTTCGGGCAGCTAAAGCGGATTCTGGAAGTGAAGATTGGAACAGAGGATGAACGAATCCGCCAGATTAAAAGATACATCAATGATAATTATGCAGAGAATCTGGAGCTATCCGTACTTGCAGACCGGTTTGGCTTCAGCTATCATTATCTCTCCTCGTACTTTAGCCGGCAGACGAAGGAAGGCTTCAGTGAATATCTGAATAAGATTAGAATTGAAAAGGCGATAGACCTGCTGAAAGAGTCCGAGCTGCCGATTGCACAGATCAGCGGCGAGGTGGGGTATGCGGATCAAAGCTATTTCTGCCGGGTGTTCAAGAGGAACACCGGTGAGACACCGTCAGGATACAGGAGAAACCACCGATGAGACAGCAGATGCGCAGTAAGAGAAAAGAAAAACATATCAACAGCCTTTTTGTCCGAATCATCATTGTAGTGACAACGGGTATCCTGTGCCTGTCCCTTTTGCTCACCGGGATAAATATTACGTTGTCAAAAGAAGTGTTTGCAGAGAATTTTGCGGAATCACAGCAGAAGATATTCAATCAGATTGATTTGGAATTCTATGATTTCTACAAAGATATAGCGGACATCATGACAGTGGTATCTACGTCGGACGTAGTGCGGGAGTATATGACGGACCGGTTCGGCAGCCAGGAGGAGGAGCGCGCGGACATCCTTGAGATGAAAAAACTGATAGATAAAAGTGCATTTTCGGAGCATACGGAACTGAACATGGTGATTCTCAGCATGGCAGGAAAGAGCTATATCCATAACAGTTCCGATGCGATGACGGAGAAGGCATCGGAGCTGTTGCAAAGCCAGATTAGCCGGGAAGTGGTGGAGGAGCCGAAGTTTCTTGCAAGCAGATACCTTGAAAGAGGATTTACTGAAATTATGAAAAAAAGTCCGGTCGTGGTATTTGCCAAAGCGATTCTGAACCCAGATTCTGGGAAAATGGAGGGCATTATCTATATCACAATCAAGGAATCGGATTTTCGCGGAATGTATAATTATTTTACATCGAATTCCAGTAAGATTCTGGTATTCAATCAGAACCGGGAACTGTTGTCTGCCAGCGAGGAGGAGTATTTCCACGGGGAGAATATGAGGGAGATCCTTCAGGTGATGGATGATATGGAGAAGGCGGATGTAAAGCATCTTACCCAAAGGCAGTCCGGCGAAGTGAAATCTTACCAGATGCAGAACCTTCAGAATACCAGATATAAATTGATTGGCATCATCAATCCGGAGGATGCATTCGGGGAGCAGTATCATGTGGGAGTCGTACTGTTCATTACTGTGGTAATCAGTATGCTGGTAGCAGTTATTATCTTTTATCTGATTCGTTCCCAGACCAGACCAATCTACAGACTTGCCGATACGATGAGTAAGGTAAGGGAGGGCAATCTGAAAGAATACGTGCGGGTAAAAGGGACACAGGAAGTGCGGCAGTTATCTCAGGCATATAATGATATGATTTGGGAGATCGAACAGTATGTAGAGAAAATCTACAGGATTGAAGAGGAAAAGCGCACCGCAGAGATTCATGCGCTCCAGATGCAGATTAATCCCCATTACATGTATAACACGCTGGCAAGCATTAAGTGGCTGGCATTGCAGGGAAACGTGCAGAAGACAACGCAGGTGATTGATGCATTTATCTTTCTGCTCAGAAATACCATCAGCAACACGGCTGAATTTATCACAGTAGACTCGGAAATCCAGAATCTGAAGAATTATGTCCTGATTAATCAGGTGCGATACGGGGACAACGTCAATGTAGAGTTCTTCGTGCCTCCTCAGTGCGGGGGATATAAGCTTCCAAAGTTGATTCTGCAGCCTTTTGTGGAAAATGCATTCTTTCACGGATTTCCGGAAGGAAAAAAAGGAACAATCCAGATTTTCGTAAAGAAAGAAGGCGGTTATCTGCGGTTTGATATCGTGGATGACGGTATCGGAATGAATGCAGAGAAACTGATGGCGCTAAAGAACAAAGGCGGGCATAAAGGAGAACACTTTACAGGCATAGGTATCAACAATGTCGATGACAGAGTGAAGATGATTTACGGTGTGGATTATGGAATCAATATTATCAGTGAAGAGAATCAGGGGACAACTGTGACCATCCGGCTTCCGCTCCGAAAATAGAAAAGTCTGATTCATGGAGGGGGCGTGCTGATTGAGTCCTGCCGAGTTTCCCGGGCGCGGCAGGCGTGCTATTAACGGTAATTGCCTTTTCGCATTTCTATGCGTCTTTAAGGGCTTGTGAACCATTGATTTTGCAGGGTTACAAAAAAATTTATAAAAATTAGCACTCGAGGGTTGACAGTGCTGATACCGTGTGCTATAGTACAGATAGAACAAAGGAAGAGGGAATTGGAAATCCTGAATCCGATATGTTCGGCACTCAACACTTTCAGTTATTTGGAAGTGCCAACATAGATTGAATTTTAAAGGAGAGATGACTTATGTTAAGACCTAGTATTTTTGGAGAAAATTTATTTAATGATTGGAACAATTGGGACAGTTGGATGGACTTTTCATTCCCCGATATTGACCGCAAACTATATGGAAAACATGCAGCCCGTGTAATGAAAACCGATGTGAAAGAACATGAGAATGGTTATGAACTTCTGATTGATTTACCTGGATTCAAGAAAGACCAGATCCAGATTGAACTGAAAGAAGGATATCTGACGATCAGCGCAGAGAAAGGCTTGGAGAAAGAGGAAAAAGAGAAAGGAAAATACATCAGACAGGAACGTTACTCCGGCAATACGAGCCGTACCTTCTATGTAGGAGAGGAAGTAACTGAAAATGATATTCACGCGAAGTTTGAAGATGGTATCCTGAAACTTGACATCCCGAAGAAAGAGGCAAAGAAAGTTGTGGAAGAAAACCATTATGTAACGATTGAAGGATAATTGAGCAAAGACTCTTCGGGAATTCCCGGAGAGTCTTTCGTGATATTGAAAGGGGACTGTCCCTTCTGACAGGGGACTGTCCCCTTTGGATATATCGGGGTCGGGAGGTGATATAGATGGCAGCAAAACGAGATTATTATGAAATCCTTGGCGTGGATAAGAATGCGGGTGAATCCGCAATTAAAAAAGCGTACCGAAGGTTGGCGAAGAAATATCATCCGGATACGAATGCCGGAGATAAGGATGCAGAGCGGAAATTCAAAGAGGTAACAGAAGCTTATTCTGTACTCAGTGATTCGGAGAAGAAAAAGATGTATGACCAGTTTGGGCATGCAGCATTTGATGCGACCGGGGAAGCCGGCAGTGCATACAGCAGTCATGGGGCATATGGCGGAGGCTTTGGGAATGGTTTCAGCGGAGGGGCTTACAGTGGTTCATACAGAGGACCGGATGGCAGCTACCATGAATATCATTTTGACGGAAATATGGATGACATCTTTGATGGTGTGTTTGGAAATGTGTTCGGCGGCGGAGCAAGGGAGGATTCAGGAAGTGGATTTGGCGGTTTCGGAAGAGGCTCCGGCGGATTTGATGGTTTTCGAAGAAGTTCCGGAGGTTTTGACGGTTTTGGAAGGACTTCAGGTAATGGATACGGGCAGGAATTCCGGCAGAGAGGTTCTGATTTACATGCGGAAGTTTCGGTCAGCTTTGACGAGGCGGCTTTTGGCTGCGACAAGATGGTTACATTGCAGAATCCAAATACAGGCGGCAGTACACAGACTTTGAAGGTGCATATTCCCGCTGGAATTGACACTGGAAAGAGTGTCCGTCTGCGGGGAAAAGGTATGCAGGGGATAAATGGCGGCGAAAACGGTGATTTATTATTGAAAGTAACCGTCGGAAACAAACCAGGATTTGAGCGGAAGGGTTCCGATGTTTACACAACGGTCAGCATCCCATATACGACAGCGGTATTTGGTGGAGAAACAAGGGTACACACCCTGTATGGGGATGTTGTGTGTAAGATTAGAGAGGGAACACAGTCAGGGAGTAAGATTCGGTTAAAAGGGAAGGGAATTGTATCAATGAAGGATAAGAATGTGTATGGCGACCAGTACGTTACTATAGAGATACAGGTTCCACGGCATCTGAAACCAGAGGCGCGGCAAAAACTGATGGAATACCAGAGGGTATGCGCATAATATTCCCGGGGGGTTCTTATTTTGCGCGGAGTAATGTAGATTAGACGGTTTAAAATTAAATAGAACACAAAACGTATATAAATGGAAGAAAGGACGCTCGGAACGAAAGTTCCGGGCACCTTTTTTTATGGTATAGGAAAGGTCTTCGGATTTCCTATACCATAAAAACACACTGCGTGTGATGATGCGCAGCCCGCGGAGATGAAATTACTGCTTTGCAGTCTGCTCGCGCGCGAAGATTACGCTTTATGCGCAATCTTTTATATATTTTTTTTCAGAACGCAGGAAAAGATGAAAAATAAAATAATATTTTGGAAAAATATATTGACAGAAAGAAAAGAACAATGTATGATGAACATATGAACAGATGCTCATATGTTAAAGGGTAAAGGAGGGGAAGACATGGCAATCCATGATGTGGAATGTTGCGAGACATTTGAGACGCATGAGGAACTACTCAAGGTAGTCAATGAAAAAATGCCGGACGAAGATGAACTCTATGATTTGGCAGAATTGTTTAAAGTATTTGGTGACTCCACCAGAATCCGCATTTTGTTTGTGCTATTCGAGGCTGAAGTGTGTGTCTGCGATTTAGCCGAAGCATTGAGTATGACACAGTCGGCAATCTCGCATCAGTTAAAGATTTTGAAACAATCTAAACTGGTGACAGGCAGAAGAGAGGGAAAACAGGTATTTTACTCTTTGGCAGACGGGCATGTGAGAACAATCATTGCTCAGGGAAGAGAGCACATTGAAGAGTAAGTCAGATATATAAAGTAAGTAAAATTTGTCTAATGAAAGGAAACGAGAATTATGAAAAAAAAATTTAAACTACAGGATTTAGATTGTGCAAACTGTGCAGCAAAGATGGAAGAGGCAATAAAAAAAATTGACGGTGTGAATGATGCGACGGTTAGTTTCATGATGCAGAAACTGACGATTGATGTAGCAGATGACAGATTCGATGACATTATGAAACAAGTAGTAGCAGTTTGCGCGAAAGTAGAACCAGATTGTAAGATTCTGATGTAGGGTGCAAAGGGGACAGTCCCTTCTCAGAAGGGACTGTCCCCTTTGCGCTCGGAAGTCTGAATATTCTGAAAACAAGGAGGCTGGATTATGACGAAGAAACAAAAGAAGATGCTTGGCCGCATCGTTATTACATTTCTGTTATTCATTGGGCTGATGGCTGTCGAACATGCGGGAATGCTGGAGGGGCTGGAGGATTCATGGGCTCTATTCATCATTTATCTCGTCCCGTATCTGGTAATCGGATACGACATTATTTGGAAGGCAGCAAGAAATATCAGAAACGGTCAGGTGTTTGATGAGAATTTCCTGATGATGATTGCAACATTTGGTGCATTTGGCATAAAAGAGTATTCTGAGGCTGTGGCGGTAATGCTGTTTTACCAGGTGGGCGAGTTATTTCAGGGATATGCGGTCGGCAAATCCCGGCAGTCCATTTCCGATATGATGAATATTTGTCCGGAATATGCAAATATTGAAGAGGACGGCAGGCTTGTTCAGGTGGAACCGGATGAGGTGGAGGTTGGCAGTGTGATTGTGGTGAAACCGGGAGAGCGTATTCCTCTGGATGGCATTGTTGTGGAGGGCGAATCTCTGGTTGACACGGCTGCCTTGACCGGCGAGTCTGTTCCGAGACGGGCGGCAGTTGGTGACGGGATTATCAGCGGGTGCGTCAATGGCAGGGGGACGCTGAAGGTTCGCACGACAAAAGAATTTGACGATTCGACAGTTGCGAAGATTCTGGAACTTGTCGAAAATGCAAGCAGCAAAAAGTCCAAAACAGAGAACTTTATTACCAGATTTGCAAAATATTATACTCCGATTGTTACAATTGGCGCCGTACTTCTGGCAGTTATCCCGCCGTTGGTTCTTGGCGGGAACTGGGGAGACTGGATTCAGAGGGCATGTACATTTCTTGTAATCTCCTGCCCGTGTGCACTGGTTATTTCGGTGCCGCTTGGATTCTTCGGCGGCATCGGCGCCGCGTCTAAGATAGGTGTACTCGTAAAAGGCAGCAACTATCTGGAGGCGGTTGCCGAGATGACAACGATTGTATTCGACAAGACCGGGACGCTGACAAAAGGTGAGTTTAGGGTAACAGAACTGAAACCACAGAACTGTACAGAGGCAGAGCTTTTGGAAATGGCTGCCATGGGAGAAGTATACTCAAACCATCCGATTGCCGGTTCCATCAAAGAGGCATATGGTAAACAGATTGATATGGGGCGCGTGTCTGATGCAGAGGAAGAGGCTGGACATGGCGTGTGTGTCAGAATTGACGGTCAGGAAGTGCTCATTGGAAATGAAAAACTGCTCCGTGCGCATGACATCTCCTATGTGCCATGTGAAAGCGTCGGAACGATTATCTATGTAGCAAAAGAGGGCATATTTGCAGGGGCGATTGTCATCTCTGACACGATAAAAGATGGTGCAAAAGAAGCAATCCGTGATATGAAGCGGGTTGGTGTGAAGAAGTGTGTCATGCTCACTGGAGACCGGAAACCTGCGGCAGAGGCAGTTGCGCAGGAACTTGGACTGGACGAGGCACATGCGGAGCTTTTGCCGGGAGATAAAGTAGCAAGAGTGGAAACATTGCTGGATACACAGGAAAACGGTGAAAAGCTGGCATTCGTCGGGGACGGAATCAATGACGCCCCGGTGCTGACAAGAGCGGATATCGGAATTGCAATGGGAAGTATGGGGTCCGATGCTGCAATTGAGGCGGCGGATGTAGTCCTGATGGACGATGATGTGCAAAAGATTGCGGCAGTTGTGAGGATTTCCAGAAAGACGCTGCGGATTGTGAAACAGAATATTATATTTGCCCTGACGGTAAAAGCTCTGGTGCTTCTTCTTGGTGCGCTTGGCATGGCAAATATGTGGGAGGCGGTGTTCGCAGACGTCGGGGTGTCTGTAATCGCAATTGTGAATTCCATGCGGGCACTGAAAACAAAATAAAAGTGAATTTTAAAATCCATAGAAAACAAAATAAAGGCGGAGTTTAGAATCCACAGAAATGCATATCTTCCGGCAGCGGCGCAGTAAAGTCCATATGCTCTCCGGTAATCGGGTGCACGAACTGCATCCGGTAGGAGTGCAGTGCCTGCCGGGACATGAATTCCATATCCGGATTGTAGAGATAATCTCCAATCAGCGGATAGCCTAAATATTTCATATGAATACGAATCTGATGGGTACGGCCCGTTTCCAGATGAAGGGAGACGAGGCTATGCCCGCTTTTTTCGTCAAGCACCTGATAATGTGTGACAGCATGTTCGCCGTGCTGAAAATCCACGGTGCGCTCGATGATGGAGCCCGGTTTTCGGGAGAGCGGCGCATCAATGGTTCCGGCAGCGGGTTCTACATGTCCACGGACAATCGCACGGTACTCGCGTGTGATTGTGTGCCGGCGGACCATACCGGAAAGAATGCTGGAGCTTACCATATGTTTTGCAATCACTGTCAGCCCGGAGGTGTCACGGTCAAGCCGGTTGGTACAGCGGAAGATAAATGGTTTGCCCTGCTGCCCGTAATACCATGCGAGCGCATTTGCCAGAGAGTGGCGGTAATTGTTCTGAGATGGGTGAATCGGCGTTCCGGCAGGTTTATTTACCATAAGGATGTCTTCATCTTCATAGACAATGTCTAACGGAAGTTCAGTCGGAGGAATCTTCTCAGAAGATTCGGATTCCTGAATGCGTACAGTAAGTATATCGCCTGCGTCCAGTGTTTCATTCAGATGAAGCCAGACACCATTGACAAGGATGCTCTCATGCATCTTCTTCAGTTCGGTTAAGTTCTGGCGGGAATATCCGCGGCGGCGCAGAAACTGTTCAATGCGCAAATGCCGGTCCTGCGGTCCGATGGAATAGGTTAGGGTGCGGTTCATAATGATTCTCCTGCAAAATGTTTTTACTATCATACCATGTCCGCAAGCGGAGCAAATCCCTCCTACGTCGATTGATGTCAACGCAGCGGATGGAAATTCAGGCATGTGATTGCTAGCGTTATTGTATCATAAACAGGCGGAGGGCGCAAAGCGTTCGGATACAGGGAGGGATAAAATTTATTTTTACATAAATGCTCAAAAAGGGGTAGTCCCGGAATCAAGGCTATGTTAAAATGTATGCAGGACAGTGGTGTGAAAAATGTTACCGATGAATCTATACCCTCCGTGTACAGAAAGGGGGTCATGGGGCATTTGGAACAGCCGCTGTAAGAAACGAAGAGAGGGATACACAGAAGACATGGATATTAATCAGAAACTGACAGAAGAACTTGCGGTGCAGCGCTGGCAGGTGGATGCCGCAGTAAACTTGATAGACGAAGGAAATACAATTCCCTTTATTTCACGATACCGAAAAGAAGTGACCGGTTCTTTGAATGACGAGCAGCTCAGGAATCTGTATGAGCGGCTGGTATACCTGAGAAATCTGGAAGAGAAGAAAACACAGGTACTATCCAGCATCGAGGAACAGGGCAAACTGACAGAGGAATTGAAGGAGAAAATTCTGGCAGCGGAAACACTGGTTGTCGTGGAAGACTTATATCGTCCATACCGTCCGAAACGCCGGACGCGTGCAACGATTGCGAAAGAAAAGGGGCTGGAGCCTCTGGCCGCATATATTACATTGCAGCAGGCAAAGGAGCCGCTGGAAGCTGAGGCTGAGAAGTACCTGTCAGAGGAAAAGGAAGTACATACGGCAGGGGAGGCGATTGCCGGAGCAAAGGATATCATTGCGGAATCCATTTCTGACGATGCGGATTACCGGAGCTGGATTCGGAAACAGACGATGCAGAAGGGAAAAATGATTTCGGCAGCGAAGGATGCGGAGACTGAATCGGTCTATGAAATGTATTATGAATTCGAAGAGGCAATCACCAGACTTGCGGGACACCGGATTCTGGCACTGAACCGCGGGGAGAAGGAAAAGTTCCTGACGGTGAAGATTGAGGCGCCGGAGGAGGATATCCTGCGGTATCTTGAGAAAAAAGTAATCCATAAGGAAAATCCATATACAACACCGGTTTTGAAGGAGGCTGTGGAGGACAGTTATCGGCGTCTGATTGCACCGGCGATTGAAAGAGACATCCGCAGTGAACTGACGGAAAGGGCGGAAGACGGGGCAATCGAAGTGTTTGGCAAGAATCTCCATCAGCTTCTGATGCAGCCGCCGATTACAGGACATGTGGTGCTTGGATGGGACCCGGCATTCCGTACCGGCTGTAAGCTTGCGGTTGTCGATGCGACGGGAAAGGTGATTGGGACAACAGTTATTTACCCGACTGCACCGACGACGCCTGCGAAGATTAAGGCATCTAAAGATTTGCTGAAAAAGATTATCCCGAAGTATAACATTACATTGATTTCTGTCGGAAACGGTACTGCGTCCAGAGAGTCTGAGCAGTTTATCGTAGAGCTGCTGAAGGAGATTCCGCAAAAGGTACAGTACGTGATTGTCAATGAGGCGGGAGCGTCTGTTTATTCTGCAAGTAAGCTGGCAAGCGAGGAGTTCCCGAAGTTTGATGTCGGACAGCGAAGCGCGGCATCCATAGCCAGACGTTTGCAGGATCCGTTGGCGGAGCTGGTAAAAATCGACCCGAAATCCATCGGAGTCGGTCAGTATCAGCATGATATGAACCAGAAGAAACTCGGTGAGTCTCTGAATGGCGTGGTCGAGGATTGTGTAAATAAAGTCGGTGTGGATTTGAATACCGCATCCGCACCGCTGCTGTCTTATATTTCAGGTATCAGCAGTGCGATTGCAAAGAATATCGTTGTTTACCGCGAGGAAAATGGAAAATTCAGCGACAGGAAGCAATTATTGAAGGTTGCAAAACTGGGACCAAAGGCGTACGAGCAGTGTGCCGGATTTATGAGAATCCAGGGCGGGGCCAACCCGCTGGATGCGACAGGCGTCCATCCGGAGTCTTATGAGGCAGCGGAAAAATTGTTGAAGAGGCAAGGATTCCGTCCGGAGGATATTACCGGCGGTAATCTGGCGGGACTGTCCCTTACAATCAAGGATTATAAGAAACTGGCGGAGGAGCTTGGTATCGGTGAAATTACACTGCGCGATATTGTGAAGGAGCTGGAGAAGCCTGCGCGTGATCCGAGGGAAGAGATGCCGAAACCGATTCTTCGCACCGATGTATTGGAGATGAAGGATTTGAAAGAGGGCATGGTTTTAAAAGGAACCGTGCGAAATGTTATCGACTTCGGGGTGTTTGTGGATATCGGAGTACATCAGGATGGTCTGGTGCATATTTCCCAGATTACCGATAAATATATCAAACACCCGCTGGAGGCAGTAAGCGTAGGAGATATCGTAGACGTCAAAGTAATGAGCGTTGACTTGAAGAAGAAACGGATTCAGTTGACGATGCGCGGAATTTCATAAAAGGCGGGCTGATATTGCAAGCCGCACAATAAGAGAAAAGGAGTTGGTATCATGGAGAAGTATCCTCATTTATTTTCCCCAATTAAGATTGGCGGAACTGTAGTTAAGAACCGTATATTCATGCCCCCTTTATCAACGAATCTGGGGAATAAGGGGTATGTCACTGATGAATTAGTTGAGCATTACAAAGCCCGTGCCAGAGGCGGGGTAGGTCTTTTTGTAACGGAGGTCGTGACGGTTGAGCCTACATATGTCTATCTGCCGGGTGATATGTCCATCCATGATGATTCTTTTATTGCAGGATGGAAAAAGCTGGTGGACGGAGTCCATGAATATGGTGCAAAAATCTTACCGCAGTTATTTCACCCGGCTTACATGGCATTTCCAATTCCGGGAACCCCTCAATTGATTGCACCAAGCCATGTGGGGCCTTATTATGCGAAAGAGGCACCGCGCCCGGTTACGAAAGAGGAGCTGAACGTAATTATTACCCAGTTTGGCGAGGCTGCAGGACGTGTGCAGAAAGCGGGCGGTGACGGAGTGGAAATCCATGCGGCACATGCCCATGGTTTATTAGGTGGATTTTTGTCACCTCTTTATAATAAACGGACAGACGAATATGGCGGGGATATTAACGGCAGGCTGCGTCTGACGTTGGAGGTGATTGAAGAAGTGCGCCGGGTATGCGGAAAAGATTTCATTATTGACGTCCGTATTTCGGGAGACGAGTACAGCGACGGCGGCCTGAATATCAATGATATGATTTACGTTTCCAAACAGTTGGAAAAAGCGGGCGTTGATATGCTTCATGTATCGGGCGGTACGACAATCGCCCGCGGAAGTTCGATTCCGGCGCCGGGGACAAAGATGGGCTCCCACAGTGCATGTTCAGAAGAAATCAAAAAATATGTTTCGATTCCTGTTGCAACAGTAGGGCGTATTACGGAGCCATGGATTGCGGAAGAGCTGATTGCGGACGGCAAGGCAGATGCCTGTATGATTGGCAGGGCAAATTTATGTGACCCGGAGTTTTCCAACAAAGCTTTTGAAGGAAGAGAAGATGAAATCCGTCCATGCATTGGATGCCTGCGCTGCCTGAATGGTATTATGTTTGGAAAACGTGTTGCTTGTACAATCAATCCATCCTTTGAACTGGAAAACGAAGAGAATCTTACTTCAGCCGGTGAAAAGAAAAACGTTTTAGTCATTGGCGGCGGGTGCGCCGGTATGGAGGCTGCTTTTGTGGCAAAGAAACGCGGCCATCATGTTGTCCTGTGTGAGGCGTCGGATTCGTTAGGCGGATTACTGCTGGCTGCATCTGTGCCCATTGGAAAACAGGATTTGACGAAAGTAGTCAAATATATGAAACGGCGTCTGGAACAGGAACAGGTTGAAGTCCGTCTCAACTGCCCGGTCACAAAGGAGATGCTGGAAGGGGAGTTCGCGGGTTATGAAGTAATTGCGTCAACAGGTGCAAAACCTATTGTCATCGAACCGTTTACAGCATTCAAACAATGGATGACGGCAGATGATATTTTGAAGGGAAAGGCTTTCCCGGGGCGCAAGATTGTCATCATTGGCGGGGGAAGTGTCGGATGTGAAACGGCGGATTATTTAGCCCCGGTTGTGCATGATTTATTCCCGCGGAACCGGGAAATCATTGTCCTAGAAATGGCAAAAGGTGTAATGATGAACGAAAGCGGACCGGGAAGAAGTCTGCTTGTGCAGAGGATGATGAAAAAAGGCATCCAGATGATTTGCAATGCGAAAGTTGAGAAAGTGGATTCTGATAAGATATATTATGTCCGGAACAGGGATGAACATTGTATTGATGATGCAGATACACTCGTTTTTGCCAATGGATATAGAGTAGAGCCCGCGGTGGAAGAAATGCTGAAAGAGGCAAAGGTGAATTATCATCTGATTGGGGATGCACAGAAAGTTGGAAATCTGAAGGATGCAATCTCGCAGGGATATGAAACTGCGAGACAATTATAAATGTGAAAAAGATACAATTACATGATAATTTTAGCGGAGGAACAGATATGAAATTATTAGAAGAAATTCAAGTGGGAAACCTTACATTAAAAAACCGTATTATGTTTCCCCCATTGACCACGGGATATGAAGAACGTGACGGTTCGATCGGAGAGCGGAGTTTTCACTTTTATGAGAGATTAGCAAAGGGCGGCGTTTCTTATATCGTCATCGGGGATGTCGCTCCTGTTAATACAGCCTCTCCGACACCGAAATTGTGCGATGACCGTCAAATTCCGGCATTTCAGAAACTGGCAGATGCTTTACATGCACATGATTGTAAATTAGCGTTACAAATCTTCCATCCGGAATATGATGTGCCGAGTGTGGGGAAAATGATTATGGGCTCAAGAATGGCGGCAATGGCAGGGCAGCAGGCGAAAGAAAAAGGTGATATGGAAACTTTCGGTGTGAAAATGGCGGAAGCGAAAAAGCTGAGTGATGATGCTTATGCGAAGTTACGCCATGATATGCAGCATTTTGTGAGTGAGGCGACTTTTGAACAGCTCGATGAAATCAAAGAAGCAATCGCGCAGTGCGCCCGAAGAGCAATGGAAGCGGGGGCAGATGCAATTGAAGTTCATGGCGACAGATTATTAGGCTCTATGTGTTCCGTTCTTTTGAATCATCGTGAGGATAAATATGGAGGGACCTTTGAGAACCGTATCCGTTATGCTCTTGAAGTGGTGGCTGCAATCAAAAAAGCGGCACCGACATTGATGGTTGAATATAAATTACCATTGATTACAAAAAATGCGGATGGCAGCAATCGTGGAAAAGGTGGTTTATTCCAAGAGGAAGGCATTGAATTTGCGAAACGGTTAGAAGAAGCCGGGGTAGATATGATTCAAGTTGCACAGGCGAACCATACGGGAAATATGGGAGATACCATTCCTCCGATGGGGACTGTCCCGTATAACTGGACATTGCCGATTGCGAAAAAAGTAAAAGAAACCGTGAGTATCCCAGTGGCGACGGTTGGGCGTGTCGTAACGGTAGCAAATGGGGAAGCAATTCTGGAAAATGGAGAAGCAGATATCATTGGATATGGACGGTCCTTGCTATGTGATCCGGATATTGCTTTAAAAGCAGCGGCAGGCGAGCCGATTCGTGAATGCCTGAATTGCAATAAAGGCTGTGTAGATGCGGTTCAATCCCGCCGGTACATTTCCTGCGTATTGAATGCAGAAAATGGAGACGAGGCGACAATTTCAATCCGTCCCGCCGGTGACAGGAAAAATGTTGTGGTGATCGGAGCCGGAATTGCAGGGCTGGAAGCGGCAAGAGTGGCAGCTATCCGGGGGCATCATGTTGATTTATATGAGAAGGAAGGGCGCATAGGCGGACAAATCAATATTGCAGGCGTGCCTCCGAGAAAAGATGAAATCTTACGTTCCATTGAATACTACGAAAAAATACTTCCGACGCTGGATGTAACTCTGCATTTGAACAGTGTATGCACAAAAGAAATAATGAATGAAGCGGATGCCGTGATTTGTGCTGTCGGTGCCCATGATATCATGCTTCCGGTTCCGGGAGCTGAAAGCGCCAATGTTATCTCAAGTTGGGACGTATTAGCGAAAAAGGCGGATGTGAAAGGGCATTGTGTTATTATCGGCGGCGGATTAGTGGGTACGGAAACCGCGGAATATGTTTTATCGCTGGGATGTCAGGTTTCTATTGTTGAAATGCTGGACAAGATTGCAGGCGGTGAGTCTCCAACTATTCTTCCGCACATTATGGAAGATTTTGCAAGACATGACGTGAAACAATATGTGAACACGAAGGTGGATTGTATCAAAAATGATGGGACAACTGTTATTGCAACCAACACAGAGGATAATTCGGAAGTTGTTATCAATTGTGATAGAGTAATCATGGCGGTAGGTTCTGTCAAGAATACGTTAGATGTAGAGGGAGTGGCTGCCCCAATTGTTTATGTGGGAGACTGTTCCGGAGAACGGACCGCAAGTATTGCAGAGGCAATCCGCTCGGGATATGCTGCGGCGAATCAAATTTAGCTGCTAACTAAGACAGAAGCTTTTCTAAGGAAGGGCAGTTTCGGCTGCCGCTTAGGAAAGTTTCTGTCTTAATTACGAAGTTGATATTTATGCCAATGTCTGTTTCATCACCGGGACGGACGATAGTACCTTGTGAGATTATCAAACGCTGCACGACAGATTTTTTAAAAATTAACGCTGTTCCTGCGAGAATAGTTCCTTATACTCCTTTGGTGACATTCCATACTCCCGCTTGAATGCCCGGAAAAAGCTGGAATAATCCTTGAACCCGCACAGCAGATACGCTTCGCTGATGTTTGCGTTGCTCAGAATTGCAGCCTGACACATCGCGAGGCGTTTCTTCATAATATACTGGTGCACGGACAGTCCGAGGTTCTCCTTGAAAATATGGGCAATGTGATACTTGCTTACATAGAATCTGCCGGCAAGCCGGTCCAGAGTCAGTTCCTCGTCAAGATGCCGTTCAATATACTGAATCAGGTTTTGGTACAGGCTCAGTTCCTCGCGCGGTGTCTGGGGATGCTCCATCTCGTAGATGGAGCGGTTCAGATGGAGAATCAGGTCGTTGACACACAGAGAGAGCTTGGCTGCCTTGCCAAACCGCTCTGAGTGGATTTCTTCAATCAGCCGGAAAGCCTTGGACTGTAGTGCATTAAAAGCGATAATATCATAGTGATGGATATATTTCTTTGTGACAGTGACCTGCTGCATCAGGTAGACATAGTCCGGAGACAGTTCCAATAATTGATTGCAATACTCTTTGCTTATCCAGAATACAAAGCGGCGGTAAGGAACCTTTTCACTGTGTATCAGTGCATAGTGAGGTACATTCGGCGGAATCAGAATCACATCTCCGTTCTTCAGAGGATGAATATCCCCATCAATATTAATCGAGACGTCCCCCTCAAGAAACAAATAGAATTCATAATAATTATGGGCATGGCTTGTCACCCCGCAAAAATTACTGTCATTATAGTAATAAATTTCATAATCCCGGGACAACATATACTGCCGGGTACTGAACGTAGTCTGCAAATTTTTCTTCATAATAGCACCTCGCTTGCTTGGTTAAAATCCGGGAATTTTAGTTTAAGCATAACATGCGACCGCAATTTTTGCAATGTATACAACAACTATATCAATTGGCTTTTTACAGAGGAACGAATATAATGAATCCATCAAATAAAACAAGCCTTAAGAAAGAGAGGAACAAGCCTTATGGAAATGACATTGAGATGGTACGGATCAAAATTTGACACAGTTACATTGAAGCAAATCAGACAGATTCCCGGAGTGACGGGAGTCATCACAACACTGTACGACACAGAGCCGGGAGAGGTGTGGAGCAGAGAGCGCATCCGTGCCATGAAAGAAGAAGTCGCAGCGGCAGGACTTCATATTGCCGGTATCGAAAGTGTAAATATCCATGATGCAATTAAGACAGGAGCACCGGAGAGAGAGCAGTATATTGAGAACTATATCGAGACACTGAGAAATCTTGGTGAAGAGGATATTCATCTTGTATGTTATAACTTTATGCCGGTATTCGACTGGACACGTACAGAGCTGGCAAGAGTAAGGCCAGACGGTTCTACAGTTCTTGCTTATACACAGGAAGCGGTTGATGCAATCAATCCGGAAAATATGTTTGAGTCCATTGCAGGCGATATGAACGGAACAGTAATGCCTGGTTGGGAGCCGGAGCGTATGGCGCGCGTAAAAGAGCTGTTTGAGATGTATAAGGATATCGATGATGAGAAATTGTTCGAAAACCTGAAATATTTTCTGGAGAAGATTATGCCGGTATGTAATGAGTATGACATCAACATGGCAATCCACCCGGATGATCCGGCATGGAGCGTATTCGGACTTCCGAGAATCATCATCAACAAGACAAACATCCTGCGGATGATGCAGATGGTTGATAACCCGCATAATGGTGTGACATTCTGCTCCGGTTCTTACGGGACAAATCTTGAAAATGACCTTCCGGATATGATCCGTTCCCTGAAAGGAAGGATTCATTTTGCACATGTTCGTAACCTGAAGTTCATCACACCGACGAACTTTGAAGAGGCGGCTCACCTGTCAAGCGACGGAACATTTGATATGTATGAGATTATGAAAGCTTTGTATGATATCGGATTTGACGGACCAATCCGTCCTGATCACGGCCGTATGATTTGGGATGAAGTTGCAATGCCTGGATATGGTCTGTACGACAGGGCACTTGGAGCAACTTATCTGAACGGACTCTGGGAGGCAATCGAGAAATCCCAGACACGCAAATAAAATGAGTGTTCCGAAAACATCTAAATACTGAAAGGAGTCAGCTAGAAATGATTTTAAGTTTGAATGGAATTTCCGATAACAAGGCACAGTGGGAAGAAAAGGGGTATCATCTCCCGAAATATGATGTAGCAGAGATGGCTGCCGCAACAAAAGAAAACCCATTCTGGATTCATTTTGGAGCGGGAAACCTGTTCCGTGCATTTCATGCAAATGTAGTACAGAATATGCTCAATGAAGGTTCACTGGACAGAGGACTGGTTGTTGCAGAGGGATTTGATTATGAAATTGTTGATAAAATGTATGCACCGCATGACAATCTTGGAATTGTTGCAACACTCAAAGCGGACGGAAATGTTGAAAAAACTGTTGTAGCCAGCGTTGCAGAGGCAATTCCGCTGGATTCTGATAATGAGGCTGCTTACGGAAGATTAAAAGAGATTTTCACAAAAGATTCTCTGCAGATGGCAACATTTACTATAACAGAAAAAGGTTACAGTCTGGTAAACGGAAGAGGCGAGCAGCTCCCTGACGTGGCAGCAGATTTTGCTGCCGGACCGGAGAAACCGGCAAGCTACATGGGAAAAGTAACCTCCCTTCTGTATGCAAGATACAAAGCAGGCGAGAAACCGCTGGCAATGGTCAGTACAGATAACTGCTCCCACAACGGAGACAAGCTGTATGCGGCGATTAATACACTTGCTGAAAAATGGGTTGAAAACGGAAAGGCCGAGGACGGATTCGGAGAATATATTAACTCCGATAAAGTATCCTTTACATGGAGCATGATTGACAAAATCACACCAAGACCGGATGCCTCCGTGGAAGCAATCCTGATGGAAGACGGCGTGGAGGAATTAGAGCCGGTTATCACTTCGAAGAACACGTATGTCGCTCCATTTGTAAATGCGGAAGAGACAGAATACCTTGTAATTGAAGACGATTTCCCGAACGGAAGACCCGAACTGGAAAAAGGCGGTCTGATGTTCACAGACCGTGAGACGGTTGATAAGGTTGAGAAGATGAAAGTCTGCACATGCCTGAATCCACTGCACACCTGTCTTGCAATTTATGGATGCCTGCTTGGATATGAGAAAATTTCCGAGGAGATGAAAGATACAGAGCTGAAAAAACTGGTAGAAATTGTCGGATATAAAGAGGGACTTCCGGTTGTAGTAAATCCGGGCATTCTGGATCCGAAAGAATTCATTGACACTGTACTTAATGTGCGTGTTCCGAATCCGTTTATGCCGGATACGCCGCAGAGAATCGCAACGGACACATCACAGAAACTGGCAATCCGTTTCGGTGAGACAATCAAAGCTTATGCAGCAGATGGCAAGCTCAATGTAGCAGATTTGAAACTGATTCCGCTTGTATTTGCAGGATGGCTCAGATATCTGATGGCAGTCGATGACGGCGGAAAAGCCTTTGAGCTCAGTCCGGACCCCTTGTTGGATACCGTATGCCCATACGTTGCAGGATTTAAGCTCGGAGAAGACGCAGACGTTGAAACTGCACTGAAACCGATTCTGGAGAATAAGAAAATCTTTGGGGTAAACCTGTATGAAGTCGGCATGGCTGAAACAGTATGCGGGTACTTCAAAGAACTGATTGCAGGACCAGGAGCAATTCGCGCAACATTGAAAAAATACGTTGGATAATTTTAAATAATAAGGGGACAGTCCCTTCTGATAGGGGACTGTCCCCTATCAGAAGGGACTGTCCCCCTTGTACTCCGTTATCAGAATATTCTGATAACGGAGCGAGTACATGTTTGTATTTGGCTATAATTATGAAAGAATAGGGTGAAGATATGAAAAAATTTATGGATGAGGATTTCCTGTTATCAACGGAATCAGCAAAGAAATTGTATCATGAGTATGCAGAAGTAATGCCGGTGCTGGATTATCACTGTCATATCAATCCTCAGGAAATTTACGAAGACAGAAAATTTCAGAATATTACACAGGTCTGGCTTGGCGGAGACCATTACAAATGGCGTCAGATGCGTTCTAATGGAGTGGATGAGCGTTACATTACCGGTGACGCGACTGACCGCGAGAAGTTCCAGAAATGGGCAGAGACGCTGGAGATGGCAATCGGAAATCCGCTGTATCACTGGAGTCATCTGGAACTGAAACGTTATTTTGGATATGAGGGAAATTTAAGCGGTGAGACGGCAGAGGAAGTTTGGAATCTTTGTAATGAAAAGCTGAGTCAGGATGATATGACAGTCAGAAATCTGATTAAAAAATCAAATGTTACATTGATTTGTACGACAGACGATCCGGTGGATTCCCTGGAATGGCACAAAAAGATTGCCGAAGACGATACATTTGATGTACAGGTACTTCCGGCATGGAGACCGGATAAAGCAATGAATCTGGAGAAACCGGATTATGTAGAATATCTTGCAAAATTGAGCGAGGTAAGTAATGTTCAGATTCACAGTTTTGCGTCTTTGATTGAAGCGTTAAAGAACCGGATGGATTTCTTTGCAGAGAATGGATGCAGCGTTTCCGACCATGGATTGGAATATGTAATGTATGTTCCGGCATCGAATGAAGAAATCGAGGAAATTTTTGCAAAGAGACTGGCGGGCGGGACAATAAGCCGCGAGGAAGAACTGAAATTTAAGACAGCATATATGGTAGCGCTGGGAAAAGAATATAATAAGAAGAATTGGGTAATGCAGTTGCATTATGGAGTCAGAAGAGATAACAACAGGCGTGTATTTGATGCACTGGGGCCGGATGCCGGAATCGACTGTATCAACAATTTCGCCCCATCTTCTGAGATGGCGGCTTACCTGAATGCACTGGCTATTACAGACGAGCTTCCGAAGACTATTCTGTATTCACTGAATCCAATTGATAATGCGTCGATAGGAACCATCATTGGATGTTTCCAGGATTCATCGGCAGCCGGAAAGATTCAGCAGGGAAGTGCATGGTGGTTCAACGACCACAAGACAGGAATGACAGATCAGATGATTTCTTTGGCAAATTTAGGGCTGCTTGGCAATTTCATCGGAATGCTGACAGATTCCAGAAGTTTCCTGTCCTACACAAGACATGAATATTTCAGAAGAATTATGTGTGAATTAATTGGCGGATGGGTAGAAAACGGCGAATACCCGGCAGATTATAAGGTGCTGGAGAAAATCGTAAAAGGAATTTCCTATAATAATGCAGTAAAATATTTTGGGTTTGACTTATAAAAAGGGACACCCTTGCATTCAAAAAGGGACACCCTTACATGCAAATGGGGACGTAGTAAATTCGACATTTACTACGTCCCCATTTGCATTTGAATGTATTCTTTTGGCGAATAGCCGTAGAGTTTTTTGAATCTTTTACTGAAATAGAATACATCGGAATACCCAACCATCTCGGCAATATCGGTAATCCGATAGTTTCCTTCTTTCATTAGTTTTACCGCGGCTTCCATACGTACCTGAATCAGGTACTGTATCACAGACTGATTATTTATCCGTTTGAAGAGTGTTCCCATGTAAGAGGCATTCAACTGAAAATGTTCTGCAAGCCGATTGACCGATAAATCTGGCTCAGAATAATGTTCCTTGATATAGGCGGTAATCCGGTTGTTGAAAACAACATCTGACGGAGGGCTTTCTGTACTTTCGATACATTTCAAACCATAAAAAGTAAGTGTGGATTCCAGATTGTCGAGGGAATATTCCTCGTCTATTGTCATTGAGATAAAATCCTGCATATTTCCGTCATTTGTAAAATTTTTCGGATAGTGGATATTATAGGTCAAAAACAGCTCTGTTATAAGCAGGTACATATAATTTACATTTTTTCTCTTCCTGATTTCGCAAAACAGTTCATGGATATAGCATTTTAGTTCTTCTTTATTTCTTGTATTAATCAGAGATACCAGTTTCTGTCGTATTTTAGAAAAAGTTATATTCGAAGTCTCAGAGAAACTGGACTGATACTCCATGAGCAATTCGGATTTTTGTGAAAAAAAGCGGTGATTCAGCAAGTGTAAGGCCTGTTTATAGGGTTCACGCCAATCATCCTGTACAAGAAAGATATTGCTCAGTGTGATAAAGGTAAAGCACGCTGTCTGATGAATCTGTTGTTCCACAATGCTGCAGCGCTGGATAATGGTTTCTTTCATACGGGCGAGAAGCAGAATCGTATAAGAGTAATTGGACTCCCTGATGTACTCACATTCTACGTCCGGGGAATTTAGGATATCCATGATCCACTGAACCGGACAGTCGGTTTCATCATTTATAAAAATACCAATACAAAGACCATACCGCATATTCGAGAGGAATGGGTAAGCATCCAGTAAATCAGAGAAAGAAAGCTGCCCTGAAAGTGCCAGCGACAGAGTGGTTTGTTTCTCATGCCGGTAATGATTTTGGAGCTGGGTTTCACGCTGCTTTTCCTGGCAGATTTTTTTGGTGCAGTCCGTCAGTACGGAATACAAATCCTCTTTGTTGACCGGCTTAAGCAGATAGGCGACGGCTCCGAACCTCATGGCGGAACGGGCATACTCAAACTCATGGAATCCCGAGAGAATTACAATTTTGATATGTGGATAATTCTGAAAAATAAACTGTGCTGTTTCTATCCCATTCATCTTCGCCATTTGAATATCCAGAAAGAGAATATCAACCGGGGTTGTCTTTATGAGCTCCAGAATGTCACGGCCGTTTTCCCCCTCTCCCGCAAAGGTTAAATGTAATTCATCCCAGGGGATGATTTTTTTCAGCCGCTGCCGGATAAAGTATTCGTCATCGGCGATTGCTACATATAAATTCATCATTCCATCCTCCTTTCAGGAATTGTAATTGTTGTGATACATCCTCCGGTCTCACGGTTCCTAATCTGCAGCCCGTAGTCTGCACCGTAGTAGAGCTGAATCCGCTTATTCGTACTTTTGATTCCAAAATGGGAATTTTCGGTCTGTCCGATTTGTTCCAAATCCTGTTCGGCGATACCGGTTCCGTTGTCTGCCACCGTAATATGGATTCTGTCATTTTCGTGAGACACATTTATTTCAAGATGCCCCATTTCACTGATTTCTTTAATGCCATGCTGGATACTGTTTTCCACAATCGGCTGAAGCAGTAATTTGATACATTCGCAGGATTCCAGCCCCTTTTCACAGTTGATGGAAAAGTCGAATTTACCGAAGTTGCGTATCTGCATAATCTGAAGATATGAGCGGGTGATTTCCAGTTCGTCCCGGACGGTAATATAGAATTTTCCATTGTTCAGCGTATTCCGATAAAAATTGGAAAGATTCATGACCATGTCAATCAGTGTTTCCTGTTCCCCGATTTCTGCAAGAGCGCAGATGTTATCAAGCGTATTATAAAGAAAATGCGGATTGATTTGCTGGTGGAGCAGAGACAGGGTAATCTTGTTTTTCTCTTTCTGGTTCTCTACAAGTTCATTTTTTAGTTTTTCCTGAGCCATCAGCATACTGTTAAATGTAGTAAACAGGGTGCGCATTTCTAAATCAGGCGGAATAACGGATTCCGGCAATGGTTTCCAGATACCTTCTTTGATTGTCTGCGTGTGTCTGATTAATGTTTGAAGCGGAGAGGTAATCGTGCGGGCGAGCACGTATGCCACCCGTCCGTTCATGCCGACAAGAAATATGCCAACGCCGATACAGATGCAAAAAGTAACGATGATGGAATATAAAAACGGAATAGTCTGCACACGGTTCACGATGTACCAGTCAAGTTTCGGAAAATAACTGCTGAAAATCACCGCCTTTGGGGTAAAGGAACTCGAAAACTCTTTTTTTGTGTCCATTGTCCCAAACTCTTTAAAGGGATGGCGGATACTTCCATAATTTAAGGTACTTTCGACAATCCCCCGGCTATTCACCAGAAAAAAGGAACTTTGCTCGGTAGTCTGAGAGGAGTAAATGGAGGCTATGGATGATTCCGGAATAGAGATTTCCAGATATCCCAGTTTCTCGCCTGTTGAATAACTGAAAAAGGGACGGAACAAAGACAATGTATGGATTTTTTGTTTCCTGTCTGTGCGGGAGGTCTGCATCGTCGGCAGCCAGGTGCCGTTTACATTTTCGATGGAATCCGGCGCGTCGGTATCTGACGGATACATTGCAGTTGAAAACAGGGGCTTTTTGTCCACACCGTACAGAGTTACTTGATGGATATAGCTTGTCGATTGGATAATGTGTGAAAGCTCATTGGTAACTTCCTGTTTCACCCTTTCAATATCCCAGTTGCCGGTATCATGATATTTGTATGCGGTATGCGCATTCTGGATAGCCGGAGCAGATATAATTGTCCGGGAAAAATTGTCCGCAGAGGTCAGGAAAAAGTCCAATTGCCCGGAGATATAATCCAACTGTTTTTGTGCGGAATGAGTCTCTTGTTTCAGGTAATTGCTGAAAAGCAGGATATTCATAAATAGCAGCATGACAGCGATGACAATTATGGAATTGATAAGCATGGCGTAAAAAAATTTGTCCTGTATGGACAGCTTTTTAAAGTTCTTTTTCATCTTCCCTCCGTATGTAACCCGTTAGTTTTCCTTAAGTATAACACGAACAGTATACCAAATGTTATGTACAAATTCTAGATAATGGGACGAAATATAGACGGGTTTCAGAAATCAGCGGAAATACATAGAAAATGCAGAGAGGCATTGTTATAATCGAAACACAGCGGTAAAAAGTCCGTAATTTATTTGACCAGAAGGAGAAGAAAAATGGAAAACCAGATAGTAAAAGAACGTACAGAGCGCACAAAATGGTACAATGATGCAAGATTTGGAATGTTTATCCACTGGGGATTATATGCAATTCCGGCGCGGGGAGAATGGGTGAGAAGCAACGAGAGAATGCCGAAAGAAGAGTATGATGTTTTTATGGATGAATTCTATGCGGAAAATTATAACCCAAAGGAATGGGCGAAATTAGCAAAAAAAGCGGGAATGAAATATGCGGTATTAACGGCAAAACACCATGACGGATTTTGTCTGTATGATTCCCGGTATACAGATTTCAAATCTACCAATGCACCGTGTAAGCGGGATTTGGTGCGGGAGTTCTTAGATGCATTCAGGGAAGAAGGAATCAAAGTAGGCCTGTATTTTTCTATTATAGATTGGAGAAGAGAGGATTATCCCCACTATGGGGACATGTTCCATCCAATGAGAGACAACGAGGCATACAAGGGGGTGGAACATGATTTTGACGGATATTTGACCTACATGCACAATCAGGTGAGAGAACTGCTGACTAATTACGGACATCTGGATTTGATGTGGTTCGATTTTTCCTACGGTTCGATGAATTGCGAAAAATGGAAAGCTTCTGAGCTAATAAAAATGGTCCGGGAGATACAGCCGCATATTATCATTGATAACCGTCTGGAAGGAAGTGCAGAAAATGCCGGCTCCATCCGAACTTTGAACCCGACAGCCTATTCCGGGGACTTTGCATCTCCTGAGCAGATGATTCCGCCGCAGGGAATCCGCGATGCGGGCGGAAATCCCATTCCGTGGGAGGCCTGTATTACACTGAATAACCACTGGGGATATCATGCACATGACAAACATTACAAATCCGCAAAGATGATAATCCATACCCTTGTGGAATGCGTAAGCAAAAACGGAAATCTGATTCTGAATGTTGGACCTGATGCAACCGGAAGGATTCCGAGAGAATCAGTTGAGATTCTGACCGAGGTTGGCGAATGGATGGAGGAAAACGGAAGAAGTATTTACGGATGTGGCATTTCGGAATTTCCAAAGCCGGAATGGGGAAGATTTACCCAAAACGGAAACAAGCTATATGCGCATGTTATGGAAGAACAGGTCGGCGCAATCTGTCTGCCGGAAATGGCAGGGAAAGCGGACCGGTTACGGTTGCTCAAGGATAAATCGGAGGTGAAGGAAACCCATTTTTGGAATTTGAAAGAATATCAGGAAAACGCATTCTTTTTCTTTGACTCTGGTGCTTCCGATTGCTATCCGCTTCCTGATGAACGGGATACAGTTGTAGAAATTCTGTTAAAAGAATAAATCTATATATAAAAAATACAAAAAAGAAGAAAAAGTCCATTCATTATTTGTGCAGTTTCAAGTATACTGCATCCATCAAGAAAACCCACAGAGGATGAAGAAAAGGAGAAAAAGTATGAAAAAGCGATGGAAGAGAATTCTTGCCGTAGCACTTGCCTGTACAACGATTGCAGGGCTTGCGGCAGGATGCGGAAGCAACGAAAAAGAAAGCGATAAAATCAAAATCCGCTTATTAACAAGAATGGCAGGTACATCCCCGCAGGTTCAGATTTATAAGGATATTCTGGATGAATTTCAGGAAAAACATCCGGAAGTGGAAATTGTGGATGACTCTCAGGGGGATGACGGCTCCTTTAATAACATTTTGAAAACAGATATGTCATCAGGAACGATGGCAAATATCTTCCGTATTCAGGGTGTTGCGAACTTAGAGAAATATATCGACGAAGGCTATCTGTTAGATTTTTCACCATATCTGGAAGAGGATGCAGAATGGGGCGGCGGATTTACGGAAGGTTCATTGAACTACTACAAAGTTCCGGGGAAAGACGGAATCTATGGAATCCCTTGTGAGTCCGGTCTGATAGGAGTGTACTACAATGAAAGAATCTTCAAAGAATGTGGGATTGATAAATTCCCTGAGACTTGGACGGAATTTTTAGATGCCATTGATAAGATTAATGCGAAGGATTACACTCCGATTGCAATGGGAGCAAAGACTTCTTACATGGCAGGCCATCTTCATGATTTGATTTTCTACAGATGGATGGGAACCGAGGCGGCAAAACTGCTTGGAAACAGAGAATTAAAATGGACAGACAGTGATGTTGTACAGACACTGGAATTCGTAAAAGAGTTAAATGACAGACATGCATTTACAGATGGTGTTGTAGGTCTGAGCGATGACATTGTAAAAGCAGATTTCCAGAACGGAAAAGCCGCAATGATGATTACCGGACCATGGAATATCACAAGCTTCAAAAATCCTGATGAGTGTCCGGAGGCAGAGAATATCCAACTGGCAAAATTCCCTTATTTCGAGGAAAAACCAGAATTCAAAAATGAGGATATGCAGGTGATTTCACCATACATGGTAAACGGCAAATTGGAAGGCAAAGAGCTGGAGTTAACGCTGGAACTGGTGAAAATGCTGACAAATAAAGAGGCGGCAGAAAGATTTGCAAACGAAACTTCACAGTTAATTCCGAGGACTGATATTGAAGTGGATGAGACAAAGGTGGATCCATTGTTTACAAAAAATGTAGAGCTGTGTGCAGAGTCTACAGGAGTGGCCGTAGACGTGTTTGATTTTGACCCGCTGGCTTCCATGCAGGACAGAACGCGAAACTCGATTGTAAGCATGTTTACAGGCACATCCGCAGAGGATGCCGCAAAAGAGATTCAGGCAGAAGTTGATAAAGGGGAATGATATGCAAAGCAGCTTTCGGAAGAATTTTCGAAAGCTGCAATTACTTTAAAGATATGAGGAGGTACACACCATGAAAATACGAAGCAGCAAAGCAAAATGGATAGCCGTGTGTTTTGTTTTGCCGGCACTGATTATTTATACCGTTTTTCAGATTATACCGCTGATTGGGGCGTTCTATTTCTCCCTTTCCGACTGGAACGGACTTGCCGGCTCACCGATTACATTTGTAGGTCTGAATAATTTCAAACGAATATTTGAAGATGCAGGGTTTATCTTATCGCTCAAAAATATGGCGAAAATGGTAATCCTAAGCGTACTTTTCCATACACCGATTGCCTTGCTTATGGCAGTTGCGATTCAGGGGAAGACGAAAGGAGCCAAATTTTTCAAAGCGGTTTACTTTGTGCCGACGGTATTCCCATTGACTGCGGTAGGTCTGTTGTGGTATTTCATTTTCATGCCGAATGGCTCCCTGAATACAATCCTGACCAATATTGGACTGGAAAAACTTGCGGTTCCGTGGCTGGTAGAAAATGCAACTGCCATGAATACGATTATTTTTGTAAATATCTGGGCAGGAGTCGGTTACTATATGGTAATTCTGCTTGCCGGTCTGACCACCATTTCAACAGATGTATATGAAGCGGCAGCGATTGACGGCGCAACACCGGTAAAACGCTTTTTCTACATCACCGTTCCGCTGCTGAAACCGATTATTAAAATGTGTATTTTAATGGACATTATCGGTTCGGTGAAAGTTTTCGATTTGGTGTTTGTTATGACAGAGGGAGGACCAAACGGTCTGACAAATCTGCCGACAACATTGATGTATCAGGAAGCGTTTAAGTATGACCATTATGGAGTCGGAAGTGCGATAGGTATCATTATCCTGCTTATTTGTCTGGCGGGAACGATTTTAAGTGAAGTCGTAACATCAAAGAAAGAAGAGTCATAAGGAGGAAGAACATGAAAAAGAACAAAATAACACCCCTCTCTGTTTTAAAATATCTGTTTCTGATTTTGATGGCGGCAATGTTTATTATGCCTTTGTTGTTTACGTTATTGTCATCGGTCAAGGATAACAGAGAAATATTTTCCAATCCGTTTGGGCTGCCGGAGGTATTCCGGTTTGACAATTATGTGACGGCGTGGCAGGATGCAAATATGAGCCAGTATTTCCTGAACAGTATTCTGATTTCTTTGGCTACAATCGTATTGCTGGCACTGTTTTGCTCGATGGCAGCATTTATCATTTCACGCTTCGAGTTTAAGGCAAGCAAATGGGTTATGGTATTTTTCCTGATAGGTATGATGGTGCCGATGCATACAATCCTTGTACCTGTCGCATATATTATCGGAATGTTCAACCTGAAGAATAATCTTGTTGTACTGGTATTATTATATGTAGCATTTAATATCCCGTTTAGTGTGATGGTCCTTGCTAATTTTATGAAAGGAATCAGTAAGTCGCTGGAAGAAGCCGCGATTATTGACGGCGCAGGCTATTTCCGAATCTACTGGAATGTGGCGCTGCCGCTGACCGTTCCGGCAATTTCTACTATTTCCATCTTCAACTTTCTTGGAGCATGGAACAACGTACTATTCCCGCTGCTGTTCATCAATGACCAGAAATTAAAGCCGATTTCACTTGGGCTGTTAAACTTCAACGGAGAAAGGGGCTCCCAATACGGGCCGCTGATGGCGGCAATTGCAATTACCGTGTTTATTCCGCTTGTTATCTACCTGCTATTCCAGGAGAAAGTAGAAGGCGGGCTTGCCGCAGGCGCAGTAAAAGAATAATATGAAATAATAAGAAGAGCTCTCATCTTTGACAGGCACAGGGATGAGGGCTTAAAAAATAGAAAGAGGCAAAACGATGATTGATATTTGCATAAATGAAAAAAGTGGGGTTGTGGTACAATATGCTGCCCCAAACACTCCATGTTTAAATATTCCTGACAAGTTTTTTAAAGGAGATTATCTGGAAACCCTGTTTCTGCCGCAGCAGAATGGGGGCGGACGCATTGTTATCGGAATGGGTGAGGAACGATTGGGGGAAAACGAAATTCTGGAATTGACAGCAAAAGCAATGAAGATGGTAAAAGAAAAGGAAATCCCGGAAACTTCGGTGGATGTATCCTTCTTCGTACATACATTGGGATGCGGGGTAATAGAGCGTATCGTGCAGGGGATTTATCTCGGACTGTATGCAGTGCCTGCATGGAATAAACAGGAAAAAAAGGATTACCGGATTTCTCTGGCAGGAATTGAAGAAACATATCGGGAAGAATGCCGCATTTATATAGAGAGGGGAGCGCATCTGGCAGAAGGGATATGTTTTGCCAGAGATGTGGTAAATACACCCGGAAATCTGCTGCGGCCGAAAGTGTTTGCAGACGCGGTAATGCAGTTGCTGGAAGATACGGAAACAGAAGTTGAATGTATAGACTACGGGAAACTGTGCGAGATGAAAATGGAAGGTCTTGTCCATGTCGGAAAAAGCAGTAAATTCAAGCCGTGCCTTCTGATTATGCGTTACCGGGGCGATAAGGAAAGCAAAACCGTCCGTGCGTTTGTCGGAAAAGGCGTCACCTGTGATACCGGGGGCTACTGCTTAAAGCCGGCATCCTCCATGGCAGGAATTAAAGGGGATATGGCAGGGGGAGCCGCGGCTGCGGGAGCGGTCTATGCGTTGGCAAAAAACAAAGTAAAGACAAATGTAACAGGGATTATCCCGATTTGCGAAAACCGCATTTCAGATGACAGTATGCTTCCGGGAGATGTGATTGGTTCCTATGGCGGCAAAAAAGTCGAGATATTGAATACGGATGCAGAAGGCAGGCTGATTCTGGCGGATGCAGTTTCCTACGCCGTGCGCGAGGAACATGCATCGGAAATGATAGACATTGCAACCCTGACAGGGGCTGTTGTCAATTTGCTTGGATTTTCAATCGCAGGCGTCCTTTCTGATGATGAGAAACTATATGAGAGCTTTTCGAATGCCTTTGAAAAATCCGGAGAGCGTTATCTGCGCATTCCGTATTACAAGGAGCATGAAAAAATGATTCAGAGCGAGATTGCGGATATCAAAAATATGGGGGAATCCTATTGTGGTACGATTACCGCAGGGTTGTTTATCCGGGCGTTTGCGGAATCCAGACCGTGGCTTCACATTGACATCGCAGGGACTGCCTGGGTGGAACAGCCGGTTTTTGAATATCAAAGTGCCGGGGCGACAGGAGCAGGTGTTACAACGTTATATTATTTGGGAGAACAATCGGGAAAGAGGGGAGCGCTATGATACTGGAGCAGAGAAAAACAGAGATTGAAACAAAATTCCAAACACGTATGGAACTTGTGGGGGCATATGGAACACAGATTCAGAAGGAAGTCCGGAAACTGGACCGGGAGACCGGGCTGGCAGTCCGGTATCTGTATGCAACCATGCCGCTCAGCGATATTGCAGATTATGAGTTCCGGATATTCGAAGATTATGCAAGGCAGGGGATATTCCTATGGAATCACGGAAAATTCAGCCGGAGTATACCGGAGGACCTGTTTTTAAATTATGTGCTGTACCACAGAGTGAATGAGGAAGATATCACCGTATGCAGAAGTTTCTTCTATTCACAAATCAAGGATGAAATCAATGCAGATTCTATGAAGGAGACAATCCTGAATCTAAATTACTGGTGTGCCCGGGAGGCAACCTACCGAAGTACAGACGAAAGAACAGCAGGCCCGATGACGGTATATCGTTCTGCTTACGGAAGGTGCGGGGAGGAATCCACATTCACCGTCAGTGTGCTGCGAAGCGCCGGAATTCCTGCAAGGCAGGTATATGCACCACGCTGGTCCCATTGTGATGACAACCACGCATGGGTGGAAGTATGGTGCGATGGAGAATGGTATTTTCTGGGGGCATGTGAACCGGAAGAAATCCTCAACCGGGGATGGTTTACGAATGCCGCATCCCGTGCCATGATGATTCACTCCCGATGGTTCGACTACAAAGAAGGTACAGATGAATTCTGCGGGAAAGAAGGCTGTGTGACACTGCACAATCAGTTAAAGCGCTATGCGGATACAAAAACCCTGCAAGTAACCGTTGTCGATGCGGAGCAGATGCCGGTTGCGGGGGCGGCTGTAGATTTTGAAGTGCTCAATTATTGTGAATTCGTCCCCGTCGCATCGATGGAAACAGGAGCGGATGGGACTGTCAGCCTGACGACGGGAAAGGGAACGGTTCATCTGCATGTCCATAAGGGCGATTGTTATCAGGAAAAAGTGGTTGATTCCGGCACGGTACAGGCAACGGTAATTTTGAGCAGGGAAAGCAGGAATGAACCTATCTGCGAAGAGTTTGACATGATAGCGCCGCCGGATACTCCGGTTCATACTGAATGCCCGTCAAACGGACAAAAGCTGCGTGGAGCGATACGGCTGAAACATGCAGTCAGTCACAGGGAAGAAAAAGTAAACGGGTTTGTGCGGGATACGGAGGTTCTTGAGGAAAGCCGGGGAAACTATCCGGAGATTAAAAAGCTGATGGAATCTCAGGAACCACTGACAGAAAAAATCTGGCAGGTTTTAAGCAAGAAGGATTACAGGGATTGCAAGAGCAGTGTACTGCTGGAGCATATTCAGGAATCCCGCGCATTTGAACAGGATTATGAACCGGATATTTTTGCATCGTATGTGCTTTCCCCAAGAATCTATATGGAGCCATTGACTGCTTACAGAAAAGAGCTGAAATCCTGTTTCGACGAAAAAACAAGAGCGGCCTTCCGCAATGACCCGGTGAAAATCTGGGACTATATCCAACAGACGGTGGAAGAGCTGCCAGAGGAAGAATTTCCTCATCTGACCACGTCTCCGATGGGGGTAATGAAAATCAAAAAAGCAGGCAGCCTGTCCAAAAAAATACTGTTTACCGCGATCTGCCGTACCTTTGGGATTGCCGCAAGAATCAATGAGGAAACCCTTGCGGCAGAATATTACCGCGGGGGAGTTTTTGTTCCGGTAGAAAAAGGGGATGAGAAGACGGAGCGGCTTCGATTGGTATCTGAAGATACAGAGGTGATTTGGAAATACGGTGAGAACTGGACGTTGGCAAAATTAACCAATGGTGTATTCCGTACATTGAAACTGCAGAACTTAAATTGGGACAACGGTGTGCTCTGTCTGCCGCTTGCCAAAGGAACCTACCGTCTCATTACCGGAAACCGTCTCCCGAACGGGAATATTTTTGCCGTGAAGCAGGTGGTGGCACTTGGAGACGGTCAGGAGAAAGAGTTGCCGGTTCTTCTTCGTAAAGCACAGCTTTCTGATATTCTGGAGGAGATAGCGGTCAATGATTTTGAAGTCAGGACGGAGCACAATGAGTTGGTGTGTGCAGAGTCTTTACTGAGAGGAAAGGATTCTATCGTGATATTCCTGGAGGAAGGAAAAGAACCGACGGAACATATTCTAAACGAGCTCTACGAGAACAGTTCTGATTTGAATCAGATGGGAATCCCAATCTATTTGATTGTCCGCGGGGAAGAGGCGTTTCAGAATCCGGCATTACAGCGGACAATGGGCAGGTTGGAGAACGTACGGTTTTATTTTGATGATTTCACGAATTTGCCGGAAACGCTGGCGAGGAGAATGTATGTGGATCCGGAGAAGTTTCCGCTTGTGATTGTATTTAAGAAAGGGCTTACCGGAGTTTATGCTGCAAGTGGATACAATGTCGGAACTGGTGAGATGCTTCTGAAAATTGTGAGAAATCTCAGGAAGTAAAAAACAGGAATAATGTGAGGTGGTAAGAAGATGGAGAAAATAGCAGAAATATGCTGCGGAAGTTTTGAGGACGCGAAGCAGGCGGCCTTAGGCGGGGCAAAACGGATTGAATTAAATTCCGCGCTTTTTATGGGAGGGTTAACCCCCAGTATTGGTACGTTAAAGCTCGTCAAAGAACAGTGCCATCTTGATGTGGTGGCTATGGTTCGTCCGAGAGGCGCCGGATTTTGCTATTCCGAACTGGAATATGAAACAATGCTGGAAGACTGCCGTATACTTTTGGAGAATGGGGCTGACGGAATCGCATTTGGTTTCCTGAATCCGGATTGTTCGGTTGATGTCGGACGGACAAAGGAATTCACGGCTCTAATCCACTCTTATAGGAAAGTGGCTGTATTCCACCGTGCCTTTGATTGCGTGGAAAATCCATATGCGTCAATCGAACAGGTCATTGATGCAAAGGTGGACCGTGTGCTGACAAGCGGACTCAGGGAAAAAGCATGGGATGGGATTCCGGTCATTGCCGGACTGCAGAAAAGGTACGGCAGTGCCATTCAGTTGCTGGCAGGCAGCGGAATCCATGCGGGAAATGCAGCAAAAATCATGGAGCAGACAGGAATTTCACAGGTACACAGTTCCTGCAAAGATTGGCATGTTGATCCGACAACAAAGGGAAACCACGTGTCCTACGCTTATGCGTGCGGGAAGTTCGAAAGCTCCTATGATGTAGTTTCCCGGGTATTGGTACAAAAACTTGTACGGGTGGTGGAAAGACAGTATGAACATTACAAATAAGAAGAAAGACAGAAAGTTAAAGCGGTATGCAATTACATTTTTTGCAGTATTGGGCTCCGCCCTGATACAGGCTTATGTGATTCAGGTATTCATCACGCCCTCCAATCTGCTGTCCAGCGGATTCACCGGAGTCGCGATTTTACTGAATAAGATTGCAGCGCTGTATCATATGGATTTGTCAATCTCGCTTTTTATGGTCCTTTTGAATTTGCCGGTTGCAATGTTATGCTATCGGAGTATTACTCCCAAGTTTACGATATTTTCATTGCTTCAGGTGTTTCTGGCAAGTATGTTCCTGAAAGTTTTTTCATTTGCACCGCTGTTTGATGACCTTGTCCTGAATGTTATTTTCGGGGGATTTCTATATGGAGTCGGAACGGTAATTGCATTAAAAGGAAATGCCTCGACCGGAGGAACGGACTTTGTGGCACTTCTTATTTCCAATAAATGCGGGAAATCCATATGGGAATATGTATTTGTATTCAACTGTGTGATATTGTGTATTTTCGGAGCTATGTTTGGCTGGTCCCATGCAGGGTACTCCATTCTGTTTCAGTTCATTGCCACAAAAGTCATTTCTGCATTCCATCACCGCTATGACCGGGTAACACTATTGGTCACTGCAGAAAAAGGCTCGGAAATCATAGAAGCATATATTGCCGAATACCGGCACGGAATCTCGAAAATCGAAGCGACAGGCGGATACAGTAAAAAGAAGATGGAGCTGTTGCATACAGTGGTATCCTCTTATGAAGTACCGGACATTGTGCGGCTGATGAAGAGCGTAGATTCCCATGTGATTATCAATATGCTGAAAACAGAAAACTTTTTCGGCGGGTTCTATCAAAGCCCGCTGGAGTAGGTCCGAATGGGGACGTTAAAGGCGAATGGGGACGTAGTAAAGTGCAACTTTACTACGTCCCCATTCGCGTGTTAGGGTGTCCCTTTTCGCATTCAGGGGTGTCCCCTTTTGAAGAAATACCTGCCGCCACTTGACATCTCATAGAAAAAACAGCACAATATACTTAAAATATAAGACAACGGAGAAGAACATGGCGATTAATGCAACGGCAAAAAGAATTTTGAAGGCGTTATCTTTTGACGGTATTGAGGTAGAGGCATCCCGGAATCTGGCAGATTTGAAAAAACTGGATCCGATGAAGATTTTTTATAAAACAGTAGACGAGAAGATTTATAACGGCGGTCACGAAGTTCCAGTGCGGATTTTTTTCCCGAATGAAACCGCGTTTCGATGTTATGGCGAAAAGATGAGACAGTCGGAAGAATCGGGAGAGGTAAAAGTGCTGCTTTTTATTCATGGCGGCGGATGGGTTACGGAGAGTATTGATAATTATGAACGCATCTGCGCCCGTCTGGCGAATGCGACCGGACAGTATGTTATGGCAGTGGAGTACCGTCTGGCGCCGGAGCATAAGTTCCCGTCCGGGTTAGAGGACTGCTATGCGGTTGCAAAAGCTCTGTATGCGAGGCAGTTTATTTTGAAGGCGGAGCCTGAAAATATTACGCTGATTGGAGACAGCGCAGGCGGCAATTTGTCTGCTGCGTTATCTCTTCTGGCAAGAGACCGGGGAGAGTTCCTTCCGAAACGCCAGATTTTAATTTATCCGGCGACATACAATGATTATTCCGGGAAGTCCCCGTTTCTGTCTGTGCGGGAAAATGGAGCGGAGTATCTGCTGACAGCGGGAAAGATGCAGGATTACATTGATTTGTATGCAAGAGACGAAGCGGACAAGCAGAACCCGTATTTTGCACCGTATCTGGCTCAGAATTTACAAAACCAGCCGGATACGTTGATTCTGACGGCAGAGTTTGACCCGCTGCGGGACGAGGGGGAGGCTTACGGGCGAAAGCTCATGGAGGCCGGAAATCATGTGGAAATGCATCGGATCAAAGACGCGCTCCACGGATTTTTTGCATTGGGGATTAAACATTTCCATGTGCAGGAAAGTTTTGAATACATCAATGAGTTTTTAAGGGGGACGGGCAGTGAAACAGAAGAGACCACACTGGAGAAGGCTTGACAATGCGGCGAAATTATTCTCGGCAGCAAGCACGAAACACGACACAAGAGTTTTTCGTTTTTACTGTGAATTGAAAGAAGAGGTATGCCCGGAAGTATTGCAGCAGGCATTGGACATTACGGTGGAGACATTTCCCATATTCCTGTCGGTACTCAGGAAAGGATTGTTCTGGCATTATCTGGAGCCGAGCAGTCAGCGTCCGGAAGTGAGGGAAGAGTACCGGGAACCTTGCAGCAGGCTTTATATCCGGGATAAGCAAACCTTATTATTTGAGGTTAGTTATTATAAGAAACGAATCAATTTTGAAGTGTTCCATGTGCTGACAGACGGAACCGGAGCAACAGAATTTTTGCGGGAACTGGTGAAAAATTATCTGTATCTGGCACACCAGAGTGACGGGCTGGCACAGGTCTTACTACAGCCGGAAGAGATGACGATACAAGACCAGGAGGATGACAGTTTCCTGAAATATTATTCCAAAACCATGAAACGCCCGATAAAAAGGAAACCACGGGCATTTCAGATGAAAAAGCACAGAAAAGATAATCAGCAATTGCAGGTGCGCGAAGGAGTTGTCTCTGTCAAAGATGTACTGAAACGTAGCCGCGAACTTGGGGTGTCGATGACAGTGTTCCTGACGACTGCACTGATTATGGCGATTCATAAAGAAATGTCGAAGATGCAGGAGCATCGGCCGGTTGTGCTGATGGTACCGGTGAATCTGAGAAAATTTTTCCCGTCGGCATCTATGCTGAATTTCTTCAACTGGATTGAGCCGGGGTATGATTTCTCAAAGGGGACAGTCCCCAATGCAAAAGGGACATTGCCCTCTGAAGACACCACCTCTGTAGTATCCTCAGAAGTCCCTTTTGAAACGGTGCTGGAGTCAGTGAAACAATATTTTCAGGAGAATCTGACGGAGGAGAAGATGGCAGAGCATATGAGCGAGTTGATTTCTTTGGAAATGCATCCGATTCTGCGTCTCGCACCGCTGGAATTGAAGAACTTATGCATTCATGCCGGAGCAAAGTTTTCGGAGAAAAATGTGACGGCAATCTTGTCGAATATGAGTGTGGTGCAGATGCCGCCGGAGTATGTGCCGTATATTGAGCGGTTCGGCGTGTATACGAGCACTCCGAAAATGGAATTATGTCTGTGTTCCTTTCAGGACAAGCTGTCACTCGGATTCACGTCGCGGTTTGACACAGAAAATATCCAACGGAATTTTTACCGTATTCTGCGGGAACAGGGGATCGAATCGGAAAAAATCAAACCGGACTTCCCGGAGCCGGGTGTGCCGGGTGAACTGGAGATGAAAGTGTACAAAATCTTTACGTTCTGCTGTCTGGCACTGGCAGCGTTTTTGATTGTGACGGACATCAATTATCATCCGCGGGTCCGTTGGACCTTATTTACCGCAGGGGGAGTCGCGAGTATGTGGCTTGCGTCATCCATTGGATTCTTCAAGCGGTATAATCTGCTGAAAAATGCGATGTGGCAGCTTTTGATTGTAACGGGAGCCTGTTTTGTATGGGACTGGCTGACCGGCTGGCACGGGTGGTCGGTGGATCTGGTTCTGCCGATTGTCAGCATTGGCATTTTAATATCGATGGTGATCATTTCGGCGGTACAGAAATATCAGGCGAAGGAATATATGATTTACCTTGTCATGGCAGCAGGATATGGAATGATTCTTCCGTTTATCCTGTTGCTTACAGGGGCAGTGCATAAGCGGATACCGAGTATGTTTGGCAGCCTATTCTGTTTTTTGTTCCTGATTGGGCTGATTTTATTCAAAGGAAAAGAATTTTGGGAAGAGATGCAAAAAAAATTTCATGTCTGAATGAAAAATCTATTTGAAACGGACTGTATCCGGGAATCAATTTATGATATGATAGGATTACAGCGTCAAAAGCTATCTCACACGTCGTGCCTGCGTGTAAGTGGGAGAATGGATTTATGGCACGTCCCTACATGAAGAAGTGGAGAAGAGGCTCCGCGAATTCCGAATGTGGGGCAGGATTGTGGGAGCTGCAAAGCAGCGAAACAATCCGTAAGTAGTTTTGACGATTTAATCATGATAGTAGTACTCATAGCAGTATTACGAATAAGAGACTCAATATGTGATAAGGAAGGAAACGAAAATGATTAACAAACTGGTAGAAAAGATTAAGAAAACAAACGCGCCAATCGTAGTAGGGTTGGACCCGATGCTGAATTATATTCCAGAGCAGGTGCAGCAGAAGGCATTTGCAGAATACGGAGAGACTTTGGAGGGAGCGGCAGAGGCAATCTGGCAGTTTAACAAAGAAATTGTGGACAAGACTTATGATTTGATTCCTGCTGTCAAACCTCAGATTGCGATGTATGAGCAGTTTGGGATTCCGGGGCTTGAGGCATTCAGGAAAACGGTAGACTATTGTAAATCCAAAGACCTTGTTGTTATCGGGGATATCAAGCGCGGGGATATCGGTTCTACTTCCGCGGCTTATGCAGTAGGACATCTTGGAAAGGTAAAAGTCGGAAGTAAAGAGTGTGTTCCGTTTGATGAAGATTTTGTAACGGTCAATCCGTATCTCGGCTCTGACGGAGTAAAACCATTTATTGAAGTATGCAAGGAAGAGAAAAAAGGACTATTCATTCTCGTGAAGACATCCAATCCGTCCAGCGGGGAATTTCAGGACCGTCTGATAGACGGACGTCCGCTGTATGAGCTAGTCGGTGAAAAAGTTGCCGAGTGGGGTGCTGACTGCATGGGCGATGAGTACAGCTACATCGGAGCTGTTGTCGGAGCAACTTATCCGGAGATGGGAAAAGTCCTTCGCAAGGTGATGCCGAAATCTTACATTCTTGTACCAGGATACGGCGCACAGGGCGGACAGGGCAAAGACCTTGTACATTTCTTCAATGAAGACGGGCTGGGAGCCATCGTGAATTCTTCCCGCGGAATCATTGCGGCATATAAGCAGGATGCGTATGCAAAGTTCGGGGCGGAGAATTTCGGAGATGCGTCCAGAGCTGCAGTAGAGGCAATGGCGGCAGACATTAATGGCGCGCTGGAAAACAGATAAAAATATGAAAAACCAGAGGACAGGAGATGAGGGCGGATGTCCGGCATCTCCTGGGGAAAAGCAGGAAACAGGAGAAAATAGAATGACAAAGCAAAAAGAACAGGCAGTTGTGGCGTCTCAGGAGCAGCTTGCGGATGGAATCTTCAGTATGTGGATTCAGACAGAGGCTGCGGAGACTGCGGTGCCGGGGCAGTTTATTTCGATGTATACGAATGATGGAAGCAAATTGCTTCCGCGTCCAATCAGTATCTGTGAGATTGACAGGGAGAACGGAAGACTCCGTGTAGTTTACCGTGTGACCGGGAAAAATACAGGAACCGAAATGTTTTCAAAGATGAAAGCGGGGGATGTGATTCCCCTCATCGGACCTTTGGGAAACGGTTTCCCAGTTGAGAAGGCAGCAGGAAAGAAAGCATTTCTTATGGGCGGAGGTATCGGAGTACCTCCGATACTGGAACTTGCCCGTCAGATGCAGTGTGAGAAAAAGCAGATTGTAGTCGGATACCGGGATGCACAGACATTTTTGAAAAAAGAGTTTGAAGAGAACGGCGAAGTGTACATTTCCACAGAGGACGGCAGTGTCGGCACAAAAGGAAATGTCATGGATGCAATCCGGGAGAATGCGCTGGAGGCGGACATCATTTACGCCTGCGGGCCTACTCCGATGTTACGTGCAATCAAGCAGTTTGCAGAGAAAAATAACATTGTATGCTACCTTTCTCTGGAGGAGCGCATGGCATGTGGAATCGGTGCGTGTCTCGCCTGTGTGTGCAAGTCAAAAGAAAAAGACCATCACAGCAATGTGAATAACAAGAGAATCTGCAAGGATGGTCCGGTATTCTTATCTACGGAGGTGGAAATCTGATGGATATGCGAGTAAATATTGCGGGAGTAGAATGGAACAACCCGGTTACAGTGGCGTCGGGAACCTTTGGCTCCGGCGCCGAGTTTGCAGACTTTGTGGATTTGAACAGGTTGGGAGCAGTTACAACAAAAGGAGTTGCGAACATTCCGTGGCAGGGAAACCCAACGCCGAGAGTTGCAGAGACATACAGTGGCATGATGAATGCCGTAGGACTGCAGAATCCGGGCATTGATTTGTTCTGTGAAAGAGATATTCCGTTCCTAAGAAAGTATGATACTAAAATTATTGTAAATGTCTGCGGAAAATCCACGGAAGATTACTGTGAAGTTGTGGAACGCCTGACAGATGAAGATGTGGATATGCTGGAAATAAATATTTCCTGCCCGAATGTTAAAGAGGGCGGGATTGCGTTTGGCCAGAATCCAAGAGCGGCAGAGGATATCACAAAGGCGGTGAAAAAGTATGCAAAGCAGCCGGTGATTATGAAGTTAAGCCCGAATGTCACAAGTATTGCGGAGATGGCAAGGGCAGTCGAGGCGGGCGGAGCAGATGCAGTTTCCCTAATTAACACGCTGACCGGAATGAAGATCGATATCAACCGGAAGACATTTGTTCTGGCAAATAAAACCGGAGGTGTGTCCGGACCGGCGATTCATCCGATTGCAGTCCGTATGGTGTATGAGGCGGCGAACGCAGTGAATGTACCGGTTATCGGTATGGGCGGAATTGCATCGGCAGAGGATGCCATCGAGATGATTCTTGCAGGAGCAAGCGCAGTGTCTGTCGGAACTGCAAACTTCTACAATCCGGCGGTAACGATGGAAGTGGCAGACGGAATTGAGAGCTATATGAAACGGAACGGATTCGAGTCGGTATCCGATATGGTAGGGCTGGTCCGCTGAAAATGCGGATCGGCGATTTCTGTTTGAACCGAAACCGCAGAGTCAGGGATGTCCTGCGGAGGACAGATCCGGAGGTAACCTATGAAGGAGGAACGGGCGGTCATGAATGAGAGTTCCGGGAGCGGTATATTATAAAAGAACCGGATTGGCTCCCGCTTGGGACAGCTTAATGACAGGAGAATGATAAAATGGATGAAAAGTATCTTATTGAACAGGCATATAAGGCAAGGGAGGCAGCGTACACCCCTTATTCGGGATTTCAGGTAGGAGCGGCGCTCCTCACAAAGACGGGAAAGCTCTATCTGGGATGCAATATCGAAAATGCGGCCTTTGGACCGACGAACTGTGCGGAGCGCACTGCATTCTTCAAAGCGGTGTCCGAAGGGGAACGCGAATTTGAAGGAATTGCAATCGTCGGGGGAAAAGCAGGTGAGCGGTTCGGGGAGATGTGTGCGCCATGTGGTGTGTGCAGGCAGGTGATGCGTGAATTCTGCGAGCCGGAAACCTTCTATATTATACTGGAAGACGGTAACGGTGGATATAGAAAATATTTGCTGAAAGAACTTCTTCCGTTTGGGTTTGGCCCGGAAAACCTGAAGTCAAATGCCCCGCAGGAAAGCTGACGTGGCAGGGTAGTTGTTATTATGCGGCAGGTTCTTTTAAAAGATCATACATGCACTATGTTATAAAATGAAAAATCCATAATATCTACCTCGCAGACAAGGTGTCAGGAATGTTGACACCTTGTCTATGATATGAAACTAATTTCTAAAAAATATATTCAACATAAGTTGGCTTTCTCCTGATGTGCCTGCTGCATATGCGGTAGCCGGAGCTGTGTATGCTCCAAATAATGTCAGACTAAGAATTGACGCGAACAACTTTGAATAGGTTCGAAATAAGAGAAGGTTCTATGATTTCCAGTCAAATTACTGAATTGAAAATCCCTGTCATGTGTGGTAAAATTGAGAAGAAATTTAATAGTTCTTTTTTCGGTTTTGCCAGGAAAGGAGGCAGTGATGGGAAAATCGCTTAACGGGACAGCAGTGGAGAAATTCGGACAAAGGTGTAGTTGAGCTGTAATTGTGTAAAAGTGGCGCAGCAGGGAATAAAAATAGAAAGAAAGGGCAGGAAAGGCCCGTAAATACGGAGGCATAAGAAGATATGGAAGCATATAAACAGGAATTTATTGAATTTATGGTAGAGAGCAATGTGCTCAAATTTGGCGACTTTACGTTAAAAAGCGGAAGGAAATCTCCGTTTTTTATGAATGCAGGCGCATATGTGACAGGAACACAGCTTCGCAGATTGGGTGAGTATTACGCAAAGGCGATCCATGACAATTACGGTTTGGATTTTGATGTGCTCTTTGGACCTGCATACAAGGGAATTCCGTTGTCTGTCGCTACTACAATGGCAATCAGCGAGCTGTACGGAAAAGACATCCGTTACTGCTCTAACAGAAAAGAAGTGAAAGACCATGGAGATACCGGAATCCTGCTTGGAAGCAAATTGCAGGACGGCGACCGCGTTGTAATCATCGAGGATGTTACAACATCCGGAAAATCCATCGAAGAAACATTTCCAATCCTGAGAGGCCAGGCGGATGTGGAAGTGAAAGGGCTGATGGTTTCCCTGAACCGTATGGAAGTAGGAAAAGGCGGCGAGAAGTGCGCGTTGGATGAGATTAAAGAGTTATACGGATTTGATACTGCTGCTATCGTGACAATGGACGAAGTCGTAGAGTGCCTGTATAATAAAGAATGTAATGGAAAAGTTGTCATTGATGATACATTAAAAGCAGCCATTGACGCATATTATGAAACATACGGAGCAAAATAAGAGGAGGCTTTTTCATGGAGAGAATATATAAAACCATGACATCTGCAGGAGCGGCAAGTATTGCACTTGGGATTGTTGTCGTGGTAACGGGGATTGCGGCAGGAATTCTTGCGATTGTAAGCGGGGCAAGGCTTTTGAATGGACGCAAGGAAATTACGTTCTAATCAATATAGTTCGAGGGTGTAGTGATTTGAGTAACAGACGAACAAAAAGACTCCGTGCATTCGGGAAGATTTTATTTGTATTTTATCTCGCATTTTTAATTTACTTCCTGCTGTTTTCAGACTGGTACGGACGCACGGGGACAGAAGAGTACCAGTATAATCTGGAGCTGTTTAAAGAGATAAAGCGTTTTTGGAAATACCGGGAGGAGCTTGGTGCCTTCGCGGTATTTACCAATTTATTCGGGAATATTCTGATTTTTGTGCCTTATGGATTTTTTATCGCAATGGCGAGTAAATTCCGGGGCTTTTTTAAGACCGTCTGCTCAGGGTTTCTTTTAAGCCTGTGCGTGGAAGTGTTTCAGCTTTTGACAAGAGTTGGAAGTTTTGATGTCGATGACCTTTTTTTGAATACAATCGGAGGGGCAGTCGGATATATTATATTTTTGATATGTAATGCAATAAGGAGAAAACACGATGTTCGGAAACAAAAAAAGCGCTGAGATGAGACGCTTGGAAAAAGAACGGAAGAAATATGGAAAATACGGACAGATACAGATGAAGCATTCTCGTATGGGGGTGTATTCCTGCTGGTATGCCGGTGTTTCCCTTGTCATGTTTCTGGCGGCGGTTTTTGCGGCATTTGTAAAACATGGGGAGTCCGCAGGATTCACCGGGGGAATGGGAATCTTATCCATTGTCCTCGCGGTACTTGGAATACGGGCCTCAATAAAGGGACTGCGGGAGCGGGAGCGGAATTATATTACCTGTAGGATTGGGATGGCAGTGAATATCATAATCCTGTTTTTCCTGATTGTAATATTTATAGGAGGTCTGATGTAGATGGCAGAAAGTGTATGGCAGAAAGAAAGGAACGAGGCGTGTGCCGAGCGGCATGAGCTTACGATTGAACGGATGAAACAGATGGCAGTCGAGCAGATGAAGACTGTACGGTTTCAGCCGTATTTCGAGGAAATGGCGATGTTTATGCTAGAGCTGGAGTCTGTCCGTAAAAAGGTGGAAGACGGTTCTTTCGAGATGCTTAGTCTGGAAAAAATGCAGGAAATGAACCGGATTCTTTATGCAGATATCCTGCCAAAGCATTATGAGGGCAGTTATGCCAATCCTGTCCGGGCAGTGAAAATATTGGGTGAAGGGTACGGACAGCTCCTGAGTTTTCTCTATGCGGAACTTCGCGGCGGAATTCCGTATGCATTTGAAAACCGGAAAGATTACCTGACGATTCTCAATGAGCTTCTGGTTGAAGTATATACCTGTTTTGAGGAGGAGCTGCCGGAAGTGAAGAATGTCCGGGAGATTCTTTACTGGTATGCCAGCGATTACAGCGATGTTTTTCTGACTGACCGGATTGAAGAGCAGCTCTATCCGGAGTATTCCTTTGCCGCAGACATCATCTGCGAGGCGGATTTGGATGACGTCCGGTATCTCTATCGGTTCGGGGAGTATATTACAGAAAATGAACTTGGAACAGCAAGGCATCTGCAAAGCCTGCCGCAGGAAACATTGCAGAAGATGGCAGACGTTTACACGGAGGGTTATCGGATTGGATTTGTAAATACAGGAAAGGATTTGTCAAAAAAATCCGTCGTCAATATTCGTTACAGCCTAGGCTTTGAGCGTGTGGTGCGTCTGGCAATCGAAAACTTCCGTAAAATGGGACTGAAACCGGTGATTTACCGTGTGGCATCCAGCGTAATTACAAAACGGGAGCAGTTTAAAATCGGCTTTTACGGCGCAGTTGCAAATCCACAGTATGACTATGACCATCGTTCCGATCAGGCATTGTTTATGGACAAACGGTATATTGAGCGGAAACTGGATGTGCTGAAAAACGTATACGAGAAGAATCGGGAACAGGCAGCACAGATGGCGGGTCCGGCAGTGATGGAGATATTCGGGGAGAAACCGTTTTCTCCGGAGGCGAAAGCAGAGGCTCCGTCTTATACGGAGGCACAGAGAAACCTGAATTTGCTTTATGACAGTAAATCAGGACAGATTACGAACCAGTATATCAAAGGGGAAGAGCGCAGTTTTACGATTATCGCTTATCCGATACCGGAGATTGGTGCACAATATCGGGAAATCTTTGATGCGGTTATCAGTATCAACACATTGGACGCGAAGCTTTACGGGAAAGTACAGCAGACGATGATTGACGCGTTGGATCAGGGAGAGTACGTGCACATACTCGGAAAAAACGGGAATCTGACGGATTTGAAAGTACAGCTTTATAAGCTTGGCAACCCGGAGCGGGAGACCATTTTTGAAAACTGTGTTGCGGATGTCAACATTCCGGTTGGAGAAGTGTTTACCTCTCCGGTGCTGGAAGGGACAAACGGAACGCTGTTTGTCAGCAAAGTATATCTGAACGGTTTGCAGTTCCGGAATCTGAAAATTACATTTCAGGATGGGATGATTGCGGACTATACATGCACGAATTTTGAAAGTGAAGAAGAAAATAAGAAGTACATTTCAGATAACGTACTGCACAATCATCAGACACTTCCGCTTGGTGAATTCGCAATCGGAACAAACACAACTGCATATGTGACCGGAAAGAAATATCAGATTGAGGACAAGATGCCGATTCTGATTGCCGAAAAGACCGGACCACATTTTGCAGTGGGAGACACCTGCTATAGCTGGAGTGAGGACATCAAAGTGTACAATCCAGACGGGAAAGAAATCGTTGCGCGGGACAATTCTGTGTCCGTTTTGCGCAAGGAAGATGTGGGAAAAGCATACTTCCAGTGCCACACAGATATAACCATACCTTATGAAGAGTTAGAAGAAATAAGTGTAGTGACAAAGACCGGAAAAAATATTATACTATTGAGAGATGGAAGGTTCGTACTCCCGGGAACGGAAGTATTAAACGAACCCCTTGATGGAATGTAACAGGGACGGCTGAAAGTACGTAACGTAGACAGCCCGCCAGAGCGGGTGAAGTGACGCAACGGGGACAGCTCTCCTGAGCGGGTGAAGTGACGCAACGGGGACAGCTCTCCTGAGCGGGTGAAGGTGACTGCCCCCGTGGGAGCAGGGGAGAACCCAGAAGGAAATAAGAAGGGTAAGGATGGCTGCCCCATGAAAACAAAAAACGCAAAAGCGCTCGTTCCCGGAGAAACAAGAAACAATTCTACAAGTGATAAATAAAGAAAGGTGGATGTGAGATGCCAAAAGTAGGAATCGTAATGGGCAGCGACTCAGACCTCAAGGTGATGAGCAAAGCGGCCAAAATGCTGGAAAAGTTTGGAATTGATTATGAGATGACAATTATCTCGGCGCACCGGGAACCGGATGTGTTCTTTGAGTGGGCAAAGGGAGCCGAGGAGAGAGGGATAAAAGTAATTATTGCAGGAGCAGGTATGGCAGCACATCTTCCGGGAATGTGTGCAGCGTTATTCCCAATGCCGGTTGTCGGAGTACCACTTTCCGGAAGCAAGCTGGACGGAATGGATGCAGTGTACTCCATTATGCAGATGCCGCCGGGAGTTCCGGTTGCGACAGTTGCAATTGACGGAGGCATGAACGCTGCAATTATGGCGGCTAGGATTCTGGCAGTGTCCGATACAGAACTGCTTGACAGGCTCAAAGCATACACAGTTGAGATGAAAGAGACAGTACAGGCAAAGGCAGCAAGACTGGACGAAGTCGGATACGAAGCCTATTAAATGTAACAGTTCAGCCTTCCGGCAGAACTGTTACGCATCCTGCCATTTTGAATCGCCTTTGGCGATGGGCAGGATGCACCCAAGTCATAACGTGCATCCTCGTACTCAATCAGTGTTGTGATTGAGTACGGATTGAACTGTAACCATTAAATATAATGGGAACCGCCTTTCCAAGCGGAGCGAGAGCAGCGAAAAACCAAAAGGGACTGTCCCCTTTGAAAAATACATATATAGAGGAGAATAAACATGGGTATGGATTATAAGAACGCGGGTGTTGATATTGAGGCCGGTTACAAGTCGGTGGAGCTGATGAAAGAACATGTAAAGAAAACAATGCGCCCGGAGGTCCTCGGCGGACTAGGAGGATTTTCGGGTGCATTTTCACTGGCGAAGATTAAAGAGATGGAAGAGCCGGTATTAATGTCAGGTACAGACGGATGTGGCACAAAAGTAAAGCTGGCGATGCTTATGGACAAGCATGATACAATCGGTATCGATGCAGTGGCAATGTGCGTCAACGATATTGCATGTGCAGGCGGAGAACCTTTATTTTTCCTTGATTATATTGCGTGTGGGAAGAACTATCCTGAAAAAATCGCCGCTATCGTAAGCGGTGTGGCAGAAGGCTGTCTGCAGTCAGGAGCAGCGTTAATCGGAGGGGAAACGGCGGAACATCCGGGACTGATGCCGGAAGATGAATATGATCTTGCCGGATTTGCGGTAGGTGTATGTGATAAAATAGAGATGATTACCGGGGAAGACTTAGAGGACGGAGATGTGCTGATTGGTATGGCGTCGTCAGGAGTACACAGCAACGGATTCTCTCTTGTAAGAAAAGTGTTTGAGATGACAAAAGAATCTCTGGAAACCTATTATGATAGTCTGGGATGTACATTGGGCGAGGCTCTTCTGGCTCCGACTAAGATTTATGTAAAGGCGCTCCGAGGCATCAAGGATGCAGGTGTGGCAATCAAAGCGTGCAGCCACATCACAGGAGGCGGATTCTATGAGAATATTCCGCGGATGCTGAAAGACGGAACACACGCGGTAGTAGAAAAAGACAGCTATCCGATTCCACCAATCTTTGACCTTCTTGCAGAGACGGGCGAGATTGAAGAACAGATGATGTACAATACATTCAACATGGGACTTGGCATGGTTATGGCAGTGAACCCGGCAGATGTGGATAAGACAATGGAGGCAATTAAGGCAGCAGGCGAGACTCCATATGTAGTAGGTCACATTGAGGCAGGGCAAAAAGGAGTCACTTTATGTTAAAAGTATTGGTTATGGTATCCGGCGGAGGAACAAACCTACAGGCGATAATTGACGGCGTAGAGAATGGCGTGATTACAAATACGGAGATTGTCGGAGTCATCAGTAACAATAAAAATGCATATGCGCTGGAACGTGCCAGAAAGCACGGAATCCCTGCAAAATGCATTTCCCCGAAAGCGTTTGAAAACAGGGACCTATTTAACGAAAAATTATTGGAAGAGGTCCATGCATTTCACCCGGATTTAATTGTGCTGGCAGGGTTTCTTGTGGTAATACCGCCTGCAATGATTGCAGCATATAGTAACCGAATGATTAATGTCCACCCTTCTTTGATTCCGTCATTCTGCGGAACCGGATATTATGGATTGAAGGTACATGAAGCAGCGTTGGCACGCGGTGTGAAGGTGGCCGGTGCAACGGTACATTTTGTGGATGAGGGAACCGATACCGGTCCGATTATTCTACAGAAGGCAGTGGAAGTACGGCAGGAAGATACCCCGGAGATACTGCAGCGCAGAGTCATGGAGCAGGCAGAGTGGAAGATTATGCCGGAGGCAATTGACCTGATTGCAAACGGGAAAGTCAAAGTAGAAAACGGAAAAACAATCATTGAGAGATAAGTGGATTTAATGTAACAGTTCGGCTTTTCGGCAGAACTGTTACGGTTTAGTTACGAAACATTTCGTAAGAGTAGGAGGATACAACCCGATGAAAGTATTAATCGTAGGAAGCGGCGGAAGAGAACATGCGATTGCAGCAAGCGCAGCAAAAAGTCCGAAAGTGGAAAAGATGTACTGTGCTCCGGGAAATGCCGGAATCGCAGAATATGCAGAATGTGTGCCGATTGGGGCAATGGAATTTGATAGGTTGGTTGCGTTTGCGAAAGAAAATGCAATTGACCTTGTGATTGTCGGAATGGATGATCCGTTAGTAGGCGGTCTGGTTGACGAGCTTGAGGCAGCAGGCATCCGTACATTCGGACCACGAAAAAATGCGGCGATTCTGGAAGGCTCCAAAGCGTTTTCCAAAGATTTGATGAAGAAATATGAGATTCCGACAGCAGGATATGAGAATTTTACAGATCCGGAAGCCGCGCTGGCATATCTGGAAACTGCAAAATTCCCAATCGTTCTGAAAGCGGACGGACTGGCGCTCGGAAAGGGCGTGCTCATCTGCCAGAATCTGGAAGAGGCAAAAGAAGGTGTCAGGACCATCATGCTGGACAAGAAGTTTGGTACTGCCGGAAATGAAATGGTAATCGAGGAATTTATGACCGGACGTGAGGTATCTGTACTTTCTTTTGTAGACGGAAAGACAATCAAAACGATGACATCAGCGCAGGATCACAAGCGCGCGGGAGATGGAGATACCGGACTTAACACCGGAGGGATGGGAACATTTTCTCCAAGCCCGTTCTATACAAAAGAGGTAGAAGATTTCTGCAACAAATACATTTACCAGAAGACGGTTGATGCGATGGCAGCGGAGGGAAGAGAGTTTAAAGGAATTATCTTCTTCGGACTGATGCTGACAGAGGATGGACCGAAAGTACTGGAGTACAATGCACGTTTCGGTGATCCGGAAGCTCAGGTTGTACTTCCGAGAATGAAAAATGATTTGATTGAGGTTGCAGAGGCATGTATCGACGGAACATTGGATGAGATTGATTTGCAGTTTGAAGATAATGCATCAGTCTGTGTCGTGCTTGCATCGGATGGATACCCGGTGTCCTATGAAAAAGGATTCCCAATCAGAGGATTAGAGAAATTCAAGGAACATGAAGGGTACTATTGTTTCCACGCAGGAACAAAGTTTGACGGAGACGAGATTGTGACAAATGGCGGACGTGTACTCGGCATAACCGCAAAAGGAAAAAATCTGAAAGAGGCAAGAGCGAATGCCTATGCTGCAACAGAGTGGGTACAGTTTGAGAACAAATATATGCGTCATGATATTGGAAAAGCAATTGACGAGGCGTAGAGGCTCTATAGGAAGCAGAAGTCAGAAATAGCCTATAAAGACACACTTACAATGTGATTTTATACTACAAATAAAGGGATGGTTCTTCATGAGCTGTCCCTTTTGGCATATTAATATATGCAAATGTTTATTTAGGTGGGAAAACAGCGGCTTTTTGTAAAAATAGCAGTGGATTAATTTTTCTTTTTCTTAAAAAAATTGTGAACAAGGTCAAAAAATGAAGAGAACATGGTATAATAGCGATAGCTATTATACCTGTGCATAAGGCAGCTTCTGCGGAACCGCAGAAGGCTGCTGCGCATCGTCCTGAGGAATCAGTCTGTATGCGGATATGGTATACTGTGGGTAGAATTATTACGAATTGTCCTAGTGCACTGTCTCATTCATAATTAGCATCATTCCTTCTGTTTTTTATTGGACTTCGTTGGCTTCAATCGCCGTAGCCACCGCTTCGCCTCATTCAGCCGCCTTGCCAATGAAAAAATATTCTACGGAATTATACTAAAAATGAACGCGTCAGTACACCGGAAGATAACTTGATAGAAACATGGATTTCATGCAGAAAGGAAACGCATATGGCAGAATTTGTTCAGTTGGAGAATATTACAAAGGTATACAAGATGGGGGAAGTTGAGATTCATGCGGTAGACGGAATTGATTTTGAGATTAAAAAGGGTGAATTTGTTGTAATCGTCGGACCGAGCGGTGCGGGTAAGACAACCGTTTTGAATATTCTTGGCGGCATGGACACTGCGACAAGCGGAACGATTACGGTGGACGGAGCCGATATTACCAGCTACAACGAGCAGAAACTGACCGGATACCGCAGGGATGATATTGGGTTTGTGTTTCAGTTTTACAATCTGATTCCGAATTTAACGGCGAAGGAGAACGTGGAGCTTGCATTGCAGATTTGCAGGAATCCGCTGGATGCGGAGTCGGTTTTGCGGGATGTAGGGCTCGGAGACCGGATGGATAATTTCCCGGCACAGCTTTCCGGCGGCGAGCAGCAGAGAGTGTCAATTGCAAGAGCTTTGGCGAAGAATCCCAAACTGATGCTTTGTGATGAACCCACCGGGGCGTTGGATTACAATACAGGAAAGGCAATTCTGAAATTGCTTCAGGATATGTGCCGGCAGAAAGGGATGACCGTGATTGTTATCACGCATAATTCCGCACTGGCACCGATGGCGGACCGGCTGATTAAGATTAAGAATGGAAAGGTGTCATCAATGGTTATCAATGAGAATCCAATGTCCGTCGAGGATATCGAATGGTAAGAAACGGAAGAATGAGAGAGCCTGATAGGAGGAAAAGATGAGTAAAAAAGCATTGAGAAAAGATTTTTATATGGAAATCAGAAAAAGTCTGGGGCGTTTTTTATCCATCTTTTTTATCGTTGCAATCGGAGTGGCATTTTTTTCCGGAATCCGTGCATCGGAACCGGATATGCGTTACTCCGGGGATGAGTATTTTGACGAAAGGAAACTGATGGATATTCAGGTTATCAGTACGATGGGGCTGACAGATGACGATGTACAGGCGTTAAAAAAAGTGGATGGAATCGAAACGGTTGAGGCGGGATATTCGAGGGACGCAATCTGTAAGTCCGGGGATAATCAATATGTCGTACGTATCATGTCACTGCTTCCGACGATGAATCAGGTGACGGTAGAGGAAGGGCGTCTTCCGGAAAAATCTGATGAATGTGTGGTTGATGTGAATTTCCTCGAAGAATATGGATATAAAATCGGCGAAGAGATTACATTTTCATCGGGAACAAAGGACAACATTACAGACAGCCTTAAGACAGACAAATATAAGATTGTCGGAGCGGTCAGCAGCCCCTGTTATATTTCATTCCAGAGGGGCAGTACGACAATCGGCACAGGGACAATCAATGGGTTTGTATGTGTGCCGGAGGACAGCTTTTCGATGGATGCCTACACGGAATTGTATGCAACTGTAGAAGGGGCAGGCGCGCTCACCGCATTTACCGATGCATATGAGAATCGGGTAAAAGAGGTTCAGGACAATGTCGAAGCGATAAAAGAGGAGCGCGAGGACGCAAGGTATTACGAAATTATTGACGAGGCAAATGAAAAGGTAAGCGATGCCGAGCAGGAACTGGCGGATGCGAAAGATGAGGCGAATAAGAAATTAGACGATGCCAGAGTGCAGATTGAGGACGGAGAAAAGCAGCTCGCTGACGGGCAGGCGCGGATTACGGATGGAATCAGCCAACTGGACAGTGCGCAGGCTCAGATTGACAGTGGCTGGATTGGGCTGCAGGATTCTTCCGCAGAGCTGGTATCAGGACAGCAGGCGCTGGACGCACAGATTGCACAGACAAACGTGCAGGTGGATGAGTTGAACCGGCAAATTGATACACTGAACCAATTGAAGGAGCAGTATCAGGCTCTTTTGGCAAGTCAACAGGCCGATGAAGCTACACTTCAGGCGATGGCTCAGCAGATTGCGGAAGGGGATGCCCGGATAGAGGCAGCAAAACAGCAGTTTCAGAGTGCACAGGCACAGTTTGATGCTGCGCAGGCAGAAATCAATAACGGATGGGCGCAGATTGAGCAGGGGAAGGCACAGCTCAATGCTTCACAGACCGAGATAGATACGAGACGGGCGGAGCTTGCCAATGCGGAAAGTGAGCTCGATACAAAAAAACAGGAGCTGATGACTGCCAGGGCGGAGTATGAGGATGCATTGGCGGAGGCAGATGAAAAATTTGCAGATGGAGAAAAGAAAGTTGCGGATGCCAAAAAAGACGTCAGCAAGATTGAACATGCAAAATGGTATATCTACGACCGGGAGCATCTGACAGAATACAGCGGATACGGCGAGAACGCGGACCGGATGCGTGCAATCGGAAAGGTATTTCCGGTACTGTTTTTCCTCGTGGCGGCGCTCATCAGTCTGACTACTATGACACGTATGGTGGAAGAGCAGCGCACACAGATTGGTACGATGAAAGCACTCGGTTACAGTCGGCATTCTATTGCAGGAAAATATCTCGGATATGCATTTATCGCGACGGCACTTGGATGTGTGGCGGGAGTCCTTTTCGGAGAAAAGGCATTTCCGTATGTAATCGTAGTTGCGTATAAGATTATGTATCAACACATCCCGAATGTGGTCATTCCATATGATTTGAGCTATGCGGCAATGGCATCCGGCGCTGCGCTGTTGTGTACGATACTGGCAACATTTTTCTCCTGTTTCAGGGAATTGCGCGAGCAGTCTGCCCAACTGATGCGGCCGCCGGCGCCGAAACAGGGAAAGCGGGTGCTGTTGGAGCGTATGCCGTTTATCTGGAGTCATTTGAATTTTACATGGAAGGCAACGATACGGAATCTTGTGCGTTACAAAAAGCGGTTTTTTATGACAATATTTGGAATTGGCGGCTGTATGGCACTGCTGCTTGTTGGATTTGGCCTGCAGGATTCCATTGTAAATATCCCAAAGCTACAGTTTCATGAGCTGCAGCTCAATGACGGCAGCCTGATTTTAAATGAGGATGCCAGTCAGGAGGCGCAGGATACGGTGCTGGAGATGCTGCAAAAGGATTCGAGGGTAGAGGATAGTGCTGTGAATCTGATGCAGAAAGTGACGGTAAGCCATGGAGATGAGAGTGAGGAAGTGTACCTGACGGTTCCGGAAGATGTCCGTGATTTTGAGAAACTGTACCGATTCCGCAGCCGCGTGACGCGGGAATTGTACTCTTTGAATGACAGAGGTACTATTCTGACAGAAAAGATGGCAAATCTGCTGGATGTGAAGGTGGGGGACACTGTCACGGTTCAGGATGATGCAAAAGGTGAGATAGAAGTGAAGGTTGCGGCAATCTGCGAAAATTATCTGCAGCATTATCTGTATATGACGCCGGATTTGTACGAACAATTATACGGCGAGAGCCCGGAGTATAATTCGGTCAGCTTTTCGGTCAGGGACGGAAACGTAGAGACGGCACAGAAGATTGGCGAGAAACTTCTGAAGGAGGACGGAGCGCTGAGCGTGACGTATTCAAAAGATTTCGAGTCTCAGTTAAATGATATGCTTGGTGCGCTGGATACGGTGATTGTGGTGCTTGTCATTTCGGCAGGCCTGCTTGCATTCGTCGTTCTGTATAATTTAAATAATATCAATATCACCGAGCGGAAACGGGAGCTGGCAACACTGAAAGTGCTTGGATTTTATCCGAAAGAGGTCGCGGAGTATGTGTACCGCGAAAATATCATTCTGACGGTTGCCGGCGCATTGGTCGGAATCGGGCTTGGGAAACTGCTGCATCGGTTTATCATCAGTACTGTGGAAATCGAATCCGCGATGTTTGGAAGAAATATTGATTTCAGCAGTTTTATATATGGATTTCTGATTACGGTTGCTTTTTCACTGTTCGTCAATGGGGTGATGTATTTCAAACTGAAGAAGATTGACATGGTTGAATCACTGAAGAGTGTGGAGTAAGAAGTGGGAAAAAACGTAGATAAAGGAGAATGATACGATGGAGACAACGAAGATTCTTGTGGTAGATGATGAAAGCAGAATGCGCAAACTGGTAAAGGATTTCCTGACTAGGGAAGGATATCAGGTACTGGAGGCAGGAGATGGCATGGAGGCGATGGATTTGTTCTATGAGAACAAGGATATTGCACTGATTATTCTGGATGTGATGATGCCGAAAATGGATGGCTGGCAAGTATGCAGGGAAGTGCGGGAGCATTCCAAGATCCCGATTATCATGCTGACGGCACGGTCTGAAGAGCGCGACGAACTTCAGGGATTTGATTTGGGTGTGGACGAATACATATCCAAACCGTTCAGTCCGAAGATTCTCGTGGCGAGAGTCGGTGCGATTTTAAGAAGAACACAGAATGCTGATGCGGGGGATATGCTGGATGCAGGGGGCATCCAGATTGATAAGGCGGCGCATATTGTGAAAATTGATGATAAAACAGTTGATTTGAGTTACAAGGAGTTCGAGCTTTTGAGTTACTTTGTGGAGAATCAGGGAATTGCCCTGTCCAGAGAAAAGATTCTCAATAATGTATGGAATTATGATTATTTTGGAGATGCACGTACAATTGATACGCATGTAAAGAAACTGAGAAGTAAACTGGGAGAGAAGGGCGAGTATATTAAGACCATCTGGGGCATGGGCTATAAATTCGAGGTAGAAAGATGAAATATTCAATAAAGCGGCAGATGTTAGGGGTATTCCTCGGATTGGTTACAATGATTATCGCATTGATGTTTGTGCTTAACTCGAGCTTTCTGGAGCGTTTTTTCATCAAAAGCAAGCAGATGGATATGGGTGAAATGTATCAGATGCTTACAGATGCTGTCGAGACGTATCATCTCGGTGAGGAGGAGACACAGGAAGAGCTGATGAAAACATGTGAGCGTAAGAACCTGTCGGTATCGGTGGTAAATACAAATTCTGAAGTCACATTTTACACGGAACAGGATAAACGGGGACATCTGTTTACGCAGATGCTTGGATATGAGCTTGGCATCAACAAGGGGGATGTGCTTGAGGAGACGAATCATTATAAAATATACAGGCTAAAGGACATGGGAAGAGGCGAAGAATATATTGATATGTTCGGAACACTTTCGGATGGTTCTGTCTTTATCATACAAAGCCCGTTTGGCAGCATCCGGGATACGGTCAATTCCACGAATAAGTTCTTACTCTATGTCGGAATGGTGACATTAGTTTGTGGATTTATGTTTGTGTGGTATTTTTCCAGAAAGATCACAAAACCGATTCTGGAGCTGGCGGACCTGTCTCAGCGGATGGCAAATCTGGATTTTGACGCCAAATATACAAGCGGCGGTGAAAATGAAATCGGAATTTTGGGAGGGAACTTCAATCTGATGTCAAAACGCCTGGAGGAGACTATCTCTGAATTGAAAAGTGCGAACAATCAGCTTCAGAAGGATATCGAGCAGAAAGAAAAGATGGAGGATATGAGAAATGAATTTCTTGGAAATGTGTCCCATGAGCTGAAAACTCCGATTGCACTGATTCAGGGCTATGCGGAAGGATTGAAAGAAGGAATCTCGGACGACCCGGAAAGCATGGAATTTTATTGTGACGTGATTATGGATGAGGCATCGAAGATGAACCGGATGGTGAGAAACCTGCTGACACTGAACCAGTTGGAATTCGGAGAAGAAGACCTGCAGTTTGAGAGATTCGATATTGTCGGTCTGATACAGGGGGTATTGGCAAGCTGTGAGATTCTGATTCAGCAGGCAGGCGCAGGGGTGGACTTCGTTGCGGATGGGGCTGTGTATGTCTGGGCGGATGAGTTTAAGACGGAGCAGGTGTTCCGGAATTACCTGACCAATGCAATTCACCATGTAGATAACGAAAAACGGATTGAAATCCGTGTAATCCGACAGTCGGATACGGTGAGGATTACCGTATTCAACAGTGGAAAACCGATACCGGAGGCGGATATCACGAAACTTTGGGAGAAGTTTTATAAAGTAGATAAGGCGCACACAAGGGAATACGGCGGAAACGGAATCGGTCTGTCTATCGTCAAGGCAATTATGGAATCTTTTCATCAGCAGTATGGCGTGAAAAACTATGACAATGGGGTTGAATTCTGGTTTGAACTGGATTCCAAGCTGACGAAAGATTGACAGAGAAATAAGAACAGCATAACATAAGAGAGTCAAAGACCCCGCTGTAAGCAATAGGGCATCAAATTTGATACACCCCAGAGGGCGGGGTTTTTGGTCTGCGCTCCGCTTCGTCCGGTGCTAAACAAGTGTCACAGGCACTCAGCCCCCCTCGCGGCAGTCGTCAAATTATCCATGTAAGCATGGCTGCTTGGCTCATTGCTTGCGGGAATAAAGATAAAGGAGAATTTAGGCATGGTAGCAATCATCGATTATGATGCGGGAAATATTAAAAGTGTGGAGAAAGCATTGCTGCTGTTAGGGCAGGAGGTGAAGATTACAGGTGATGCGGAAGAAATTCTGAATGCGGACAAGGTAATCCTTCCGGGAGTCGGGGCATTTGGCGATGCAATGGCAAATCTGAAAAAACGCGGGCTGGATGAAGTTATCCGCAAAGTCGCGGGGAAAGGGACTCCGTTTCTTGGAATTTGTCTCGGACTGCAGCTTTTGTTTGAAAGCAGCGACGAGGCGCCGGGAGTGAAAGGGCTTGGCATCCTGCCGGGAGAGATTCTCCGGATTCCACCGGCACAGGGGGTAAAGATTCCTCACATGGGTTGGAATTCCCTGCATCTGGAGAATAACGGAAGGCTCTTCTGCGGAATCGAAGAGCAGTCTTATGTATATTTTGTACACTCCTATTACCTGAAAGCAGGAGAAGAGGACATTGTAAAAGCTTCCGCAGAATATGGGGTACATATCCATGCATCCGTAGAAAAGGGAAATGTATTCGCCTGCCAGTTCCATCCGGAGAAGAGCGGCGACGTGGGGCTGCAGATACTGAAGAATTTTGTGGACTTATGCTAAATTAGGAGGGAGAACGGATGTTTACAAAACGAATTATCCCATGTCTGGATGTGAATGCCGGGCGTGTTGTCAAGGGTGTCAACTTCGTGGATTTAAAAGATGCCGGGGATCCGGTAGAGATTGCAAAAGCGTACGATAAAGCAGGAGCGGATGAGTTGGTATTTCTGGATATTACGGCGTCCTCCGATGACCGCGGAACTGTCGTCGATATGGTCAGACAAGTGGCAGAGTGTGTGTTTATCCCGTTTACCGTAGGCGGGGGAATCCGTACGGTGGACGATTTTCGCACATTGCTCCGGGAGGGAGCTGACAAGATTTCCATCAATTCCTCTGCAATCAACGATCCGCAGCTCATCCATGATGCAGCGAAAAAGTTCGGAAGCCAGTGCGTTGTTGTGGCAATCGACGCAAAACGCAGAGCGGACGGCAGCGGATGGAATATTTATAAAAATGGCGGAAGAATCGATGTCGGGATTGATGCCATAGAGTGGGCGAGGAAGGCGGAAAGCCTCGGAGCAGGAGAAATCCTCCTGACCAGTATGGACTGTGACGGAACAAAGGCCGGGTATGATCTGGAACTGACACGGGCAATTGCAGACAATGTATCTATCCCGGTCATCGCCTCCGGCGGAGCCGGGACACTGGAACACTTCAGAGATGCATTGACAGAGGGCAGAGCCGATGCGGCACTGGCAGCATCTTTATTCCACTATAAAGAACTGGAAATCCGGGAGGTAAAAGAGTATCTGCGGGGCGAAAGGATTTCGGTGAGATTATAAATGAAAAAGATTGCGCATGAAGCGCAATTTTCGCGCGCGTGCGGACCGCAAAGCAGTAATTTCATCTCCGCGAGCTGCCCCCTTTGCAGACGAAAGTCAGAATATTCAGACAAAAGAGAGGATGAAAAAACATGTCAGGAATTAACGGAGATTGGTATGAAGCACTAAAAGGAGAGTTTAGGAAACCTTATTATAAACAATTGTTTGACACGGTGAATCAGGAATACCGGACGAGAAAAATTTTCCCGCCGGCGAATGATATCTTCAATGCATTTCACCTAACGCCATTGAAGGATGTAAAGGTTGTGATTCTCGGACAGGATCCGTATCACAATGACGGACAGGCACATGGATTGTGTTTTTCGGTGCAGAAAGGCGTGGATATCCCTCCGTCGCTTGTGAATATCTATCAAGAGCTGCACGATGACCTCGGCTGTACAATTCCAAATCACGGATGTCTGACGAAGTGGGCAGAGCAGGGGGTCCTGATGCTGAACACGGTGTTGACCGTCCGGGCACATCAGGCGAATTCTCACCGCGGAATCGGATGGGAGGAATTTACTGACGCGGCGATTCTGGCATTAAACGGACAGAACCGCCCGATTGTATTCATCCTATGGGGTTCACCGGCACAGCGGAAAGCACAGATGCTGACGAATCCGCAGCATTTGATTTTGAAAGCTCCGCATCCGAGCCCGCTGTCCGCCTATCGTGGATTTTTTGGGAGCAGGCCATTCAGCCAGGCAAATGCATTTTTGGAGGCACACGGAGTAGAGCCTGTTGACTGGCAGATTGAGTAGGAACGGAAATCTTAAGTAATTCTTAAGTATTTCCTAATATAAATATTTCATATTTTCTTATATGATATTCCCATATTAGTGTACAGGAAGGAGGGGCATTGTGGAAAAGGTGATTGAAGTAAAAAACCTGTACAAACTTTACCGTGTCGGGGATTCGGTTGTGCGGGCGCTCGATGGGGTAAACTTTGAGCTATATAAGGGAGAATTCTGTGCGATTGTCGGGACTTCCGGTTCTGGAAAATCCACGCTTTTGAATATGCTGGCCGGTCTGGAGAAACCGACCAAAGGAGAAGTCATTATCAGCGGAGTACACATAGAGGGACTGAATGAGGATGGGCTTGTAAAGTTTCGGCGTGATAACGTCGGATTCATCTTTCAGTCGTTTCATCTGATTGGAACGATGAATGCGCTGGAAAATGTAGCGCTTCCATTAAGTTTCCGCGGTGAGTCTAAAAGTACCCGGCTTAAGAAAGCGGATAAAATGCTGGATTTGGTAAACCTGAAAAAGCATAAAAAACATATGCCAAACCAGATGTCGGGAGGACAGCAGCAAAGAGTCGGCGTTGCAAGGGCACTGGTGGTTGACCCGAAGATTATATTTGCGGATGAGCCGACGGGAAATCTGGATTCCCATACTTCAGAAGAGGTTATGGCATTGATGCAGCGAATTGTACGGGAACAGAAAAAAACACTGGTCATGGTTACGCATGACAACCATCTGGCGGAGTATGCCGACCGGGTATTTCACATTATTGATGGAAAAATCGTACAGATTGAGGACAACCGTCTAAAACAGGTGGATAACTTACCGGAAGAGGACAAAACAGGTGAAAAAAGGAAACACAATGAAAGTGATAAACCGGACGGAAAAAGGAAAAGCGAGGAAAGAGAGGGAGAATCAAAATGAGATATTCGAAACAGATAACAGGGGTGATGATCAGTTTTGCAATGGTGGCAGCGATGATTCCGGCAGACTCTGTGCGGGCACAGGAAAATGAAAGTCCACAGGAAGTCAATGTACAGCAGGAGCAGAAGGCAGCGGAAACAGCGATTCCGAAGATTCGCCTGTCAGTCGGAACCGGGCAGAAAACACCGAAATATAATGCAGGGGATAAAGTAAGTCTTGTTGTGAAGGTGGAGAATGCGGGAAACACAGATGCGCAGAATGTCCGGATTACTCCGGTTATTAACAATGCATCCGACTGGCCGTTTGAGATTGAAGACATGAATTATGAGCAGAATCTGGGAACGGTTAAGGCGGGAGAGGCCGCGGAGGCAAAATGGGAGCTTACGGTGCGTTCCGACGTAGAGACAAAGTCCTACAAGACTCCGTTCACCATTTCCTACGATGATGGACAGAATGAATATCCGGCAGCTGAAAGGACAATTTATGTCCGGACAACTGCAAAGCCGAAGCCGGAGGATCAGAACAAGGACCAAAACAAGGACCAGCAGGGCAGTCAGAATCAAGGGGAAAACAATGGTGCAGACGCAGGATGGGACGGCAGCGGTATCTCTGCGCAGCAGATTGCGGACGCAGGCGGTGTCTATAATGGAGATATCACAGCGTCCGGCGGAAACGAATCGGACAACAAGTCGGTTCCGCGTGTGATTGTAACCGGATTCTCCACGGACCCGGGAACGGTCAATGCGGGTAACAACTTCAAGTTGACAGTGCACGTAAAAAATACATCCACAACAACGGATGTCTGCAACATGTTATTTGACATGCAGGCGCCGTCTGCGGGGACTGACGCAGCGGCTGAAGCTCCGGCATTCCTTCCGGCATCCGGCTCAAGTTCTATTTATCTGGACCGTATTCCGGCAGGCGGGACGAAAGACATTTCCATTGATTTAAACGCGAGGGCGGACCTTGTTCAGAAACCTTACAGCATTGCAATGTCCATGAAATATGAAGATGGAAATGCGGCGCAGTATGAAGGTCAATCCAGTCTGGCGATTCCGGTGCAGCAGGCGGCAAGATTTGAATTTAGTGATATCGAGCTTTCCCCGGAGAGCATTCAGGTGGGGGAAGAGGCAAATCTGACTTGCAGCATTTACAATACCGGACGTGTGAAACTATATAATGTCAAAGTAAAATTTTCCGGTGATGGAATCAGTGGAAAAGACGTATTTGTAGGAAATGTTGAATCCGGTGCAACCGGAACCGTGGATGGGATGCTGACCGGAGAATCGGAGGTACCTGCGGGGACAAAGTGTAAAATGACAGTCAGCTATGAAGATGAATCGGGAAAAGTATCGACAGCGGAAAAAGAATTTGAGATGGAGGTAACCCCTGCGGCAGATCAAGGCGCGGAGATGACCGGGATGGAAGCACAGGGACAGCAGAAAAGTTTCCCTGTAATCCCTGTGGTAATTGCGGTTGTTGTATTGGCGGCAGTCGTTGTGGCAGTTATGCTGGTTCGGAGAAAGAAGAGGAAACAGGCATTGCTTATTGAGGAGGATTTGGCAGATGAGGTGGATCGATTTACTGAGGATGAGTAGCGGCAACCTCAGGCGTAGAAAATTGCGAAGTATCCTGACCATCTTGGGAGTTGTCATCGGAACGGCGTCCATCGTCGTCATGATTTCCCTCGGACTGGGCATGCAGCAGTCACTTTACCGTGAGATTGAACAGTCCGGCGGCATGACTGCGATTACAGTAACCGGTATGGACGCGGGAAATCAGATGTACTCATTCGGTGACAGCGGAAGTGATCAGGAGGCGACGAAATATGTGACGGATGATACCGTTCAGGAGCTTGGGAAAATGGAACATGTAAAAAGCGCATCGCCGGTGCTTTCGATGAGTTCAATCTTGCTGGCAGGCAAATATTACGGATATATTCAGCTTACAGGTATGACAACGGAGGCTCTGGAGCAGATGAACATGAACCTTGTGGAAGGCAGTACGCTGCCAAAGGCAGACAGTGCGACTCTGGACCTCGTATTCGGAAATTTTGTAATTGAAAATTTTTATGAAAAAGGAACAAATAAGGGATATTGGGAAACCGGAAAACTTCCGGATATTGATTTGATGAAAGACCAGATGTTTCTTGTGCTTGATCAGCAGGCTTATTTCGATTCACAGCAAAATAGCAGTGCTCAGGGAGCGTCGGATACTTCCGAAGCCTCTTCCAAGGGAACCGGTGCGGGCAGCATAAAGGCACCGAAAAAATATGTGGTTCATGGGAGCGGGCTTGTTGAGGGTGATTTGAACTCTTATAACGCAAATTCCTACTATGTATATTGCGACATCACAACATTGAAAAACATGCTGAAGAAGGAGTACAGTGGCCGTGCGATTCCGGGGCAGCCTACGACAAAGACCGGAAAACCGTACAAATTTTTTGCATATACGAGTGCGAAGGTTGTGGCAGATGATATTGAAAATGTAGACGCACTTGCGGCAGAGATTCAGTCAAAAGGGTATAAAGTCAGCACGAATGCGGAATACTTGCAGAGTATGCAGAAACAGTTTGCCATGGTACAGGCGGTATTGGGCGGTATCGGTGCAGTATCACTTTTTGTTGCGGCAATCGGCATTATGAATACAATGATGATGTCCATATACGAGCGTACAAAAGAAATCGGAGTCATCAAGGTATTGGGATGCAGTCTAAAAAATATAAAACAGATGTTTTTGTTAGAGGCGGCATTTATTGGATTTATCGGAGGGGTTGTAGGAAATCTTCTCAGCTTTCTGATGTCCTTTGCCATCAATCTGCTCACCGGGCATGGAAGCGCGATGGGATTGGACGGGAATATTTCCTATATTCCGCCGTGGCTCGTGCTGGCATCTATGGCATTTGCAGTATTTGTCGGAATGGCGGCGGGGTATTTCCCGGCATTAAGAGCCATGAAGCTGAGTCCGCTGGCAGCAATACGGAATGAGTGATTATGTGCCATGCTTTGGACGAAAGCTGAACTGTTACCGTTTACCTGACCGCACACGGAAGAATCAAATTGACAATTGCCCGGTTCGCAGTATAATATGAAGTATGTTCGCCGTTTCCCCTCGGTGGACAAAGGGAAACCCTTGTTCACTGAGGGGAGTGAATAAATATGACAGTACAAAAGGAGAGGGTACTTGGCGTGAATATATTTGAGATTCTTGGACCAATCATGGTTGGACCGTCCAGCTCACACACAGCAGGTGCCGTACGGATTGGCTATATTACAAGAACCTTGCTCGGCAGTATGCCGGTGCAGGCGAAAATCGGGCTCCACGGTTCGTTTGCGGCAACCGGGCGGGGGCATGGTACGGATAAGGCAATTGTGGCAGGGCTTTTGGGAATGAAAGCAGATGATATGCGGATTCCCGACAGTTTTCAGATCGCAGAGGAAAGAGGTATGCAGTTTCAGATAGAGAATGTTCAGATTTCCGGAGCACATCCGAATACCGCGCTGATCCAGGCGGTTGGTGCGGATGGAAAATCACTGGAAGTTCAGGCATCTTCCATCGGCGGAGGAAGGATTATGCTCAATAAAGTGGACGGCGTGACGGTAAATTGTACCGCGGACTGCCCGACCTTGATTGTGCATAATTATGACCAGCCGGGACAGGTCGCAGAGGTGACTTCCCTGTTATCAGATTTGCCGATTAATATTGCAACATTGCAGTTGCACCGCATCAAGCGAGGCGGTGAGGCGGTTATGGTTGCGGAAGTGGACCAGCCGCTGCCGGATAATATTGTGGAAACCATTGAGCAAATGGACGGTATTATCAAGGTAACATATATCAACGGGGAGGGCGCATAAATGGCATATGAATCACTACAGGAAATGGAAGAATACTGCAAAGAGCATTCGGTCCCATTCTGGCAGGCGGTACTTGCAGATGATATGAATGAAAGAACCGTAACAATGGAAGAGTCCTTTGCTATGATGAAAAAGATGTGGGATGCAATGCTCTCCGCAAGCGGCAGTTACGATTCGAATCTGATGTCTAACAGCGGACTGGTCGGCGGCATGGGCGGCAAGATGGAGGAATACCGCAGACAGGGGGATACACTCTGCGGGGATTTTGTTTCCCGTGTGATTGTGCAGGCACTGAAGATGGGAGAATCGAACGCCTGTATGAAACGGATTGTTGCGGCGCCAACAGCGGGCGCATGTGGAGTGCTTCCGGCAGTACTTGTCCCGTTTTATCAGGATGGTATGGCAGCGGAGACGGAGATTATCAAAGCTTTGTATACGTCGGCAGGCATTGGACAGGTCATTGCGTCCCGCGCATTTATCGCAGGAGCGGCGGGGGGATGTCAGGCGGAAATCGGTGCGGCATCGGCAATGGCTGCAGGCGCGCTTGCCTATCTGAAAGGCGGGGATACACAGCAGATTACACATGCGGCTGCAATGGCGCTGAAGAACCTGTTAGGGCTTGTGTGTGATCCGGTAGCCGGTCTTGTTGAAGTGCCGTGTGTCAAGCGAAACGTAATCGGAGCCGTAAATGCGCTTTCCTGTGCAGACATGGCGATGGCGGGAATCACAAGCAGGATTCCGCCGGATCAGGTGATTGATGCGATGAAAGAAATCGGAGAAAGCATGCATGTGTCTTTGAAGGAAACGGCAGAAGGCGGCGTGGCGAACACGCCGGCGGCAAAACAGATCGCAGAGATGCTAGCACCCCGGATATAGCAGGAACTTAGTAACAGTTCAGCCGGAAGGCTGAACTGTTACGGGGCTTATTATCCGGTGTACTAGAAAACAAAGTGTAGTGGGAAAGAAATTATTTTTCGTTCCTCAGATTTTCGATATGGAGGAGAGTCCGCAGGCGCACTTTAAAAGCAGCGGCATCATGGCTGCGGACAATGTAATATAGCTCAGCGTGCCCAACTTTTCCATAGAAATGCCAAATCAGACCAAAACAATTATTCTTCAATAATCTGGATTTCCAGATAGTCAAATTCAATGGAATCTACGAAATTATCCTGATAAAACCGTGCTTTGTCATGTTTTTTGAAATCGGCAATCGTGGTGTCAAGCCAGATTGGCTTACTCAAATCAAACTCATAGCAGATGGCATCCAGCGCATTGAAAATTTTATGCGTGCGTGTATCGTCTGTATTGTCACAGATAACAGTATCGCGCACCAGATGGTTCTCTTTAAATTCTTTTCCCCATAATCGGAACATAATATACCTCCCATGTATTGTTTACTGTAAAACAGAGTATAGCATTGAATAAAATAAAAGTCGAGGGAAACCTAGTACCCCGAATATAAATTAACTGCTATATGCACTTGCCTGATGTCTCGATTGCTTCGTTGCCTTCAATCGTCGTAGTCACCGCTACGCCTCATTCAGGCGCCTTGTACTCGAAGACATCATCCTTCGTGTATATAGCAGAAATTTATTATCCGGTGTACTTGCCCGTGATTTACATTTTCCTGGGAGAGTGTTAAAATAAAGCAATCGAACGCGGTAAATCAATCTGCGCTCATAAGCAGGCAGTGAAGCGGGGCGCTTTACACAACAGGAAATGTACAAGGAGAAAGTGGAATGAAAAAATTATTGGACAGGATTTTTATAGACGGTTTGGGCGGAATGGCACACGGTCTGTTCGCAACGCTGATTATCGGAACCATTATCCAGCAGATTGGGACATTTGCCGGGGGGAATACCGGAGCATTGATTGTGTTGACAGGTAAGGCTGCGGCGGCCATGACCGGGGCCGGAATCGGTGTCGGTGTAGCAAAAAAGTTCGATGCCAGTCAGTTGGTTACCGTATCGGCGGCAAGCGCGGGTATGATTGGAGCATTTGCAAATAAAATATTGTCAGGGGAAATCTTACAAAATGGGGCGGTCGTGCTCTCCGGACCCGGGGAGCCGCTGGGCGCGTTTGTTGCGGCGTATCTCGCAATCGAGGTTGGAATTCTGATAGCAGGAAAGACAAAACTGGATATCCTGCTTACCCCGCTGATTACAATCGGAGTGGGAGCCGGAGTCGGGCTGTCTGTCGGACCGCCGATTTCCAGATTCATGGCATGGCTCGGAGAGCTGATTAACTGGGGAACAGAGCAGCAGCCATTTCTGATGGGAATTATTGTCTCTGTGCTGATGGGGATGATTCTGACTTTGCCAATCAGTTCGGCGGCAATCGGCGTTGTGCTTAATCTGTCCGGGCTGGCAGCAGGTGCGGCAACGATTGGATGCTGCTGCAACATGGTTGGATTTGCGGTTGCCAGTTTTCGGGAAAATGGATTCGGCGGTCTGCTGGCACAGGGAATCGGGACATCGATGCTTCAGGTGCCGAACATTGTAAGGCGTCCCGTTATTTGGTTTCCGGCAATTTTGTCCAGCGCAGTTCTCGGACCGGTAGGAACGATGGCTCTGCATATGACAAATAATGCAACCGGCTCCGGGATGGGGACTGCGGGACTGGTGGGACAGTTGATGACATGGCAGGTAATGACACAGACAGAAGAACCAATCATTGTTTTTGTAAAAATCATTACAGTCCAGGTGCTGCTTCCGGCATTGCTGACGCTCGGGTTCTCCGAATTTATGAGAAAGAGAAAATGGATTCGTTATGGAGATATGAAACTGGATTTATAGTTTTCTTAAAAAATTATGAACAGTATGACAGTAAGGGGTATATATGGTATGATATACATGGACGTAACGATATTTAAAAAATACCTTTGGGGAGGAGATTGTAACATATGCAGGATGCAATCAGGAACTATGAGGATGTGGACAGTTGGAAAACTGTCATCTTCCTGTATAATGCAGCATTGAAAGAGGTAGGAACGAAGCTGGAGATTCTCAACGATGAATTTCAGCATGTACATAAGTACAATCCGATTGAACACATTAAGACGAGGATAAAGACACCGGAGAGCATCGTAAAAAAGTTAAAACGCTACGGATACGAGACATCTATAGAAAACATGGTTAAATACGTGAACGATATTGCGGGTGTACGGTTAATCTGCTCGTTTACATCAGATATATACCGGCTGGCGGAGATGATTGGAAATCAGAGTGATTTGAAAGTCATGACAATCAAGGATTATATCAAGAACCCGAAAGAAAGCGGCTACAAGAGTTATCATATGCTTGTTTCCGTGCCGATATTTCTCTCAGACAGTGTGGTGGATACGAAAGTGGAGATTCAGATACGTACGATTGCGATGGATTTCTGGGCGAGTCTGGAGCACAAAATCTATTATAAGTTTGAGGGAAATGCTCCGGAATATATCAGCCGTGAGCTGCGGGAATGCGCGCAGATGGTTTCAGAGCTGGATGATAAGATGCTGTCGCTGAACGAGGCAATCCAGAATTGTCTGGAACAACAGGAAGGCGAGGCGCAGCATAGTGCCGATGATGTGGCAGAGTATTTACTCGGAAGCATGAGGCCGCATATTAACGGATAAAGAATCTGTAACTGTTCAGGAATCTATTAATAAATATATGGAAAAATGTGGATGCAGCACGGAGAAGAGGGGGCGGCAATGGCGAAAGATGTAAAAATCAAGCTGATTGAACTGGCAGCGGGGGCAGGACTCTATCTGGGTGCGATAATCGCTGCCGGTTATTGGAGTGTGGCAGGGACATGGAAACTGGTGTTGTTTTTGCCAGCCTTTATAGTTCTGTCGGAGGGAATTGTCTGGACAATATATAAAAATTTTCGGAAACGGCATTTTTTTGATGAAAATCTCCTTATGATTTTGGCGACAGCGGGAGCAATGTTCGTAGGCAGACATAAGGAGGCGGTCGCCGCACTTTTATTTTATCAGGTAGGAAACTTAGTGGAGGCAGTCTCGCTGAATCATACAAAAAAATCAATCGCAGAGTTTATGGATATCAGGCCGGATTATGCTAACTTGAAAACCGGGAGCGGAGAAAAAACAATCAGTCCCGGAGAGCTGAGGCGCGGACAGGTAATTGTAATCAAACCCGGGGAAAAGGTCCCGGTAGATGCAGTTGTGACAAAAGGGGCAAGCATGATTGATGCAAAAGCCCTGACCGGAGAATCGCAGCCAAATGAAGTTAAGATTGGCTCAAAACTGTTTAGCGGCAGCATGAATCTGAGCGGAATGCTGGAGGCAAGGGTATATAAAGCGTATGAAGAGTCTACGGCAGCCCGTATTATGAAACTTGTAGAAGAGGCAAATGATAAAAAAGCGGAATCCGAGAACTTCGCAGACCGCTTTACAAAATATTATACACCGGCAGTCACGTTACTTGGAATCCTCGTTATGATACTTCCACCGATGATGTTTCCGGGATATGATGCGGGGACATGGATGTACCGCGGGCTGATTTTCCTTGTTGCAGCATGTCCGTGTGGATTGCTTGTATCGGTTCCGCTGGCATTTTTAGGTGGTATCGGCGCGGCGTCAAGGCAGGGCGTGCTGATTAAGGGAAGTAATTTTCTGGAAGCACTGTCCGATACGGAAACATTTGTCTTTGACAAGACGGGGACATTGACGGAGGGGGTATTTACCGTGCGTGAAATCAGCCCGAAGGGAATGTCGGAGGAAGAGCTGCTGGAGCTGACAGCTTACGGCGAAGCATACTCTACACACCCGATTGCAGTTTCTTTGCGTGAGGCTTATGGGAAATCTGTGGACACAGAGCGTGTGTCATATACAAAGGAACATTCCGGATTTGGTGTGGAGGCTGAGATTGACGGAAAACGTGTTTTGATTGGAAATTCAAAATATATGGGCAGTCAGGGCATGTTTTATCAGCCTGTCTCGAAAATCGGCACAGCCGTACATGTTGCCGTGGATGGGGAGTATGCAGGTTATATTCTGATTTCTGACATGATTCGCAAAGGGATGAGAAAAACGCTGCGCTGGATGGAAAAGCATCAAATCGAGACAGTCATGCTGACCGGGGACAATGACCGCGTGGCGGAGGATGTTGCAAAAAAACTGGGGATTGATTCTGTGTTTGCCAATCTGATGCCTGAAGACAAAGTTGAACAACTGGAAGATTTTATGGAGAGCCAGTTGGAGTCGGAAAAGCTGGCGTTTGTTGGAGACGGAATCAATGATGCTCCGGTTCTTGCGAGGGCGGATATCGGAATTGCAATGGGAGGTCTCGGAGCAGATGCGGCATTGGAAGCGGCAGATATTATTCTGATGGAGGATGAACCGGAACGGATTATTAACGCAATCCGTATATCCAAAGGGACAGTCAATGCGGTAAAGCAAAACATGATATTTGCGATTGGCATGAAAGTGATACTGCTCATGCTGGCACTGTTCGGTTATGTGTCAATGCAGGATGCAATTATTGCGGATATGGCGGTGATGCTGATTAATATATTGAATTCATTCTGGGTACTGAAGTTCCCGGAATAGAGATGTGGAATGGAGATTGAATATGAAGAAAAGAGCTTGCACAATCAGAAAATACGGAATTATTTTCGCAGCGGCAGTATGTTTTTTGACAGGCTGTGCAAACTACGGGGCAGACGGAACGAAAGCAATGGAAGAAGGCGATTACAAGCAGGCGGCTGTAAGTTTCGAGCAGGCTGCAAAGCAGGCAGAGGCAAAAGGCAAAGACGCAACAGAGGCTTACCGCGGACTTGGAATGGCTTATTATGAGCAGAAGGATTATGGGAAAGCACAGGAAAGTTTTCAGAAGGTGATTGATTTGGGCGGGGAGAAGACTCCCACTCTCTACAATCTGATGGGAATATGCGCAATGCAGTTGGAGGATTATGCCGGTGCACTCAGCGCATTGGAACAAGGACTTTCCACAGCAGAATCAGCAGAGACACTTGCCGCTTCCAAGTCGGAGGAGGCAGTGGATTATTCCAAAGTGATACAGGAAATGAAATTCAACCGGATTGTCTGCTATGAAAAACAGCAGGATTGGGAGAATGCGAAAAGTGCAGTCAGCGAGTATGTAAACCAGTATCCGGACGATAAAGATGCAGAGAAAGAAATGGAATTTTTGGAGACAAGATAGAATATATGGCAATTTATGATTTAAAAGAGGTAGAAGAACGGGTGATTCTGGTCGGGGTGCAGGTGGATGACAGCGAACCGGCGGAGGAATCACTGGATGAACTCGGTGAGCTTGCAAAAACAGCCGGGGCAGTTGTTGCCGGGCGTCTGATTCAGAGCCGGGAGTCCATTCATCCGGCAGCTTATATTGGAAAAGGAAAGTTACTGGAATTAAAAGAACTGCTATGGGAGCAGGAGGCGACCGGTATTATCTGTGATGATGAGTTGTCTTCCGTACAATTGAATCATCTGGAAGAAGAGCTGGAATGTAAGGTGATTGACAGGACACTCCTGATATTGGATATCTTTGCGGCAAGAGCAGTTTCCAGTGAGGGAAAGATACAAGTGGAACTGGCGCAGTTGCGTTATCGCGCATCCAGACTGATTGGTCTGAGAAGTTCCCTGTCAAGGCTCGGAGGAGGAATCGGTACGAGAGGCCCGGGCGAGAAGAAACTGGAGATGGACCGACGGCTAATCCGCGAGAGAATCAGCCGGCTGAAAAAGGAACTGAAAGAGGTAGAGCAGCATCGGGAACTGATCCGCTCGCAGCGGAAAGACGCCAATCTGAAAGTGGCAGCTTTGGTTGGCTACACTTCCGCAGGAAAAAGCAGCATCGAAAATGCATTGACTGATGCGGGGATTCTGGAAGATGCGATGCTGTTCTCTACCCTGGATACGACAACCCGCGCACTGGAGCTGGAGGGAAAACAGCAGATTCTGCTGACTGATACTGTTGGATTTATCCGGAAACTTCCGCATCATTTGATTGAGGCATTCAAAAGCACACTGGAAGAGGCAAAGTATGCAGATATCATTATCCATGTAGTAGATGCATCCAATCCGCAGATGGATACACAGATGTATGTTGTATACGATACACTCCGCCAGCTTGGAGTAGAAGGAAAGCCGGTCATTACCTTGTTTAATAAACAGGACAGGCTGTTTTCTTCTGCAAATTTCCGGGACTTGCAGGCAGATTATACCATTACAACATCCGCGAAAACCGGGCAGGGACTGGAAAAACTAAAGGATGTACTGCTGGAAATCCTGAGAAAAGAACAGATTTATATTGAACGGCTGTATACTTTCGCAGATGCAGGAAAGATTCAGATGATCCGGAAAAATGGACAGTTGCTGGAAGAAAAATATGTGCCGGAGGGAATCCGGGTGAAAGCATATGTGTCCAGAGAAATATATGGGAAAGTTTGAGACGGCAGCTCCGTAGATGAGTAATCATTTGTGGAGCTGCATTTTTGCTGCCGCACATTGTTTTTTGTTGCTGTTCATTGAGTTTTTGCTGCGCGCCCTTTGGGAGCGTTGCTGCCCATTGTTTTTTTACTGGTGCGTATCCTGTTTCCCGCGTCCATGAGTTATTTTATAAGTATGGTTCACTTGGTGTCCGCGGATAACTTCCCAATGATACCAACAGTTGCAGTCCGGCGTCTCTTGCGGTGAGTACGGCATTCTTTACTGCGCTTGCATCTCCGGTTACGGCAACGATGACTTCGTTTGAGTGGCTGGTGCCACAGTCAGGCGTCATATATTTTATGATTTCCACAGAGGAAGATTTCACTGCTAAATCTGCCATTACCATTCCAATTGCAGCAGGTGAGCCGCAGAAGAACCCGAACGGTTTTCCGATTGGTGCATCAAATGCCATATGGAGTGCCTGACTGGCATTAGCGGAGTAAGTGAATTCGAGATGCCCGGCATCGCTGATATAGAGTTCACCGGCATACTTTTTAGTGTATTCAAGTGCAATTTCAACCGCCCGGCGGACATCTGATACGTTGTCACCGCCAATGATGATATAGTTGCCGTGGCCGCCCCATCCTTTTGTATCGCGGGGCAGTTCAATGGATACTACTTCTGTATTCGTGGACTTGACTGCTTCGTCTACGGCGTTAATTTGTCCGGCAGCTCCGGTCCGGGAGCTGAACAGCCCCAGACTACGGTAGGATTTCCTGAGATTCATCTGCTTTAAAAGTGCAGGCTCCACGCCTGGTATGACCAGTCCGATTGTGTCAAGGACGGTTGTTCCTACAAATTCAGTCATAGAGCAATTCATAGATATTTTTTCGATTTCATGTACATCAATCATGATATAATTCTCCATCTGGTATTTTGACTCCTTTGATACACGGATTGCTCCGCATTTCATGCTCCCGCAATCCTAAAAACATTCGAAATTCGCCCTGATCGGGCTGCTTTCTCACGTTTTGCGGATCTCAAAGTCATGTTTTTTCATGCAAGCATGAAACACATGACCTTTTGACCTTGGTATCGTTTCCATTCTTGATTGATATTATAGCGTATCTTTGGATGATTTGAAATACCTAAATTTTGTCTTGCCGCAGGGAGGAGTGTTTTTTAAATAAATCCACCGTCAAATCCAATCACCTGTCCGGTAAGGTAGCTGTGATTCTCTGCCAGATCCAGTACAAATGCGGCAACTTCTTCTGGCGTACCGAACCGTCCGGCTGGTATCTCATCGGCAAGTGCCTGCCGTTCTTCTTCGCTGAACTGTGCGTTCATTGTGGTGTCGATGACTCCGCAGGCGACAGCATTGACCTGAATGTTACTTGGGGCAAGTTCTTTGGCAAGTGCCATCGTCAGTCCATTGATTCCGGCTTTGGTGGCGGAATAAGCGGCTTCACAGGACGCGCCGACACGTCCCCACATGGAAGAAATATTGATTATCTTCCCGCATTTTTGGGAAACCATATACGGGACTGCTGCGCGGGAACAATAAAATGTGGAAGAGAGATTCGAATTTAGAATCCGCTCCCAGTCGGCATTGCTCATATCGGTTAATAATCCCACATAGGAAACCCCGGCATTGTTGATAAGTACGTCCAGACCGCCGCGGGATGTGGAAATCTTCTGAAAAATCTCTTCAACAATATCCGGATTCCCGACATCGCCTGCCACCAGCTCACAGGAACCACCCTGCATGAGAATCTGTTGGGATACCTGTCTGAGAGTTTCGAGGGATTTATTGCAATTTAAAAATACATGATAACCGCATCCGGCGAATGTGAGCGCGCAGGCAGCCCCGATTCCGCGGGAGGCACCAGTTATCAGAACTGTTTTCTGATGCATAATTTCGTCTCCTTTTTCTGCTAATGATTATAACGGATTCTAATAAAATTGTATACTGTTTTTATTGAGAATCATAGTCAATTATGTTATCATTTTCGTAAGGTATACGATTATCTTTGATGAGAATATGGTGGGTGGAAATCCAGGGAGGATACGGAGAAATGATTGACGAGGCGATAGAGTTCGCGACGAGGGCACATGAGGGACAGTTTCGGAAGGGGACGAAAAGACCATATATCGTGCATCCAATCGAAGTGGCGGATATCGTATCCTCGATGACGGAAGATGAAGAAATTGTCTGTGCGGCAATTTTACATGATACGATTGAGGATTGTATCTGGGTGACGGAGGAGATACTGCGGGAAAGGTTCGGAGAGCGGGTGGCACGCCTCGTGGCGGGAGAAAGTGAAGATAAATCCCGGACGTGGGAAGAACGGAAAGGGACGACCATCGAGCGGCTGCGGACGGCATCGGAGGAGATGCAGATGATTGGGCTGGCGGACAAGCTGTCGAATATGCGGGATATCAACCGGGATTACCCCATGTGTGGAGAACGGCTTTGGATGCGGTTCCGGATGCAGAGTAAGTCGGCAATCGGGTGGTATTACAAGGGAGTCCGCGATGCGTTGAAGGAGACGTTTGCAGGTGTGGAGGCATATGAGGAGTATTGCAGGCTGGTGGCAAAGCATTTTGGGGATGGCCCTGCAACAGTGGACTGGAAAGCAGACGGCGGGGCTTGACAGGCCAGACAGCGGAAGTGACAGAACCGGCAGCCGGAAGTCTGGTGAACATAGTGAAAGAAGGAAAAGCGACATGGGAAAGACAAAAGTAATTTGTTTTGCAAATAATAAAGGTGGCAGCGGAAAATCCACAACCTGTTCCAATGTAGGGTATGGGCTGACGCTTCTTGGGAAAAAGGTACTTCTGGTTGACGGGGATATGCAGTTGAACCTTTCGCTCTCACTCTTCGATGAAGACAAAGTGCTTGCCTTTGCGCAGAGTGACAGAAATCTGTATGAGGGAATCAAAAGGCAGGACGATTTGACGGATTATATCATACATTCTGCATTTGAGAATCTGGATTTAATTCCTGCCTCCACACTCATGAGCTCCATTGAGTACGAGCTGTTTACAAAGTGGCAGCGGGAGTACATTCTGAAAAAGGGGCTTGCAAAGATTCTTGAGTCCGGGTTGTATGATTACATTCTCATTGATGCACCGCCAACACTGGGTGGATGGGTAATGAACATTCTCTGTGCTTCCGATGAAGTCATTATTCCGGTAGAGTCCACGCCGTGGGGCTTGTTTGGGCTTGGAAATATGTTTGAATTTCTGGAAGAAGTGAAACAGATTGCCCCGGATTTGAAAATCGGCGGTGTCGTGATTACAAAAGTGGATACACGGAAAAGCTACTTTAAACAGACGCTGGAAGTATTGAAAGAGCTAGAAAATGTCAAAGTGTTTGACACGGTTATCCGTGTGGACAGCGGAATCGAGTGGTCACAGGATAATCACATTCCGATTATGGCTTATAAGAAGAGCAGCCGCAGTGCAAAAGAATATATGGAGCTGACGAAAGAACTTGCTGCGGGATTATAAGGCAGGTGAAGAGAATGCGTCAGGAATTACTAAAAGAATTGTCTGTGATTACAGATGAAGAGCAGCGGATTCTCGATGGACAAAATAATATTGAGCAGAAGCTGTATACAGAAAAAAAAGAGCTGATTGTAGACTGTGACAAATTGCTGCAGAAGGGCAAACTGATCCAGGTTCGTCCGCATACCCGGTTCATACATTTCCCGAAACACCGGCATAATTATGTGGAAGTAATCTTTATGTGTCAGGGGCAGACGACACATTATATTGATGGGAATAAAGTTGTGCTGGAGCGGGGCGATTTACTGTTTTTGAATCAGCATGCATGGCAGGAGATACTTCCGGCGGAGGAACAGGATATTGCGGTAAATTTTATTGTGCTGCCGGAATTTTTTAACATGGCGTTTTCCATGATGGGGGCGGAGGACAATCTGCTGAAGGAATTCCTTGTCGGAACGTTGTGCGGTAAGGAAGGCGATGAGAGGGCTTCATATTTATATTTTCACGTGGCGGATATCCCGCCGATACAGAATCTTGTTGAAAATATGGTCTGGACGGTTTTTTATGACATGGGAAATAAACGGAGCTGTAATCAGATTACAATGGGGCTGCTCCTGCTGCAGCTTTTGAACTATATGGATAAGATGGAGACCGGCGGCAGGCGTTATGATAACGAGCTTACGGGAAATGTGCTGAATTATATTGAGGAACATTATAAAAACGGCAGTCTCTCCGAACTGGCGGAAATAATGAAATATGATGTCTACTGGCTGAGCCGCGAGATAAAAAAAAGAACAGGGAAGACTTATAAGGAACTGCTGCAGGAAAAACGGATGAATCAGGCGGTGTATCTGTTGTCTAACAGTAAACTTTCGGTTTCGGATATCATCGAATCGGTCGGGTATGATAACAGCAGTTATTTTTACCGCATTTTCAAAGAAAAATATGGAATGAGCCCGAAGGAATACCGCGGCAGGAAAGTAAAATAGAATAAGGTTGTATTTCCAAGGAAGAAATGCAAATAAGGACGTATTTTTAAATAAATAGCGTCCTTTTTTTGTATTCTTTTACCAATTATAATAGAGCCAGATAAAAAAAGTATACTAGGAGGCACAAAATGAGCAGGTATTATTTGGCTGTTGATATCGGGGCATCCAGCGGACGGCATATGCTTGCGTCTGTGGCAGACGGTAAGATACAGCTTGAGGAAGTATATCGTTTCCCGAACGGAATGAAAGACAAGAACGGTACGTTATGCTGGGATGTGGAAGAGCTGTTCACAGAGATTAAAAATGGCTTGAAAAAATGTAAAGAACTCGGAAAAATTCCGGCTACGATGGGAATCGACACGTGGGCGGTAGATTATGTCCTGCTTGACGGTGAAGATAAAATTCTGGGAGATACGGTCGGATATCGTGACAGCCGCACAAATGGGATGGATAATCTGGTATATGAGAAAATACCATTGGACAGGCTGTATGCAAGAACGGGAATCCAGAAACTAATGATTAATACAATCTACCAGTTGATGGCAGTGAAAGAGAAGCATCCCGGACAGCTCGAGAAAGCGGAGTCCCTGCTGATGATTCCGGATTATTTCCATTATCTGCTGACCGGAGTAAAGAAAATGGAATATACAAATGCGACGACAACACAGCTTGTATCGCCGGAGACAAATGACTGGGATTATGAGCTGATTGATTTACTTGGGTATCATAAGGAATTGTTCCTGCCGGTATCTATGCCGGGGACAGTCGTCGGCAATTTCACGAAAGAGATTCAGGAAGAGGTTGGATTTGACTGTACAGTTGTTCTTCCGGCAACACACGACACCGGTTCTGCAGTACTGGCAGTTCCGACAAACGATGAAAATGCAATCTATATCAGTTCCGGTACTTGGTCGCTGATGGGAATTGAGCGGAAGGAGGCAGACTGTTCCATGGAGAGTATGAAGGCAAACTTTACAAATGAAGGCGGCTATGACCATCGGTTCCGGTTCCTGAAAAATATCATGGGACTGTGGATGATTCAGTCCGTAAAGAAAGAGTTCACGGAAGATTTGTCTTTTGCGGAAATCTGTGCGCGGGCGTCTCATGAGGCAATACCTTCTATTGTAGACTGTAACGATGATTGCTTTCTGGCTCCCAAAAGCATGGTAAAGGCGGTGCAGGATTTCTGCAGGGATACAAACCAGCAGGTTCCGGAGACTGTCGGAGAAATCGCGGCGGTCATCTATAACAGCCTTGCAAAATGTTATGGTGATACCGTACAGGAAATTGAGGAGATTACGGGCGATACATATGATACCATTTATGTCGTTGGGGGCGGTTCCAATGCAGGATATTTAAATGAGCTGACTGCAAAGTACACAGGGAAAAAGGTATCCGCCGGACCGGGCGAGGCAACCGCAATCGGAAATATCGCAGTACAGATGCTTTATGGCGGCGTCTTTAAAAATCTGTCGGAGGCAAGAACATGCATCGGAAAGTCATTCGATGTAAAAATGTACGGTTAACAGAGGGAACAACAAAAGGGACTGTCCCTTTTGAACCGGTTTTCAGAATATTCAGATAATAGAAAATGGGAGAATTATGACGATGACGAGATATGAATCAGCAAAAGAAATTTATGCAGAATTGGGTGTGGACACAGACGCGGCAATTGAGAAATGTATGAACATTCCGGTTGCACTGCACTGCTGGCAGGGCGATGATGTAATGGGGTTCGACCATGACGGCCCTCTGACAGGCGGTATCCAGACAACCGGAAACTATCCGGGAAAAGCGAGGACTCCGGAAGAACTGCTTGCGGATATGGACAAGGCAATGAGCCTGATGCCGGGAAAGAAAAAAATCAATGTACATGCGTGTTATGCAATTTTTGAAGAGGGAGAGTTTGTTGACCGTGACAAACTGGAGCCAAAGCATTTCCAGAAATGGGTGGACTTTGCGAAGGAAAGAGGAATGGGACTGGACTTCAACCCGACATTCTTTTCACATGAAAAAGTAAAGGACGGACTGACACTGTCAAGCCCGGATGAAGAGACAAGGAAATTCTGGATTGAACATGGAAAAGCATGTATCCGTATTTCCAGCTACTTTGCAGAGCAGACAGGAATCCCGTGTGTTATGAATATCTGGACGGGAGACGGATATAAGGATGTTCCGGCTGACAGAATGGGCCCTAGAGTACGCTATAAAGAGTCTATCGACGCAATCCTTTCCGAGCCATACGATCCGAAGATGGTAAAACCTTGTGTTGAGTCTAAAGTATTTGGCATCGGTGTTGAGGCTTATACGGTAGGCTCCGCCGAATTTACACTGAGCTACGCTGCAGTGAACAAAGATAAGTGTCTGCCGCTGATGGATAATGGTCATTATCATCCGACAGAGGTTGTTTCCGATAAGATTCCGGCACTGCTGACGTTCTTCCCGGAGATTGCACTGCACGTAACACGCCCGATTCGTTGGGATTCAGACCATGTAGTGCTGTTTGATGATGAGACAAAAGAGATTGCACAGGAAATCGTTCGCTGCGAGAATGGAATCGACCGTACATACATTGCACTGGATTATTTTGATGCATCCATCAACCGTATCTCTGCATGGGTAACAGGATTCAGAAGTTTCCAGAAGGCGTTGCTGAATGCACTGTGCACACCAAGTACAATGCTCAGAGAGCTGCAGGATACAAACCAGATGTCCAGAAAGATGGTTATGATGGAGGAATGCAAGACGCTCCCAATCGGGGATGTATGGGCAGAGTACTGCGCAAGGTGCAAAGTTGCGGCAGAAGGCTGGTTTGATGATATTGCAAAATATGAAGAAGAGGTACTTTCCAAGAGAGCATAAGTAAAATAATACCCCGCCCCTTAGGGCGGGGCAAATGTTACCCTTCGCGGACAAAGGACGTGTTGTCCTTTACCTGCCGGGGGAGCGTTTATCCAGAAAGCTTAGGAACTCTTTCCTGGAATAATTCATCACCAGTTCCTCAGGAATCTGCGCCGTTTTCACCAGTTCCAGTGCATACTCAAAATCCCCCACATGTTCCGTTCCGTGGCTGTCGCTTGCAAGAACGACCGGGTAGTGGAAATGATTACAAAGGTCCAGTATCATTAAATCATTGAAGCGCGCATCCCCACGGTATCCGTCCGGACTTAAGGAACTGTTGTTAATTTCCAACAGGACGTGATATTTCATAGCAGCTTTTACAATTGCAAGATAATCAACCGGATACTTTACATCGTCGCAGTGTCCGATGATGGATACATGCGGATTTTTCATCGCGTTGATGTAAGCTGCTGTGTTTTCCTCGACGGTGCCCGGCTTTTTCACCGGCTTGTGGATGCTTGCAATGACATAATCCAGATGGGAGAGAATCTCGTCGTCCAAATCCAGCCTTCCGTTGTTGTCCAGAATATTCGTCTCAGCGCCATAGAGCATCTCGATTCCGAGCCGTTTTTTCTGCGCATAGGAAAGGTTGCGGAAGTAGGATGGTTTCCCGCCTCCCAGTGTCGCTGGACCGTGGTCAGAGATACCAAGCATTTTTAGATTAGCGGCAGCCGCAGCTTTTGCCATATCCGTGATGGTGGCGGTGGAAGCATGGCCGCTTGCTATTGTATGTGTATGTATGTCAAATTCGATAGAAGACATTTATAAAACCAGCCTTTCTGTGTAAATTATAGCCAAAATTTAATCGGATACCACAATTTTTATGTTTGTCTGATGGGGAATCGGATTGGTCACTTATAGTATGGATGTTTTTTTGACTGATGTCAATATAAAATCTTATAAAAATAATGAATTCAGAATAAAAACCAATATAAAAATGTGGAATTATGTTGTTTTCAGAATTGTTTTCATCGAAAAAAGTGTTGGATTATGTTGCGTTTGTATTGACTTATGTAGTTGGATAAAGTATAATATCTTTAATTGTATAGAAAGGAGAGGAACAAGATGGGATTATATACTTATGACAGCACGGATATACCCAAGACGGACAGAATCCCCAAACTGGTTGAGAATCTTTACGCCAAGATGCCTGAGATTGAATCGGCAAGGGCAAAATTGATTACAGAGTCCTATAAGCAGACGGAGAATGAGCCGATGATTATCCGTCGGGCAAAAGCATTTCAGCATATTCTGGAGAATATTCCGATTGTCATCCGTGACGGGGAATTGATTGTCGGCAGTACGACAATTGCGCCGCGCGGATGCCAGACATATCCGGAATTCTCTTATGAATGGCTGGAGGCAGAATTTGATACGGTAGAGACGAGAACCGCAGACCCGTTCTATATATCAGAACAGACAAAGCGGGATCTGAAGGAAGCAGATGCTTATTGGAAGGGAAAGACAACCAGCGAACTGGCGACGGCGTATATGGAGCCGGAGACGCTGACTGCGATGGAGCATAATATGTTCACGCCGGGAAATTATTTCTACAATGGAGTTGGACATGTTACTGTCAAGTATTGGGAAGTGCTTGATATCGGGTTCGCCGGAATCAAGGCAAAAGCAGAAGAAAGGCTTGCAAAGATTGGGCTGGCTGACGGAGAATATCAGAAAAAATCCAGGTTTTTGCAGGCAGTTATCATCAGTTGCGATGCGGTGGTTACTTATGCAAGAAGATATGCGGCGCTGGCATTGGAAGAATCAGAAAAATGCGCTGATTCCAGAAGGAAAATGGAGCTGCTGCAGATTGCGCAGAACTGCGTGAATGTCCCGGAAAAAGGTGCAGCCAGTTTCTACGAGGCATGTCAGTCATTCTGGTTTGTACAGCAGTTATTACAGATTGAATCCAGCGGACATTCCATTTCACCGGGACGTTTTGACCAGTATATGTATCCTTATTATAAGAAGGATTTGGATAACGGCAAGCTGACGAGGGAATTTGCACAGGAACTGATGGATTGTATCTGGGTAAAACTGAATGATTTGAATAAATGCCGTGATGCGGCATCGGCAGAAGGCTTTGCAGGCTACAGCCTGTTCCAGAACCTGATTGTGGGCGGACAGAATTCTGAGGGGATTGATGTGACAAATGACCTTTCATTTATGTGCATTCAGTCTTCCATGCATGTGTTTCTTCCACAGCCGTCTTTGTCAATCCGTGTGTGGAATGGCTCTCCGCATGAATTGTTGATAAAAGCAGCGGAACTGACAAGAACCGGTATCGGGCTTCCCGCTTATTATAATGACGAAGTCATTATTCCATCCCTGTTAAGCCGCGGGCTGACGATTGAGGATGCAAGAGATTATAATATCATCGGATGCGTGGAGCCGCAGAAGGCAGGGAAGACCGAGGGATGGCATGACGCGGCATTCTTTAATATGTGCCGGCCGTTGGAACTGGTATTTCATAATGGCAGGGATAAAGGCGTACAGGTCGGACCGCAGACCGGTGAGGTTGAGGACATGAAGACCTTTGAAGAGTTTTACCGCGCATATAAGATTCAGATGGATTATGCGATTAAGCTGCTTGTCAATGCGGACAATGCAATTGATATGGCGCACGCAGAGAGGTGTCCGCTGCCATTTTTATCTTCAATGGTGGATGACTGTATGAAGTCCGGAAAGACGGTACAGGAAGGCGGAGCGGTTTACAACTTTACCGGACCGCAGGGATTCGGTGTCGCCAATATGGCGGATTCGTTATATGCGGTGAAGACGCTTGTCTATGATGAGAAAAAGCTGACGATGAAAGAACTGAAGCAGGCACTTGTTACCAATTACGGCAAAGGGCTGAATGGGGAAGATATCGCGGCGATGACAGCGGAAGTTGCTAATGATATGAAGGCAGAGGGAAAACAAGTCGGGGCAAACGAGATTACGGCAATCCTGAAGAGTGTTGTAGCGGCAGTGGAATCTCCGGAAGTGAAAGCAGAGGGAGACAGGGTTCTCGCAATGATTGAAAATGTACCGAAGTTTGGAAATGATATTCCCGAAGTAGATGCGTTTGCAAGGGATGTGGCTTATACATACACGAAACCATTGCTGCAGTATCACAATCCAAGAGGAGGGCAGTTCCAGGCGGGATTATATCCTGTTTCTGCGAATGTTCCGCTTGGGGCACAGACCGGAGCGACGCCGGACGGGCGGCTGGCATATCAGCCGGTTGCAGATGGGGTATCACCTTCAGCAGGCAAGGATGTCCACGGACCGACAGCGGCGGCAAATTCAGTATCAAAGCTGGATCATGGCATTGCATCCAACGGAACCTTATTTAACCAGAAGTTCCATCCGTCCGCGCTGAGCGGCAGACGGGGACTTGAGAATTTTGTCGGGCTGATTCAATCCTATTTTGACCAGAAGGGAAGCCATATGCAGTTTAACGTAGTCAGCAGGGAAACACTGCTGGATGCACAGGAACATCCGGAGCAGTACAAGCACCTTGTTGTGCGTGTGGCAGGTTACAGTGCATTGTTCACAAGTCTTTCAAAGTCCTTACAGGATGACATTATCCGCAGGACAGAACAGGGATTCTGATTATAAGGAAGGAACAGGCACGATGGAAAAGTATTTAAAGACGAAAGGGCGCATTTTTGATATCCAACGGTATTCCATCCATGATGGAAACGGAATCCGGACCATTGTATTCCTCAAAGGGTGTATCCTCCGGTGTCGCTGGTGCTGCAATCCGGAATCTCAGGAATATCGGATTCAGACGATGATGGTGCAGGGAAAGCCAAAGACAATCGGTGAGGATGTAACGGTGGAAGAGGTAATGGCTACGGTGGAAAAGGATCGTCCTTACTATCGGCGTACCGGGGGCGGGCTGACATTGTCAGGCGGAGAAAGCCTTTGCCAGCCGGAGTTTGCGACTGCGCTTTTAAGAGCGGCGCAGGAGCGTGGTATCAGTACGGCGATGGAAAGCATGGGGTGTGCAAAGTGGGAAGTGATTGAAGGATTGCTGCCTTATCTGGACCAGTACCTGTTGGATATTAAGCATATGAATCCGGCAAAGCACAAAGAGTATACCGGAAAATCCAACGAACTGATGCTGGAAAATGCAAAGAAAATTGCTGCATCCGGTATGACAGAGCTGAGTATCCGGATTCCGGTGATTCCGGGATTTAATGATACTCCGGAGGAAATCCGCGCAATTGCGGAGTACACCGGCCGGTTAGAGCATGTAAAACGGATGCACCTTCTTCCGTACCACAGGCTTGGACAGGATAAGTATGCCGGGCTTGGCAGGGAATATCTGATGGGAGACGTGGAACCGCCGACAAATGAAAAGATGGAGCAATTATTACAGATAGCAGAACAGACATCCGGGGTGGAATGTCAGATAGGAGGGTGATTATAGTGGAAAATGAACAGATGCCAAGCAGAATCGTGCAGGAGCTCGTTCCGGGAAAAGAAATTACAATCGCTCATCTGATTGCAAGCCCGGATATTACATTATATGAAAAGCTTGGACTGGACCCGCGGGTTGAATACAGCAAATCTGCCATCGGGGTACTGACAATCAGCCCGGCAGAGACAGCGATTATCGCTGCTGATATTGCAATCAAAGCGGCGGGGATTGAGTTAGGATTCGTGGACCGTTTCAGCGGCACACTGATTGTGACAGGTACGATTTCCGAGACGGAGGCTGCCATACGGGCAGTGCTTGACTATGTGAAAGATAAGATGGGATTTTCCGTCTGCGAGATTACAAGGACCTGATGATATGAGAAAAATTGTATTGATGGGACGGAGTGAAGCTGGCAAGACCACATTAACCCAGGCATTGAAGGGTGAAAAAATCCAGTATCACAAAACCCAGTATGTGAATAACTTTGATGTTATTATCGATACTCCAGGTGAATACGCACAGACTAAGAATCTGGGATACGCGCTTGCGCTGTATTCTTACGAGGCTGATGTAGTGGGGCTTTTGCTGGCGTCCACGGAACCTTATTCCCTGTATCCGCCGTGCTGTACGGCAATGTGCAACCGTGAGGTAATCGGAATTGTGACGAAGATACATGATGAGAGAGGCAATGTGGAGCGTGCAGAACGCTGGCTCAGGCTTGCGGGATGCAAAAAAATTTTCTATGTAGACTCCAAAAGGAGTGAAGGGATTCCGGAAATCCTGGAATATCTGAAGGAAGATGGAGATGTTCTCCCGTGGGAAGAGGAAAGTATGGAAAAAACAACAAAAAACAATAAAAGCAACATTGAAACAAGTTGACTAATGTGGGTTTATGTGGTAATATCGAGTTAGAAATAACAAAAAACAACTTTTTTGTAAAATCCAAGGAGGAAAAAAGGATGCAAAACGAGTACGAAATCAAAAAAGAGATGTGTGAGATTGGTAAAAGAGTTTACAACCGTGGAATGGTTGCTGCAAATGACGGTAACTTTTCTGTAAAACTGAACGACCATGAGTTCCTGTGCACACCAACAGGCGTAAGCAAAGGCTTTATGACACCGGAGTACATCTGTAAAGTAGATGAGAACGGAAATACACTTCAGGCAAACAAGGGATTCAGACCTTCATCTGAGATTAAGATGCATATGCGTGTGTACAGAGAAAGACCAGACGTACAGTCCGTAGTACACGCCCATCCGCTGTATGCTACAACATTTGCTATTGCAGGTATTCCGCTGACACAGCCGATCATGCCTGAGGCAGTTATCGCTCTTGGATGTGTTCCGGTTGCAAAATACGGTACACCGTCTACAATGGAGATTCCGGACGCAGTAGAGCCTTACTTACAGCACTTCGATGCAGTTCTGCTTGAGAACCACGGAGCGCTTGCATACTCGGATTCTCTGCTGAATGCATACCACAAGATGGAGTCTGTAGAGTTCTACGCTCGTCTGTTATGGCAGTCTATGCAGATAGGCGGACCTCAGGAACTGAACAAAGAGCAGGTTGAGAAGCTGTACGAAATCAGAAGACAGATGGGACTGAGCGGAAAACATCCTGCAGACCTTTGCCCGAACGCAAAAGCTGGTAAGCCAAGCTGCCATAGCTGCGGCGGAAACTGCGGGGCAGCTACTGCAGCACCGACAGCAGATGCCGACCTGATTGCTTCTATTACAAAGAAAGTAATGGAGCAGCTCGGAAAATAATAAGAGTTTGAAGAAATGAGGACTGATATGAATGAACAGGATATTTCCAATGCTGTGAAAGCGGTACTGGAAGAGATGAAGGACAACGGTTCTCACCATGCAGCGGGACATGTCTGCAAATGTAAAAAGTATAAGATGACACTGGAGCTTGCCAACTGCCTGATAGAAAAGGTGAAGGCAGAGGCAGCACGGATGGGAGTCAATGCTGTGATTGCAGTGGCAGATGCAGCAGGGCATCCCGTTGCAGTTCAGTGCATGGATGATGCTTACATAGCTAGTTTTGACATCGCATTAAATAAATCATTTACTTCGGCGAGCCTGAAGATGTCAACCGAGACGCTTAGTCACTTAAGCCGGCCGGGAGACGATTTGTACGGGATTCAGTTTACCAACGGAGGAAAAATCGTAATCTTCGGAGGTGGTGAGCCGCTGGAAGCGGATGGTAAAATAATCGGAGCCCTTGGAGTAAGCGGCGGGAGTGCAACACAGGATACAGAGATTGCCGCATACGGAAAAGAGGCTTTTAAGGAGGTAATAGCGTGTCTGTAAATGAACAGATGGTTCAGGACATTGTACAGGAGGTCGTAGCAAAGATGCAGATTGCAACCGATGTTACAGGCAGCCATGGCGTATTTGGCGACATGAACGAGGCCATTGCGGCTGCGAAGAAGACGCAGAGGATTATTGCAAGAATGTCTATGGATCAGAGAGAAAAGATTATTTCCAACATTCGTAAAAAGATTAAAGAGAATGCTGAGACCTTTGCCCGTATGGGGGTACAGGAGACCGGCATGGGAAATGTTGGACATAAGATTCTGAAACATCAGCTTGTTGCGGAGAAAACGCCGGGAACGGAAGATATCACAACAACTGCATGGTCAGGGGACAGAGGACTGACTCTGATAGAGATGGGACCATTTGGTGTGATTGGAGCGATTACCCCATGTACCAATCCAAGTGAGACTATCCTTTGTAATACAATCGGGATGCTGGCAGGCGGAAATACAGTAGTATTTAATCCGCATCCGGCAGCAATTAAAACTTCAATTTTTGCAATCAATATGTTGAATGAAGCATCTATTGAAGCCGGCGGGCCGGATAACATTGCGGTTACCGTTGAGAAACCGACGCTTGATACAAGCAATATTATGATGAAACATAAAGATATCCCGCTGATTGCAGCGACAGGCGGTCCTGGAGTTGTAACCGCAGTCCTTTCTTCCGGCAAAAGAGGAATCGGGGCCGGAGCCGGTAACCCGCCGGCACTGGTGGATGAGACGGCGGATATCAGCAAGGCAGCAGAAGACATCGTAAACGGATGTACATTTGACAATAATCTTCCATGCATAGCAGAAAAGGAAATTGTCGCAGTTGATTCTGTTGCAGATGAACTGATGCACTATATGGTGAACGAACAGGGGTGTTACCTGGCATCCAAAGAAGAGCAGGATGCACTGACTGCCGTTGTGTTAAAAGGCGGACGTCTGAACAGAAAATGTGTCGGACGGGATGCAAAGGCGCTGCTCGGCATGATTGGCGTGACAGTACCGGATAATATCAGATGTATTACATTTGAAGGTCCAAAGGAACATCCGCTGATTGCGACAGAGCTGATGATGCCGATTCTTGGCGTAGTCAGGGCAAAAGACTTTGACGATGCAGTGGAGCAGGCAGTATGGCTGGAGCATGGCAACAGACATTCCGCCCATATCCATTCCAAGAATATCGATAACATTACAAAATATGCAAAAGCAATTGACACAGCAATTCTTGTAAAGAACGGACCTTCCTATGCAGCACTTGGATTCGGCGGTGAAGGATATTGTACATTCACCATCGCAAGCCGGACAGGAGAAGGACTTACAAGCGCAAGCACATTTACAAAGAGAAGAAGATGTGTAATGAGCGACAGCTTATGTATCAGATAGAAATATGGAGGGTGACACAATGGAAATGAATTCTGCTAATGTAGAAGAAATTGTAAAACAGGTACTGGAAAGTATGACAAAGACACCTGTTGAAGTACCGGCTGCAAAGGCGGCAGCGACAGAGAGCCAGGCGATTCCGAAAACAGCTCACGTTGCAATGCTGACGGCGCTGGAGCATTATGATATCAAAGAATTCCCGATTCCGGAAGTCGGAGACGGTGATATTCTTGTAAAGGTTGAAGGATGTGGTGTCTGCGGAACAGACGCACATGAATTCAAGAGAGACCCGTTTGGATTGATTCCGGTAGCTCTGGGACATGAAGGAACCGGAGAAATCGTAAAAATGGGTAAAAATGTAAAAGCCGACAGCGCAGGAAAACCGTTAAAGGTTGGCGACAAGGTTGTTACATGTATGATTTTCAAAGATGATCCGGATATTGAAATGTTTGATTTGAACAAAAAGAATATCGGCGGAGCCGATGTATACGGACTTCTTCCGGACGATGACATTCATTTGAACGGATGGTTCTCAGATTACATTCTTGTCCGTGAAGGCTCTTCTATTTTCAATGTAAGTGATTTGGATCTGAAGTCCAGAATCCTGATTGAGCCATGTGCGGTATTGGTACATGCGGTAGAGAGAGCAAAGACAACAGGAATCCTGAGATTCAACAGTAGGGTTGTTGTTCAGGGATGTGGACCGATAGGCTTGATTTGTATTGCAGTTTTGCGTACAATGGGTATAGAGAACATCGTAGCAGTTGATGGAAATCAGAAGAGACTTGATTTTGCAAAAGAGATGGGCGCAGAGAAGTCTGTGAACTTTATGGAGCACAAGGGAATTGATGCACTCACGGAGGCTGTAAAAGATGCATTCGGCGGACATGCAGCAGACTTCGCATTCCAGTGTACAGGTTCACCGGTAGCACATTCCAACATCTATAAGTTCATCCGCAATGGCGGCGGACTTTGTGAGCTTGGATTCTTCATCAACGGTGGAGATGCAACAATCAACCCACACTTTGATCTCTGCTCCAAAGAAATCACATTGGTTGGCTCATGGGTATATACACTGAGAGATTATGCAACTACATTTGATTTCCTGAAGAGAGCAAAAGCAATCGGACTTCCGATGGATAAGCTCATCACACATGAGTTCCCGTTGGAGCAGATTAATGAGGCTCACGTTACAAACCTTGAGCAAAAAGGTCTGAAAATCGCGATTGTGAATAAGTAAAAACTGCCCATTAAAGGAGAAACGATATGGGAGAAGCAGTAGGAATGCTGGAAGTATTCGGGCTGGCTACCGCATTTGCGGCGGCGGATGCAGGCTGCAAGGCAGGCAATGTACGGCTTGAGACTTTCGATAAGAATAAACCGGCGAATGCAGACGAATTACCTGTACCACTGATTGTGATGATTAAATTTCGCGGAAGCGTATCCGATGTTCAGGCAGCATTAGACGCAGCGAAAATAAGAGCAAATGAACTTGCAGGAGTCGTAGCTGAATATGAGATTGCAAGACCGACAGAGGATACAGAGAAGATGCTGAAGTTAAGCGGTTTAGACAAAGGAAAACCAAACAAAATATTTATTGAAGAAGTTTAGGAGGAAATAATAATGGCAATGGCACAGCAGGCATTAGGAATGGTAGAAACAAGAGGACTTACAGCAGCAATCGAGGCTGCAGATGCAATGACAAAAGCAGCAGAGGTCACTCTGGTAGGAACAGAGAAAATCGGTTCCGGACTGGTAACAGTTATGGTACGCGGAGATGTAGGAGCAGTCAAGGCAGCAGTCGAGACTGGTGCAGACGCAGCAGGAAGACTTGGAGAATTAGTAGCTACACACGTAATTCCAAGGCCACACAATGACGTAGAAAAAATCCTTCCTACAGTATAAGGAAAAGTAAAGGAGCAGTCTCATGGGACAGGCGTATGGATTTTTTGAAATCCCGAGTGTGACGGCAGCGGTGGTTGCAATTGACATTATGTGCAAGACAGCCGAAGTTGAGCTGGTTACATGGGAAAAAAAATTAGGTGGAAGACTTGTTACGATTATCATCCGCGGGGATGTATCCGCGGTGACGCAGGCCATTGAAACTGCCGCGGCAAACGGAATTAAAAAGCCGGTTGCTCATGTGGTGATTGCAAGTCCCCATGAAGAGATTCTCAAGTTGGTTAACAACAGTGCGAATCGAGTTGGTTAAGGAGGGCAGTTACTATGGCAGAAGAGAAAAAGCCGGCAACAACTGCGAAAGCACCGGCGAAAACTGTACAACGGGTAAGAAAAACGGCGCAGAGAGCAGTAAAAGAAGAAAAAACAACGATTCAGAAGGAGGAAAAAAGAATGTCACAGGAAGCATTAGGAATGGTTGAAACAAGAGGTTTGGTAGCATCAATCGAGGCAGCAGATACAATGCTCAAAGCTGCAAACGTAGTATTAGTAGGAACAGAGAAGATTGGTTCCGGACTGGTAACAGTTATGGTTCGCGGAGACGTAGGGGCTGTTAAATCAGCAGTTGAGTCTGGTGCAGAGGCAGCAGGAAGACTTGGAGAGTTAGTAGCTACTCATGTAATCCCAAGACCACATACAGATGTAGAAAAAATTCTTCCGGCAATCAAATAATAAAATTGCGGCAGAGGGTGGCACAGCCTTACGGTTTCTGAAACTGTAAGGCTGCGGTATCATTTCCGTTTCCGGAATATTTCGGGAAGGAGGGAAATCTGCATTATAACGAGGAGAATTGTTATGGACAATAATAATGTGGCATTAATTACAAGAATGGTACTGGAAGCAATCGAACAGCAGAAGGGTTCCGAAGAGGACGGATATCTGGTTCCGGTCGGCGTGTCTGCAAGACATATTCATCTGACACAGGAACATGTAGAAACTTTGTTCGGAGAAGGCTACCAGCTTACAAAAAGAAAAGAGCTGATGGGAGGACAGTTTGCCTCAAACGAGACAGTCACGATTGTCGGACTCAAGCTCAGGGCAATTGAAAACGTCAGAATCCTGGGACCAGTCAGAAGTAAATCTCAGGTGGAGATTTCTGCGACGGATGCGATTCGGCTTGGAGTGAAAGCTCCAATCAGAGAGTCCGGTAATGTTGCAGGATCTGCTGCAGTTGCTGTAGTCGGACCGAAAGGTGTGATTTACTTAAACGAAGGATGTATCATCGCGAAGAGACACATTCACATGTCACCGAAAGATGCCATGGCAGCAGGAGTACATGACGGAGATGTCGTATCAGTCAAAGCGGACAATGAAAGGGGTACGGTATTCAATCATGTACAGATTCGTGTAGATGACAGCTTTACACTTGAGATGCATATCGATACAGACGAGGCGAATGCAGCGAAAATTGCGACAGGAGATACGGTAAGAATCATGAAGTAGTACCGTCGCAAGAGGAGGAAATTATGCTGATAGGAAAAGTTGTAGGCAGTGTTGTTTCAACACGGAAAAGTGAAAATTTAGTCGGAAATAAATTTATGATTGTAGATGTGTTGGAGCATATGCAGACCGGAGCGAGACAATTAATTGCAATCGACAAGATTGGCGCAGGTATCGGGGAATATGTGCTGGTAGCACAGGGAAGTGCGGCCAGAGTCGGGACCGGAATGAAAGACGCACCTATCGATGCTGCAATCGTTGGAATTATTGACGATGGAACAGGACTGGAGTAGTGAAATTATGGATATGAAAGAATTAAGCAACATATTGCAACAAAATGGTATTGTTGGTGCAGGTGGTGCGGGATTCCCTACATATGCAAAGTTGAATGAAAATGCTGAGACGCTTATTCTGAACTGTGCAGAATGCGAGCCGCTACTGAGATTACATAGACAGTTACTTGAAAAATACGCACAGGAGATTGTAGAGACATTCCATTTGATTGGACAGGCAGTCGGTGCAAAAGAACTGGTAATTGGAATCAAAAAAGCATACACAAAGACAATCGATGCACTGAACGGTGTCATCGGTGCTTACCCGGAAGTAAGACTGGGTCTGCTGGATGAAGTATATCCTGCAGGTGATGAGGTTGTTTTGATTTATGAAGTAACAAAGAAAGTGGTTAGGCCGGGTGGACTTCCGATTGAACAGGGAGTTGCCGTATTCAATGTAGAGACCGTATATAACGCATACAGAGCGATCAATCAGAGTACTCCGGTTGTAGATAAGCTGGTATCGGTTGTTGCCGAGGTGGACCACCCGGTAACGGTCCGTGTACCGATTGGAACTACAATCGAAGATACAGTCAGGCTTGCAGGAAATATCACGACGAAGAATCCGGTATATTTCATTGGAGGACCAATGATGGGATTCATCGGAAGCGGTTCGCAGCCTGTGACAAAGACAACAAACGCTGTACTTGTTCTTCCGGAAGAGCATTTAATTATTCAGAAGAAGAGAAAGAAGACATCCATTGACCTGAAACGCGCGGCTGCATGCTGCTGTCAGTGTTCAATGTGTACGGATTTATGTCCGAGAAACAGACTCGGCCATCCAATTCAGCCGCATTTGTTTATGCGTGCTGCAACATGTAAGGACATTCAGGAGCCGAACATTTTTGTAAATACAATGTTCTGTTCATCCTGTGGCCTGTGTGAGATGTACTCCTGTATGCAGGGATTATCTCCGAGGACACTGATGGCAGAGTATAAGGCAGGTTTGAGGGCAAATGGACTGAGACCTCCGAGGGTAGAAGCCGCACCGGTTGGACCGGAGCGTGAATACCGTAAGGTTCCGATGGAACGTCTGATGGCAAGACTGGATTTGACAAAGTATAACAAAGAGGCTCCGCTGGATGAATCTGTTGTCCCGGTAGGAAAAGTAAAAATTATGCTCAGTCAGCACATTGGAGCACCTGCTCAGGCGGTTGTGAAACAGGGCGAAAAAGTGACAAAGGGGCAGATGATTGCAGAGCCGGCAAAGGGATTGAGCGTTGGAATCCATGCATCAATCGACGGAACAGTAAGCGAAGTTACTGACAAATATGTAATCATAGAAACTCAGGAAGGACGTGCAGGTAAATGAGTAAGGCAATTGGAATGGTAGAATATAAGACTGTTTCAGCAGGTGTCGTAGCGGCAGATGCTATGGTAAAAACCTCTGAAATCAGTATCATTGAAGCACAGACCGTATGTCCGGGAAAATATATCGTAATCATTTCAGGGGATTTGAGTGCTGTGAATGCAGCGGTAGAGAATGCAAAGACACTGCATGGAACACACTTAATCAACAGTTTTGTACTCGGTAACCCACACGAATCCATTTTCCCAGCTATCTATGGCGCTACAGCGATTGAAGATGTATCAGCGCTCGGTATCATGGAGACATATGACGCTACTTCTATCATCGTAGCAGCAGATGAGGCTGCTAAAACTGCCATTGTAGATTTGGTAGAACTTAGAATCGCAAGAGGTATGTGCGGAAAATCATACCTGATGCTGACGGGTGAAGTAGCAGCGGTAGAAGCAGCAATTGAACGTGCAAAGAGTGTCGTAGCAGAGGGCGGTATGTATCTTGATTCTTCTGTTATTGCACATCCGGATGCACAGATTCGTGACGCAATCCTTTAAGGAGGACTTTCGCACGCAGAACATGACTGGGAGGCAATAAAATGCTTGCAATAGAAAGACGAAATGCAATTTTAGAAAAACTGCAGGCCGAGCGGCGGGTAGTTGTGAGCGAGTTGAGTCAGTCTTATGGCGTGTCAGAAGAGACAATCCGACGGGATCTCGAAAAACTGGAAAATGACGGATTGGCAATTAAAAGTTATGGCGGTGCGGTAATTAACGAGAATGCAAATGTAGATCTGCCGTTTAATGTAAGAAAAAACAGGAATGTGGTTGGAAAACAGAAAATCGCAGAACTGGTTTGTTCCGTGGTAAAGGACGGCTCCACAATTATGTTGGATGCAAGCTCCACGGCCGTATATATCGCAAAGGCTTTAAAAGAAAAGAAAAATCTTACACTGATTACCAACTCAATTGAGATCCTGCTGGAAATGTTCGATGCTCCGAATATTTCGGTTTTGTCTACGGGTGGTGCAATGAGGGAAGGTTCCTTCGCACTGGTCGGGCCACAGACGGATAAGATGCTGAATTCTTATCATGTAGATAAGACAATTATCTCAGTGAAAGGTTTCGACCTGGAGGCAGGGCTGACAGATTCGGATGAACTGCATGCCAACAATAAAAAGACGATGCTGAAGGCGGCGAGAGAAAAGATTCTTGCAGTTGACAGCTCAAAATTTGGAAAAACAGCATTCACAGCCGTTGGGATGTTGGAGGATATTACCACCGTTATTACTGATGAAAAACCGGATGAGGTATGGCTGCAGGCATTTAAAGAGTCCGGGATTGAATGTATTTATCCCGAATAGAGGAAGGATACTATGAAAAGCTTTGATATTAAGACAAAAATATATTTTGGGGATCAGGCACTGGACCGTCTGGCAGAGATTCCGTATGATAAAGTACTGGTAATCACAGACCCGTTCATGGCAAAAAGCAGCATGATTCATCTCGTAACAGACCCGCTGGAACGCGGACACAAAAAGTTTGAGATTTTTAAGGATGTCGTGCCGGATCCACCGATTGATAAGATATCTGAAGGCGTCAAAAAGATGCTGGAGTATAGACCAGATGTAATTGTTGCGGTCGGAGGCGGTTCCGCGATTGATTCCTCAAAGTCAATCCGCGAATTTGCACTTCGGGTAGACCATTATTCTGATGTCGGATTGATTGCAATTCCGACAACGAGCGGAACCGGTTCCGAGGTGACTTCGTTTGCCGTGGTATCTGATCCAAAAGAAAAAATGAAATATCCGCTTGTGTCCAGAGATTTAACGCCGGACGAGGCAATTCTGGATGCGGAACTCGTAAAGAGCGTGCCTCCGGCTATTACAGCCGATACAGGTATGGACGTATTTACCCATGCGCTTGAGGCGTGTGTAAGTACAAATAAAAGTGACTTTTCCAACGCGCTGGCAGAGAAGGCGATTGAAATATGCGGCGTGTTCCTGCTCAGAGCGTATCTGGACGGGAACGACACTCACGCAAGGCAGAAGATGCATTCCGCATCCTGCCTGGCAGGACTGGCATTCAACTCTGCATCGCTTGGATTGAATCACGGTATGGCTCACCAGCTTGGAGCGACATTCCATATCCCTCATGGACGTGCGAATGCAATGCTGCTCCCGCATATCATTGAGTTTAACAGTGATATCAATAAGCACAGCAAGAGCCAGAAAGAATATCTGCCGGCCGTAAAGCGTTATGCAACAGTCGCACAGATACTTGGGCTGAGCAGTTATAACAAGATTATGACCGTCCGCTCCCTTGTGAACTGGGTACAGTTCATGCTCAAAGAAATGGATATTCCGCTGTCAATTTCACAGATGGGGATCATTTCCAAAGAGGAATATTTTGATGCAGTGGACCGTATGGCGGACGCTGCATTGGCAGATGCATGTACAGCTACGAATCCTCGTGTGCCGAACAAGGAAGATGTAGTAAAAATGTATGAGAAGTTATGGTAATGAAAGATTGAAATGTAAAGAGTCGGGACAAAACAGCAGGTATCTGTTTTGTCCCGATTTTCGGTTGCCATGTATGCCAATGCATCAATAATAATCTCTGTATTCACTTGGTGTCATATGTACTGAACGCTCAAATGCCCGGAGAAATGTCAAAGTATTTTTGAAACCTACTTGATTGGCGATAGAGTTGATAGATAGTTTTGAATAAGAAAGCAGCTCTTTGGATTTGTTGATTCGGTACTCGTTTACATACTGATGAACGGTGATACCCATCTGTTGTTTAAATATTTTGCAGAAATAATATTTGGAAAAGCCGATATTATTACAAATTGCGTCTATATTCAATTCCTTTTTATAATTTTCAGAAATATACTTTAACGCTGTGTTGACCACCGTTTCCTGTGCAGGCGTAAGCTCTTTTATTTTACTGACATCGTAGGAGATGTCATAGAGGGAAGTGAAAATACTGTGCAGCAGAAGGGACGTGTGGAGACACTTCCATGACTCGTTCTTATCTCTGGTATATTCCGGGACACAAAGAATCTGGTATAAATCCATAAATGAATCAAGAACCGGAACAAACGGGTTGCTTAGAATCACATTGTTCTGTGTCCGAATCAGATTATAAAACATTTTTGCGTGGCTTCCGCTGATGATAAAATAATAAAACCGCCATTCCTTTGTAACTCTGGTGAAGGAAAGCGTTGTGTTACATGCTGTGGTAATAACAGAATTTGGCTGAATGTATTGTGTGCTTTTATCTTTTGTGTACCGGACGGTCCCGTCAATTGAGTACAGCAATAAATAATCGCGGTAACTGTTTTTCTGACCGAAAATTAACTTCCGTTCCTGACAATATCCACATTCCTTAACAATAAAAGGAAAGGATTCTGCGAGTGCAGTGGAAGGAAAACTTTGTGTGCCATAAGAATCTGGAAACTGTCGCTTTGGTGCGTGCATAAAATGATGTCCTCCGGAATGTCTGAAAATAATATATAAAATCAGTTGATTGTCAAATAAATAGTTATATAAACTGCACATATGCTTTCAAACAATGTGTAGGTAAATGTTATGAAATATTGTAACATATTCCGTAAAAAATGACAAATATTGATAAAAAGACAATTTGTGATAGATAAAAAACAATTTATGATATTGAATATTGGTATCAAACGCCCCATATTAGGTTCATAGACAAGCGGTCGCGGTGAAAATTAAATAGAGAAAAAAGAGAAAGGGGAAAAAGAATGAGCGAATATATCTTGGAATTGAAAGATGTTGTGAAAACATTCGGCGGTGTAACTGCATTGGATGGCGTGCACTTTCAGTTAAAGCAAGGCGAAATACATGCTCTTATGGGAGAAAACGGAGCCGGTAAATCTACGTTCATAAAAGTAATTACCGGGGTACATCAGCCTGACAGCGGACTGATGCTGCTTGAAGGGGAAAAGGTAACACTCCGCTCTACGGAGGATTCTGCAAAGTTAGGTATTGCTGCCATTTATCAGCATGTGACGGCGTTTCCCGATTTGTCTGTTACAGAAAATATTTTCATGGGACAGGAAATTAAAACAAAACTTGGGCTGTACAATTGGAAATTAATGACCAAACGAGCGAAAGAACTGATTGAACCATTGAGTAAGAACATTGATGTGTCAAAACCGATGAGCGCGCTTTCTGTTGCGCAGCAGCAGTTGGTTGAGATTGCGAAGGCGCTGTCAAGGGATGCGAGGATTCTGATTATGGATGAACCTACGGCATCGCTTTCCAGAAAAGAATGTGAGGAGCTGTATCAGATTACAGAACGATTGAGGGATGAGGGCGTCTCCATCATCTTCATTACACATAAGTTTGAGGATATGTACCGTCTGGCAACAAGAGTTACCGTATTCCGTGATTCGAAATACATAGGAAGCTGGGATGTGGATAAGATTTCCAACCAAAAACTGATCGCAGCGATGGTAGGGCGTGAACTGACGCAGATGTATCCGCCAAAGAATGCAAAAATCGGTGAAACAGTATTAAAAGTTAACAATATTTCCAAAGAAGGTTATTTTAAGAATGTATCGTTCGATGTCAGAAAGGGTGAGATTCTTGCACTGACAGGTCTGGTAGGAGCCGGACGGACAGAAGTCTGCCAGAATATTTTCGGCATAATGACGCCGGACAGCGGTTCTTTCGAAGTGGAAGGAAAGAAAGTAAAGATTAACAGTCCGATTGATGCTTTGAAACTGGGCATCGGATTACTTCCTGAGGACAGACAGGCACAGGGATTGGTTAATGAGCTTCCAATTTATCAAAACGTATCTTCTGCAGACATGGATAAGTTCATAAAAGCAGGAAAGATTGACGTGGAAGCAGAAGAGAACAAGGCAATTGAATTGTGCCAGAAGATTCAGTTGAAAGCGAAGGACATCAGCGCCCCGCCATCTTCCCTGTCAGGTGGTAACCAGCAGAAGGTCGTATTTGCAAAGCTGCTCAACTGTGATTTGAAGGTATTGATTCTGGATGAGCCTACAAAGGGGATTGATGTAGGTGCAAAATATTCGATTTATGAGATTATGAATGAACTTACTGCAAATGGTTATGCGATTATCATGGTTTCCTCTGAAATGCCGGAGGTTCTTGGGATGGCGGACCGGATTGTTGTTATGAGAAACGGCCGTGTCGCCGGTCAGTTTGAGACACAGGGAACAACGCAGGAAATGATTTTGGAAGCATCTTTAAAAAATGAGGAAGGGAAGGAGAGCTGAAAATGGGAGTTAAGAATAAGATAACAGTTTCGAAAATAACCGAAAGCCGGAATTTTGGTCTGCTCCTTGGACTTGCGGTGCTGTTAATTTTGGCGGCGGTTATCACTCCGTCCATGTATTCATTGAATTCGATCCTGAATATGCTGCAGAATAATGCAGTATATGGACTGTTGGCAATTGGAGAAATGATGATTATTCTGACAGGAGGAATTGACATTTCCATCGGGGCGACACTTTCGCTGAGCGGAGTTGTCTGCTGCAGGCTGATGGCTGAGAACCCGGGGGTGCCGGGAGCCGTATGGGTTCTGCTGGCATTGGTGATTGGCGGAATCTGCGGAGCGTTTAATGGATTACTTGTTGGATATTTCAAGATGGTTCCGATGATTGCAACATTGGGTACAATGTATGCATTCCGTGGATTTTCATTTTTGTTCAGTGGCGGACAGTGGTGGTTCCCGCATCAGTTTACTGATAGTTATCTGGCATTTGCTACAAAGAGAATTCTTGGGATTCCCGCAATCTTATGGATTTTGATTGCTGTGTTTATTCTGGCGTTCCTGTTTCTTGGATATACGACAAGAGGACGCAGGATCTATGCAATTGGTACGAACCGTGAATCTTCACAGGTTGCAGGTATAAAAGAAGAAAAAGTCACATTTCTTGCCATGGTGATTTGCGGGATGCTTGCCGGACTGTCAGGTATGCTTTATACAGCAAACTATGCTACTTGCAGTTACAGCATCGGCGACGCATATGAAATGACGGCGATTGCCATTTGTATTCTCGGCGGTGTAAGCATCACAGGAGGAAAAGGAAAAGTCGATGGAGTTGTAATCGGTTTTCTGATGATGGCAGTTATTACATACTTTATCAGTCTTCTTCCGGGATTGAGTGTATGGTCCGATGCAATTCAGGGAGCCATTATCATTGCGGCTGTTGCATTGAACATATTTACAGAACGCTCTGCTGAGAAGAGGGCACTGAAAGAAAGGGGTGCTTTAATCTAATGAGTGGAGAAAAAAATTCAAATACAGCACCTGTGAGGGATTTGACGGTAAAACAGGGATTTAAGCTGTCAAAATTTTTGGTGAGCTGGGAAATGGTTTTGGTTTATATTCTGATTCTTATCAATATTGTGTTGATAGCAAGCAGGCCAAACCTGTATTTTTCATCCGGAACAATTCAATCCATTATCCAGTCCGGTATGGATGTATGCCCGTTAGTATTGGGAATGATTCTGATATTGATGCTTGGGGACATTGACGTATCGGTTGCGGCAAATATGATTTTTGCATCCATGGCAACTGGTTTATGCTGTCAGGCAGGACTTCCCGCATTGGCAGCAGTGATTATCGGTATTCTTGCCGGAGCGGCGTGCGGTATGTTTAACGGAGTCTGTGTGGCGTATATTGGGATGCCGGCAGTTATCGTTACCATTGCAACCTCCATGCTGTTTAGGGGGATTGTAAAAATTGTATTGGACGTCAATGTTTTGAAACAGTTTCCGGGTTTCTATACGGCGATTGCATGGACAAACATTGCGGAAATTCCACTTTCCCTGATTTTATTTCTGATTATGGGAGCGGGATTTGTATTCCTTCTCCAGAAGTCAAAGTTCGGAAGAAAACTGTATATCATCGGTAACAATCCGACATGTGCAGAGTATTCAGGCATTGATGTGAAGAAGACCAAATTACTTGTGTTTGTTATCATGGGCGCTATGTGTGGGGTTGCTTCCATTTTCTTTGTTGGAAGAATGGGCGGCAGCGTATCTTCCACAATGGGTACGGGATATGAAATGACAGCAATTGCAATTTGCGTATTAGGCGGAGTATCCACAAATGGTGGGAAAGGCAAGGTATATGGACCAATTATTGCAACACTGATTATGGCATTCCTTACCTATACACTTGGACTGTTGGAGGTAGATGCCAACACCAGAAAGATTGTAACGGGATTTATCCTGATTATTGCGGTACTGATTCCAAATGTAAATAAGCAGTTGCTGGCAAACCTGAAACTGAAATTTATTTACAAAGGAAATAAGAACGCAGAGGCATTGAATAACAGGACTCTTGAGGAAGTTAAGGCTCTGAAAAATACAATTGCAGAGACGAGAAAAGATACATCCCTGAGCGAGCCTGATAAGGGTGTGAAGATTAAAAAGTGTGATGATAAAATTGCATCTCTTCAGAAAAAATGTAAGGAACAGACAGCAGCGCTTCTTAAGGAGCAGAGAGAAGACGAAAGAAAAGCAAAGGAGCGCTTTGCTGTAAAATAATTCCATAACTGCGATATAGACAGTGCAGGGAACTGTTTATAATAGAAAAAGGAGGAACAAAGCTATGAAAAATTGGAAACGACTGGTTGCATTGGGAATGAGCACAATGATGCTTGCATCATTGCCAGGATGTAGCACCACAAAGACAGAAGGAACGGCAGACGGTGGAACAGCGAAGACAGAGGGAACCTCTGGCGGGGAATCTCTGGAAGGAACACATGTATTTATGTTCAAATCCACAGGAAACTCTTTCGGAGACCTGATGTATGAAGGTTTCGCAGAGTATCTTGAAGGAAAAGGCGAGAAGACAGCTTACAAGAGCCCTGCTGAGACGACGGTAGCAGCACAGGTTCAGATGCTGGATGAGCTGATTACACAGAAAGTTGCTTCTATTACTATTTCTACGAATGGTGATGCGGGTTATGACGAAGTATTCAAAAAAGCGCAGGAAGCCGGAATACCAATCGTATCTGTCGACTCGGAGGCAAACCCGGACTACCGTGTCTGCCACGTAAATCAGGCAGAGACTGCGGATATTGGCTCCTATCTGGTAGAGGCAGCGGTTTTGATTACACTTGGCGTCGACTATCCGGGTGACGGAAAAATGGAAGACACGGTTAAGACAGAGCTTGGAAAATATTCAGGCGATGAAATCAAATTAGGCGTCCTTTCAGCATCTATTGATACACCGGTACAGAATTCCTGGATTGCAGCTATGGAAGATGAGCTTTCCAAAGATTTCTATGCAGGAAAAGTAAGTGCAGAACTTGATAAGAAATATGGAAACGATGATCTTACAGAGTCTACAACACAGGCACAGGCATTCATTGCAGAGAACTCAGTAGATTGTATCATTTCTCCTACAACAGTAGGTATCGCGGCAGCCGGACAGGCACTGAAATCTGCGAACAGTGAAATCAAGCTGACAGGTTTAGGACTTCCTTCAGAGATGCAGTCCTTCATGCCTGCAACAGCAGATGATGACGCATTCGAATCTGTATGCCCGTACATGATGCTGTGGGATGTTATCCATCTTGGGGCAGTTGCCGGTGGGGCTACATACGCAGCAGTCAACGATGGATTTGACGGAAAAGTCGGCTCTGCATTTGAAATGGATGCATTCCGTGATTACGATGCTGAGACATTCGAAGCATACCAGAGCGGCGATGGCACAGCAGTACTTGCCGGAGCCCCATACATCTTCTATAAAGATAATATGGAAGAGTGGGTTGATGTGCTGTAAGATTCGAATCGGGATAAACAGCGATACCATAAAAAATAATTTGTATTGACATTTGCCAGACGGCAGGGTACACTATCACTAATACTCTTTGCACTGCATATAATCTACAGTACAAACTGAGCAGGCGATGGATGACCATGGGGCCGGGCCGCACACTGCGGCAGCAGATGAAGTGGAAGAAAAGAACATCTGTGGGACAGTAGTTTACTTATTGTTCCGCAGGTGTTTTTTGTTTACAGAGCAAGGGGGGACAGTCCCCAGAGCAAAGGGGACTGCCCTTTTTGAAGTTCCCTTTGAAGTCCTCTTTGAAAAACATTCGGAAATGCAGGCACTACGAGAAATTCTTATATTAATTGGAGGGAATGTTATGAAACAAGACAATCAATCTAAAGAACGGACCGGCGCTGAAAATCAGGAAAAGAAGATTGCAATGGAGGTGTCGGTGGTTACGGTGGTAATCAATCTCTTATTGTCTGTATTGAAACTGGCAGCAGGGATTCTTGCACATTCGGGGGCGATGATTTCGGATGCGGTACACTCGGCATCCGATGTCTTCAGTACGTTTGTCGTAATGATTGGCGTGGCATTGTCAGGGAGAAAGTCGGATAGGGACCACCCATACGGGCATGAACGTTTTGAATGTGTGGTTTCAATTATCCTGGCAATCCTGCTGGCTGCGACGGGACTTGGAATAGGATACAGCGGGATAGAGACCATTATGGGAGACGCAGGACCGATTCAGATTCCGGGAAAGCTTGCCCTTGCGGCGGCAGTAGTTTCAATTGTGATAAAAGAGTGGATGTACTGGTATACCCGTGCGGCGGCGAAAAAAATCAAATCCGGGGCGCTGATGGCGGACGCGTGGCATCACCGTTCGGACGCGCTGTCCTCTGTCGGAGCATTTATCGGAATTTTCGGAGCGATGATGGGATTTCCGGTGTTGGACCCGGCTGCCAGTGTAATCATCTGTGTATTTATTGAAAAAGTGGCATTTGATATTTTTAAAGACGCGGTCGATAAGATGATTGACAAATCTGGTCCGGAGGAACTGACGGCACAGCTTCGGGAGGTTATCAGCAGACAGCAGGGCGTGGAGGGGATTGACGATATCAAAACAAGAATGTTTGCGGCAAAGCTCTTTGTCGATGTGGAGATTGCTGCCGATGGGAATCTTACACTGACAGAAGCCCATCGGATTGCAGAACATGTACACAGCGTCGTGGAGCAGGATTTCCCGGAGGTAAAACATTGTATGGTACATGTCAATCCGGTAAAGGAAGAGGAGGTTCAGAGAATTCCATAATAGAAGGACTGTGCAGGTTTCCTTTTCAGGCGGTCACGCAGGAAAAACGGATGGCTGGTAAATACCAAGGAAACATAAAAATGTGAATGGATTTGAGGCTTCCCTGGTGAAAGAATGGAAGTGATGTTGTAAAAAGCAACAAAAAAGTGTCGTAAATCTGCAAATAATTGGTTAATCTGTTTCTGCTATGAGTGCTATAATACACATGTAACAGGAAAACATACTTAACACACCTCTTTGGAAAGCAAAGTTGAAGGATGCTAAGCGATTCAGATTTTTGGAGGAAAAGATAAATGAATACTTTAAAAGCTGAAAAGAGAAGCATGGACATCAAAGCAAAAAAATTAAGGAGAGAAGGATTTGTTACCGGAAATGTATTTGGTAGAGAGATGAAAGAATCCATTCCGGTTAAAATGGACAAATCCGAGGTAGACCGTCTGCTGAAGACCAGCAGCAAGGGCAGTAAGATTCTGCTGAATCTGGATGGTAAAGATATCAGCGTTTTGATTAAGGACGTAGCGTATAATCCATTGGCAGGCAGAGTCGATGAGATAGATTTTCAGGCACTGGTAAGTAATGAGAAGGTTCACTCTGTTGCAGAGATACAATTGGTAAACCATGAGAAAGTTGCAAGCGGAATTGTAGAGCAGTTGTTGGAGGAAATCTCTTATAGAGCACTTCCGGCAGCATTGGTTGAAAAGGTTCTGGTTGATATCGGGGATATGAAACCGGGCGATACAATTAGAGTCAGGGATTTGGATATTGCAAAAGACACAGATGTAGATTTGCAGACGGATTTGGAGGCAACGGTTGTTACGGTTACGGAAGTACACGGTGTTGTGGAAACCGATACGGAAGCTGAGGAAACAACTGCGGAGTAATGACTGTACGCAGAGTTGGAGAAGAAAACTTAAGTGATCAAAAATGGAAAGACAGACAATCCGGGTGTGGTTGTCTGTCTTTCTTAGGTAAAAAGAAGGTAAATCATTACAACCAAAAAGAAATGTAAAAGTTTATAAATTCATTATTTTACATCATCTTATTTGCTGCAATTACGCTTTCTCTTTCAATAAATTCCGTACTGATTTCTAGATTGCAAGGAAAATGAGAAAAGTCGCCGTGCAGACGTTGTAATAATAGTTCACCGGCATGAATACTGATATCGCGCTTGTTTTGTTCCACAACTGTGATTGGTGGATTATATGCACGGAAAATCTCGGCATCATCAAAACTAATTAATGAGAAATCGTAAGGTATTTTCAAATGTAGAGAATCTAAATGTTGAATCATCAATAATGTTAGATCAAACGTCAGCGCAAACACAGCAGTTGGATGCTCAGCGGCAGAAAATATCTTTTTTATTGTATCTCGCATATTGTTCGTGGTCAAATCGCAATTGTAAATGTGGAAGTCGTGGCTGCTTATGTTGAGCTTTTTGCAGGCGTCCTGAATTCCGTGAACACGTTCTTCGATGCTGGTATTACCAGTATCTCTTGATAGCACTGCAATTCTTTTGTGGCAATGTCTTACAAAATACTGTATCACATCGAAAGAGGACTGATAGTTGTTCGATGTCACTGAATCAATGTCGATATCCGGTAATCGTTGGTCTATGGAAACGGTTGGGATATTGTGTTGTTTAAGTACCTTGGCAATAGGCTGAGTTCCTTTGTTTTGAGGGAGAATGATAACTCCGGCGATATGTGTACTGATAATCTGCTGGCATATTTTCTCTGGATTATCAATCTCGTCATTGTAGGAAATGATCAAAGTGCTGTATCCATTGTTTCGCATATACGTTTCGACATAATTACATACTTCGCCCCAGAAGTAATCGCTGATTTCTGGAAGAAGTATCGCAATGGTGTTGGTTGATTTCGAGCGAAGGGTCTGTGCTTGGATGTTAGGGACATATCCCAGTTTCTCAATGCTTTTTCTTATTTTTTCACGATTCTCATCGGATATTTTCTTATTATTCAGATATTTGGAAATTGTCGCCAAAGATAAATTTGTATCTTTGGCAATATCTTTAATTGTGCAGCCCAATAAAATTCCTCCCTCGCGTGATTAATATATCAACGCAATTAAATACTATATAACACACATGATATAAATAGTCTTTTTATATAATAACATATTCATATATAAAACACAAATAAACAAAACGTTATATCTTTAAATATAACAATAAATATGGTGAATATGCATAAAAATATACAAAATATTTATGCAAAATACAAAAATATTATAAAATAGGTTGAAAAATAAATATAAATGCTATATGCTTGAATTATCAAAAAGCGAAACGTTTTACCTATGGCGCCAAGTGACACGAATAGCTGGATTGGAAAAAGAATGGAGGAAGCAAATATTATGAAAAAAAGAATGTTAGCTGCAATAATGGCTATGACAATGGTAGTTGGTATGTTAGCAACAGGATGTGGAAGCTCCAACAAAGAAACTTCTGATGGTGGGGATATTGAAATTACAGTAGCAACGAGATACTCCAATGATAATCCAGATGAGAACTACTACAGAGAAAAGGTAGAAGAGTTCAATGCGCTGGACAATGGAATTACTGTAAAAATGGATAACATCGCAACTGAATCTGATTACCTGGATAAGGTAAGAACATCTTTTGCAAATGGCGATACACCAAATGTATTTCTTGAGTATGGCGGCAGCCGTTGTCTTGATTATCTTGAATCAGATGCACTGGTAGACCTGAAACCGTATCTGGAAGAAAATGACAATGAATGGTATGACACATTCTATGACAATCTTTGGAATCAGTGTGAATATGAAGGATATGATGGGGTATACGCTGTTCCTTTCAAAACATACATGATTGTAATGTATTACAACAAAGATCTGTTTACAGAAGCTGGACTTGAGCCACCAACAACAATTGATGAAATGTTGAGCGCTTGCGAAGTTTTCAAATCCAAAGGAATTCTTCCCTTCCAGACAGGAGAGAAAGATACATACAGATTTGGTCACTTTAACAACAACCTGATCATCAAAACTCTTGGTGTTGATGCAGTAGATGATCTTGCTTCAAGGGATCTTGCATATGACAGTGATGAAATGATTGGTACGTATCAGGTAATGGCTGACATGGTTGAAAAAGGATACTTTGGAGATAACATTCTGGATACAGATTCCGCGACGGAAAATGAAATGTTCAAGAGTGGCAAAGCTGCTATGAAATGGGATGGTTCTTGGTTTATCGCAAATGATCTGTATGGAACAGATTTTTATGATCATGTTGGTGTAGTTGCATTCCCTTATGGAGATGAAAGCTGCAAAACATACGCACAGGGTGGTTCATCTGATATGTTCTTTGTTTCAAAACTGGATAAATCAGAAGAAGAAATTGAAGCTTCAGTTGAATTCCTGAAATTCATTACATCTCCGGATTATTATCAGGGATTGGATGAAGTGGCACAGACAATCGTACCTGTAAAATTTGAGAAATCTGATAAATCTCCAGAAAACCCACTTCTGGATGAAGTAATGGCTATTCAGAGTGAAGTGACAGATATGCGTACAGATGTACAGAACTATGATTCAGAGTCACACATGCTGGATACAGTAAGATCTTCTTTACAGGGCTTAGCAATGGGAGATTCCGCTGAAACTTGTGGAAAGAATATCGTTGATCGAATGGAAGAATATAGCGCGCAGTAACAATCAGATTGAAAATAGGAGGCGTTTAAAGTGAACCGTAAACTAACATCAAAATTTGTCATACCGTTATTTTTGACGCCTGCTATCATCCTTTTTGTAGCATTTATCGCATACCCAGTATGTAATACAATATATTTGTCGTTTCATTCGTGGAAAGGCATTTATGGTTCTCCGGTTAATTTTGTTGGAATGAAAAACTATTTACAGGTACTTCAAGACGATGCGTTTTGGAGATCACTGGTGAATTCATTCTATTTCATGGTTGGAGGTTTCGTAGTCCTGATGCCGTTATCATTCGGCTTAGCACTTTTGATTACTTCAAAATTGCGTGGAACAAAATTAATGAAAACAGCGTATTTCATGCCGGTAATGTTATCAACTACTGCAGTAGCATTGATGTGGGTATATATTTTGAACCCATCCTTTGGAGTAGTAAATCAGTTGTTGGGATTTCTTGGTTTGGAATCCCTGCAACAAGACTGGCTGTCAACGCCGGGGTTGAACATATGGTGTGTAGTACTTGTAAATGAATGGATGTACGCAGGATACAATATGCTGATCTTTGCAGCAGGTCTGGTTTCCATACCGAGTGATGTATACGAGGCAGCAGAATTGGATGGATGTACTGGATGGAAGAAACTGAGATACATTTCAGTTCCATTATCTAAGGAATCATTCAAGATATTCTCCGTTTTGTGTGTAACTGGATGTTTGAAAGCGTTTGACTTAGTTTGGGCGATGACAAAAGGTGGACCAAATCATTCTTCTGAAGTTCCGGCATCATTGTTGTACAATGAAGCGTTTACTTTCAAGTTCTTCGGAAAATCAAGTGCAATTGGCGTTCTGCTTCTGATCCTAGGAATTGTGTTGAGTGTCCTCGTTAACAACTTGCTTAAACGAGAGGAGGATTAAGATGAAGAGAAAAACTGGAAGAGCATTTGCATACATTTTTGCAGTGTTCTGGATGATAATGACAATCTTCCCGCTGTTTATCACAATCCTTTGTTCACTCAAGGACAATGCAGGAATCACGTTGGGAATGTTATCACTGCCAAAGAAACTGATGTGGTCAAACTATACGCAAGCATTTGAATCCGCTCATATTATCCAGGCAGTTGGAAATTCACTGTTCTTTGCAATGGCATCGACGGTGCTTACAATCGTTATTGGTATGTTAGCGGCCTATGTTTTATCAAGAAAGAAGTTTAAGTTACGTGGATTTATCTATACTGTATTTTTGATAGGTGTAATGGTTCCAATCCATTGTACAATCATTCCGATTTCAACACTGGCAACATCTGTAAACGGAAAAAATACATCATGGTTCTTGATACTTGTATATACGGCATTTGCTTTACCTCAAGCAATCTTCCTTTTTACAGGCTACCTAAATGGAGTGAGTAAAGAGCTGGATGATGCGGCAAGAATTGATGGATGTGGAGAGTTATCCTTGCTTTTCAGAGTATTGATGCCGGTATGTGTACCGATTATTTCAACAGAAGCAATCTTAGCATTCATCGCTGGATACGGAGAATTGATTTTTGGTATGATTATCATGTCTGATCAGGATAAATATACAGTTGCCCGTGCAATGCTGACATTTACCGGAGGATACAAAGTATCTTTGGGACCAATCTTTGCATGTATTATTGTAGCGGTTATTCCAATGATTGTTATTTACCTCATATTCCACGAGAAAGTTCAGGATGGAATGCTTACAGGAGCTATTAAGGGATAAAAATTTAAATCATAAAGGAGATTAAGAAAATGGTTAAATATGATAGAGTTCCGGATACAAAACAAAAATGGTTTAAAGAGGCAAAATATGGTTTATTTATTCACTGGGGCTTGTATGCATTGCTTGCAGGTGAGTATAAAGGTGTGAAAACAGACCATATTTCTGAGTGGATCATGAATAGTTTGGGAATTCCTGTTGAGGAATATGAAAAACTGGCGGATGAATTTAACCCTGTAGATTTCGATGCAGATGCACTTGTCAAGATGGCAAAAGAAAAATGGGGAATGAAATATATTGTATTCACCTCCAAACATCATGAAGGATTTGCGATGTATAAATCAGAGGTGAGCAAATACAATGTTGTAGATGCAACTCCTTGCCATCGTGATATCTTGAAAGAACTGGCTGATGCATGTAAAAAATATGATATGAGACTTGGTTTGTATTATTCACAGGCTCAGGACTGGCATGATCCAAACGGATATGTATCCCATGCAAATGGAGATGAAGCGCAGCGGAAAGATAATAATTTTAAGAAAGATTTCCAGTATTATCTGGATAACAAAGTAAAACCGCAGTTGAAAGAGATCCTGACAGGATATGGAGAAATCAGTTTGATCTGGTTTGATACACCGATGGCAATGACAAAAGAGCAGAGTCAGGAATGTATCGATTTGATCAAATCAATTCAGCCGAATTGCGTGATCAGTGGCCGTGTAGGAAACCAGTTAGGTGATTACATGACAACTGGAGATAACTTCCTTCCGAGACTTCCGTTTGAAGGTGATTGGGAAGTACCGGCAACACTGAATGATACTTGGGGATTCAACAAAGACGATGAGAATTGGAAAAATCCAGAGGATATTCTGAAACTGCTTATCAAGATTACAAGCAGAGGCGGAAATTATTTACTTAACATTGGACCAAAGGCATCCGGAGAAATCCCAGAGAAGAGTGTTGGGATTCTGAATGAAGTTGGAAAATATGTTACTGAAAATGCTGATGGTATTTATGGAACTGTTCGTGGGGATATTTATCCATATGAGCTGAGTTGGGCAGAGTTTACATATAAGAAGAATAAGATTTTTGTTCATGTATTCGAACCTAGAAAACGACTTGAGATTTTGAACTGTGCTAATCATGTAAAGAAAGCATACATACTGAAAAACGATCAGGAGCTGGATTTTGTTGTTGAGCCGACATGTGAAGGTGACACAATCGTAACAGTTGAGATTCCAAAAGAGTGGAGAGAAGAAAAATACTATTGCGTATGTATTGAAACTGAGGAAGACGGTCCGGTATTTGAGCCATTGAGAGGTTAATTTAAAAAGCTGTTTCTATTGCGTTATTATTGCAGAGGAACAGCTTTTTAATTTTTCTGAAGGTATTGAATGTGAGATTGAAATATATTAAGATACTTTTGTAGTTATATATTAATGAAGAGAGCGTGATGGCATGGAAGTTACAATTAAAGATGTTGCAAAAAAGTCTGGGGTTTCGATTACAACGATTTCAAAATATATCAACGGTGGAAATGTCCGTGGAAATAATAAACAGGCAATAGAGTCTGCAATAGAGGAACTTGGTTATTTTCCTAACAAAGCGGCTAGAGGTTTGCGCAATTCAAAAACGTTTACAATTGGGTTTATTTTGGATGAAATGGACAATCAGTATATTTCCCTGTTGGTTGGCAACGTTGAAAAGTATTTGAAAGCAGCAGGATATTCATTGATGATTTGCTGTCACAAAGGAGAGGTCGATGCAGAGAAAAAGTGTGCTGAATTTTTGTGTCAGCGGCATGTGGATGGAATCCTTGTTTCTCCTGCAAAAGAAAACTTTGACGCTCTCGAAACGGTTCGCGCTTATGGAATTCCGATTGTAGCAGTGGATCGAATGCCATCCAGGGAATGTGACAGCGTTACTTCAAACGCTGCTTCTGGTGCGTATAAAGCGGTAGAGTATCTTGCATTGCAAGGGCACAGAAAAATAGGTGTTATTGCTGGAGAGGATACAAATGTAACTGCTGTGGAACGTCTGAAAGGATATCGGAGAGTTCTGGAAGATTATGGTATACCTTACAACGAAAAGTATATATATCATGGAGATTTTAAATTTGATTCTGGATATGCTGGAGTTGAAACTTTATGGAAATTGGAAGAAAGGCCAACAGCTATTTTTGTCTGCAATTACAATACAACACTAGGTGCAATGACTGCGGTCAGAAACTTGGACATCCATGTGCCGCAGCAGTTATCTATCATTTGTTTTGATGATTTGGAATATTCGTTGATATCGAATCCAAAGCTTACAGCGGTGCGACAGCCGGTAGAAAAGTTAGCAAAGAATGCAGTGAAAATACTATTAAAGCGAATTGGCGGAAATTATGAGGATTTCCCTGAAAAACAGAAAATCCCAATGACATTGCATGTGAGAGATTCTGTGGCAAAGAATAGAGCTAGAGGCTATGTGTAAAAAAGAGCACTGCTATTTGCCTCCATTCTGCGGGTTTACTCCAAAACAGTGGCAGAATTTGGGGCATGAATAACGCATGGTTGCTTGGCCCGCTGCTCGCGGGAATAAAAATACGATGAAAATAATATGGGACGGAACCGTTTCCATAAGGCATTAGGAGGATACGCGTGTATAAAGTACTACTTGTTGATGATGAAATTCTGGTGAGGGAGGCAATCAGTAAGAAAATTGAATGGAATAAACTGGGATTCGAGTTGGTGGGGGACTGCGAGAATGGAAAGGACGCAATTGAATTTGTCAGAGAACATCCGGTGGATGTCGTTCTTACAGATATTTGTATGCCATACATAGATGGGATGGGACTGAGCAAGTATCTGTACGAGAACTATCCGCAGACTGCGATTATCATTTTCAGCGGATACAGTGATTTCGAATATGCAAAGCAGGCGATTCAGTATAAGGCGGCAGAGTATATCCTGAAACCGGTTACGGCGAAGGAACTGTCGGAGGTGCTCACAAGAATCAAAGAAAAGCTGGATTCCAGAAAAAAAGAAGAGAAAAAGATGGATGAGCTGACAAAGGTGTATCACAATTATACGAAAAATGAGTCAGTCATCGTATCCAGAATCATGTCCAGACTTGTCAAAGGAACGCAGGAGGTACAGAAAAGCCTGCGGGAACTGAAAGATTTTGGAATTGAAATCAGTGGGACTGCATATCGTGTGGTAGTCATTGATATTGATGTGTACTCAGATTTGTATGAGATTTCGAGCGAACAGAAAAAGGAAAGCGCACTGATGGCATTTGTTGTGGAGAATGTCAGCGGAGAGATTGTCGGGGATTACAATGCGGGAGTTGCATTCCGTGATATCGACAACCGCGTCTGCCTGCTGCTGTGGACTACGCGCCCGCAGGAGTTCCGCAGCGAGGTTGGGACTATTTGCAAAGAAATACAGGAAAATGTATTTGCGGTAATGAAACTGAGCATTTCCATGGGAATCGGATGCTATGTAAATTCTTTGGAAGAACTCTCCAAATCTTATGAAACTGCGGCAAATGTTTTGAAATACCGATATACAAAAGGAACCGGGATTATTTTTGACTGTGAGGAGGAAAGGCATAAAGGAAATCCGCTGGAACTGGAGGGGGACTATAAAGATATCTCACTTGCAATCCGCGGGAATGACGAAGAGGTGATGGAGGACGCGTTCCGCCATATGGAGCACTGGATGAAATCAGGATATGTAAGCAGAAACCGGGCAATTTCTTATATGCAGCAGGTACTGCGTGTCGTGTACGAAACGGTACATGAGACAGAACGGAATTTTATGACGCAGGATTCGGTGCTTACGGCGCTTACCGATGCGAGAAATCTCGAAGAAGCCATGGAACTGACAAAACGGTATGCCAGAAAAGGGATGGAGTCCATCCGTGAGTTGGGACAGACAAGCGGGGAGCGTCAGGCGGTGATGGCAATTGACTATATGAAAGACAATTATGGGAATGCGGACTTGAGCCTGAACAGTATATGTGAGTACCTCAACATCAGCACCAGCCGGTTCAGTACAATTTTTAAAGAAGCGACAGGGAAAACGTTTACCGAGGTATTGACCAATATCCGCATGGAAAAGGCAAAACATCTGCTGACGCAGACAACATTAAAAAACTATGAGATTGCTGAGAAGGTAGGTTTCAGTGACCCGCACTATTTCAGTATTGCGTTCAAGAAGGCAACCGGGATGACGCCGAAGGAGTATGCAAAGGGAAATTAGTGGATTGTCCCGTTCACTGGTGTGCCAAATGAATCGGAAGAGGATATGTAAATGAAGAAGAAAAAGCGGTCGGGAACGATTCTGGGAAAGTTCAGGAGTATACAGAATACAATGATGGTTTCCTTTTCTTTTCTGATGGTCATTGCAGTGTTAATCTTTCTTATGATTGCATTGAACTTTACGAAAAAGACCATTTATGAAAATTCCATCAATTATACGACGCAGATTATCCGTCAGGTGAACTATGATATTGACAATTATATTGAATATATGGAAAATACCTCATCTTTGATTGCAAAGAGCAGTGATGTCGCAAAATATTTTTTTGATGAGCAGCAGACGGATGAAGAGCTGAAGGAAGAAAAGGGGCGTATTCTGACACAGTTCAATACGATTATGGAAAGCCGCGGCGACATTTCCAATGTGGCGGCAGTTGCGGATAACGGACGCTATATCGTCAATGGGGATGACGGAAAACTGACAGATTATATTAATATAGAAGATTTGGACTGGTATCAAGCTGCGATGAGTTCGAAAAACGGGATTGCAGTTTCTTCCTCCCATGTGCAAAATGCAATCGCGGACAGCTATAAATGGGTGATTACACTGAGCCGTGCCCTTGTGAATAATCAGACCGGAGAGCGGGAAGGGGTATTTTTTGTTGATTTGAACTACAGTGCTATCAGCGATCTGTGCAATAATAACACAATCGGTACAAAGGGGTATATTTTTATTCTGGATGAAGACGGGAATGTAATCTATCATCCGAAACAGCAACTGATGTATGGAGGACTCCTGGTTGAGCACATAGATGAGATTATGGCATGTGGCTCCGATTATCTGGAAATTGACAGCAATGGCGAGAATAAACTGTACACGATGTCAAAATCAGATAAGACCGGGTGGATTGTCGTGGGGGCGGCAGATACGACGGAGCTGATGAAAAACAATAAACAGGCGCAGCTTATGTATTTTATCGTTGCGGCATGTCTGCTGCTGGCAGTTTTGCTGACATCCAATCTGCTTTCAAGGGAAATCACACGGCCGCTCCGCCGGCTCCGGGATTCGATGAGCATGGTTGAAAAGGGAAAGTTTGATAAGGCAAATGTGGAAGTGACAACGGAAAATGAAATCGGAAGCCTGACGAAGTCGTTTAATGTGATGACAGAGAGGATTCAGAGCCTGATGGAGCAGAATGTATCGGCGCAGCAGGAAAAGAGGAAAAGCGAAATGAGGGCATTGCAGGCGCAGATTAATCCGCATTTCCTCTATAATACGTTGGATTCTATCATATGGATGTCGGAGGCAGGCCAGAATGAGGAGGTTGTATTGATGACCTCTGCACTCGCCCGTCTGCTGCGCCAGAGTATCAGCAATGATAAGGAGCAGGTCACGATACAAGAGGAAATGAACTACGTGCAGAGTTATCTGACAATCCAGAAGATGCGGTATAAAGATAAACTGGAATATTCTATTGAAGTGGACCGGGAAATCCGGAATGTACAGATTATAAAATTCGCGATTCAGCCGCTTGTGGAGAATGCCATTTATCACGGTCTGAAATATAAAGAAACAAAAGGAAATCTGAATATCCGGGGATATTCCCGCGGGAAGAAAGCGTATATCACGATTACAGATGACGGGGGCGGCATGGATGAAGAAACGCTTGCGCACATTTTTGATGAGAAAGTAAAAAAACATAAGTCAAACGGTGTCGGTGTGCCGAATGTGCAGCGTCGTCTGCAGCTTTATTATGGCACGGATTATGGAATATCCTATATCAGCAGAAAAGGTGCCGGAACAGTAGCAACGGTGACGGTTCCCTTAAAGGGAGGTGCAGACCATGAATAGACAGAAAAGCAGACGCCTGATGACGGCAGTGATTCTCATATTGATGCTGAGTGTTCTGGCCGGCATGATGATTGTGATGATGCGCGAAGAGGCGAAGGAAAAGAAACCCTATCGGTTGATTTTTGTATCGAAGACGCTGGATTCCTCCAATGACTTCTGGACCGCGCTTGTAGAAGGAGCCAAGCTTGGTGCGGAAGAGTTCGGGGCGAGAATCGAGGTGACCGGAGGACGTTCAGAGGCAGATTTGCAGGCACAGGAACAGAAAATACGGGAGAGTATAAAGAAAAAACCGGATGCAATTCTGGTTGCACCGTGTGACTATTCCGCGATGGATGATGCGCTTCAGGAAATCATTGACGCAGGAATCAAGTTGATTCTGATTGATTCTACTACGGAAAAGGACATCGCAGAGACAACCGTCTCAACGGATAATTACCGCGCCGGAAAGGAATTGGGAGAATATGCGGGAACACTATTGGAGGAACACTCACAGATTGGGGTTATGGGACATGTAAAAGGCTCTTCAACGGAAATGGAGCGCGAGGACGGAATCCGTGCGGGATTAGGGGACTTTGAATCACAGATTGTGGATGTGGTATTCTGTGATTCTTCCTATGATAAGGCGTATAGCCTGACAACGCAGATGTTGGAAGAACATCCGGAGATGGATATGATTATTGCGACAAACGAGTATGGGGCGGTCGGTTCCGCGCGCGCTGTAAAGGATATGGGAATGACCGGAAAAGTGAAAATGGCGGGATTTGATAATTCGGTGGAAGAAATCCAGCTGCTTGAGGCAGGAGTGTTCGAGGGTATCATTATACAGAAACCGTTTAATATGGGATATCTGGGGGTGGAACAGGCAATCCGCGTGCTGGAGGGAAAAAACGTAGAGAAGACACTGGATTCCGGCTGCAAACTGATTACCAGGAAGAATATGTATGAAGAAGAAAACCAACGGCTGCTGTATCCGTTTTCCGGTCAGTAGAGAGCTGCCGCCGTGCTGAAATACGGAGAGTGGTTGGTCAACGGCAAAGAAAAAGCCAAAAAATTACAATCAGTAATTTTTTGACTTTTTTTAGTAGAATATTCAATTTCATAAAATGTTTAGAAAGGTTATACTTATCATAAATCTTAAGAGTGAAGATAAGATTAAAGAAGTAGGAGGAAGAAAAGTGGGAAAAATTAAACAAAATCCTTTCGTACAAAAGGTAGGGTTTAACAGAATCGTGTTATGCTTTGTTTTACTTCTCCTGTATGGATTCTTCTGCGTGATGACGCAGGGGAGATTCGCAGGAATGAACCGAATTCTGAGCGCCCTGAATTATGCGTATTTTCTTGGATTTTTATCATTGGGGGTTACTTTTGTAATTGCGACAGGCGGGATTGATTTCTCCATCGGGCCGGTTATGTTCTGCTGTGCGCTGATTTCAGGATACAGTCTTGTGAATCATGGAATCCCGATGGCAGCAGCAATGATAATCAGCCTTGTAGTGGGACTGGCATTCGGTCTTTTCAACGGTTATCTGGTAGCGTACTGGTCAGTACCTTCGTTCATCACTTCAATGGCAAGTATGAATATTGCAAAAGGTGTTGCATCTGTATTTACAAAGACACAGTCCGTAAGCTGGCCTCAGGCATCTGCAGAGGGCGGCTGGTACAGAAGCCTTGTTAAGATGGGAAATATTCCGGTCGGATTGATTATTTTCCTTGTGATAGCTGTTATCTGTGCAATCATTCTGAACAAGACAAGAATCGGACGTTATATCCTTTCTCTTGGAAGCAACAAAGAGGCGGTAAGGCTTTCCGGTGTAGATGTTAAAAAATGGGAAATGATTGCTTACATAATCTGCGGACTCCTTGTCGGAATCGGTGCAATCTTCTATGTGGCAGCGTACACGACGGTTCAGCCGGGATATGGCGACCAGTACAACAACGAGGCGATTGCAGGATGCGTAATGGGTGGAACATCCATGGCAGGCGGACTTGCCTCCATCAGCGGAACTGTAATTGGCGTGTTTATCATCGCGTTGCTTCAGGAAGGTATTCTGGCTCTTGGCTTTACAAAAGATTATCAGCTTATTATTACAGGTATTATTGTTATTGTCGCAGTGTTCAGTGACGTTGTTGCAAGACGCAGAAAGAATTAATAATGATACATGGCATTTGAGAGTGAAATATAGAAAGGCAAGGGTAAAAGAATGGGCGAAGTTATTTTAACGATGAAAGATATTGACAAGTCTTTCCCTGGTGTCCATGCATTGGACCATGTAGATCTGGAAGTCAGAAAAGGCGAGGTTCTTGCACTGATGGGAGAGAATGGTGCCGGTAAGTCAACATTGATGAAGGTGCTGACGGGTATTTATACAAAGGATTCCGGTACAATCACATATGAAGGAAAAGAAGTAGAGTTCCATAATACAAGAGAGGCACAGGATGCAGGAATTGTAATCGTGCATCAGGAGCTCAATATGTTGGGAGATTTGACAGTTGCTCAGAACATCTTTATCGGGCGTGAGTTTAAAAAAGGAATCCGTATCGATGATAAAAAGATGAATGAAGAGGCGAAGAAACTGTTCGACAGAATGAACATTGACATTGACCCGACGGAGACGATGAGCAGGCTGACGGTCGGAAAGCAGCAGATGTGTGAGATTGCGAAGGCAATTTCCCATGAGGCAAAGGTTATTATCTTCGACGAGCCGTCTGCGGCACTGACAGAGACGGAGATTGAAGAGCTGTTTAAGATTATCCGTGATTTGAAAGCGAAGGGGCTTGGTATTGTATACATTTCCCATCGTATGGATGAGATTAAAGTCATTACCGACCGAGTTACAGTCATGAGAGATGGTACATATGTAGGAACATTGATTACAAAGGACAGTACAAAAGACGATATCATTAACATGATGGTTGGACGAGTGATTTACGAAGATCCGAAGACACAGAATATGGTTCCGAAGGATGCGCCGGTAGTATTAAAGGTTGACCATTTACATGCAGGAAAGCTTGTACAGGATGTAAGTTTTGAACTGCACAAAGGAGAGATTCTTGGTTTCTCAGGATTGATGGGAGCCGGACGTACCGAGACGGCGAGGGCACTGTTCGGGGCAGACCCGATTGACAGCGGCGACATTTATGTAAAGGGTGAGAAGGTGACAATCAAGAGCCCGCAGGATGCTGTCAGATGTGGTATCGGTTATCTGTCAGAGGATAGAAAGAGATACGGAATTGTCGTTCAGAAGACGATTGCGGAAAATACAACAATGGCGTCTCTTGAAAATTACATGAGCGGAATATTTATCGACAAGAAGAAAGAAAAAGAGGTTGCAGATAAATATGTAGAGTCTCTTGCAACAAAGACACCGAGTGTAGACCAGTTGGTAGTTAATCTGTCAGGTGGTAACCAGCAGAAAGTCGTTATTGCGAAATGGCTGACCAGGGACTGCGATATCCTGATTTTTGATGAGCCTACCAGAGGTATCGACGTTGGAGCAAAGAATGAGATTTACAAGTTGATGAATACGCTGGCAGAGCAGGGCAAAGCCATTATTATGATTTCCTCTGAGATGACAGAAATATTGCGGATGAGTGACCGAATCGTCGTAATGTGTGAAGGAAAGAAAACTGGTGAGCTGGATATTTCCGAAGCTACACAGGAAAATATCATGAACATGGCTACACGAGAGATTGGTTAGGGAGGAAAACGTGATGGCAAATAAAACGACTAAAACGGCAGGCACGAATAAGTCGACAATTGATAAACTCGGAGGACAGAAGTTTATTGTTCTTATGATAGTAATCGCATTGTTTATCTTTTTCTGTGCATTGAGCCCAAACTTCAGAAAATATACAACAATTGTAAACATACTTGATTTCTCATACTATATTTCATTGATGGCAATCGGGGTAGCATTCCCATTGATGACAGGTGGTGTTGACCTTTCCATCGGTACCGGACTTGTTTGTTATTCACTGGTCGGCGGATACCTGATTACACATCAGGGATGGCCGACAGCGGCGGCAATTCTGGTAAGTATTCTGATGGGTGTGGTAATCGGGATTCTGAATGGATGTCTGGTGGCAATCATGGATTTGCCGGCATTCCTGGCAACTCTTTGTACCTGTATGATTACAAGAGGACTTGGCTCCATCATCGTAGGCGGTTTCGGAATTTCATGGCCGGCAGCAGCAGCCCCGGGAGGATGGTTCCGGAATATCTTTAAGATTCAGATGAACGGGATAAACATTCCGATCGGTTTCTTATGGATAATCCTGCTCGTAATTGTTATGACTTTTGTACTGAACCACACAAAGGTAGGACGTTACACATTGGCTATCGGAAGTAACAAAGAGGCAACAAAGCTGTCCGGAGTAAACGTAAGATTCTATCACATTTTTGCATATGTGATTTGCGGGTTCTTTGCAGGGCTGGCATCTGTTTCTTACTCCGCAATCTTTACAACGGTTCAGCCGGGAAGCGGAGCTGGATTTGAGCTGGAGGCAATCGGCGGGGCAATCATCGGCGGCGTGTCCATGACCGGTGGAGTAGGAAGTATCACAGGAACGCTCGCAGGTGTATTTGTTATCTGTCTGCTGAAGACAGGACTTCCGTTTATCGGGCTGACAGCAAACTGGCAGCAGATTGCGATTGGTTTCGTGCTGATTGCAGCCGTACTTGTTGATATTTTGAAGAGAAAATCAGAGGAAAATTAAATCAAAAAGAGATTAAATTGTTTATAGACAGGAAACTGTCACAGAAAATCAAGATAGATAGCAATCAAGGCAGTGGATAAAATTGATTGTTACTATAGAAAAACATTTTATGTCAAGGAGGACAAAAATATGAAAAAGAGAGTATTGGCAGTATTACTTGGTGGATGTATGGTAGCAGGACTTCTCGCAGGATGCGGTGGAGAAAAAGCTGACACTACATCAAGTGACGCGAAAAGCGACAGCAAAGATTCTGGAAAAGGTTATCACTTTGAAGTAGTTGTAAAGAGTTTCCAGTCATCCTACTGGCAGGCAGCGGTTCAGGGAATCGAGCAGGCAGAGGAAGAGCTTGGTGTTACAACAAACACAACAGGACCAAATGCAGAATCCGATATTGCTGACCAGGTAAACATGCTGAATAATGCAATCAATCAGAATCCGGACGGAATCGCTCTTGCAGCGTGTGACCAGAACTCTGTTATTGAGTCATTGCAGTCAGCTCTTGATAAAGGTATCCCGGTAGTTTGTTTCGACTCTGGCGTACCGGATGCTCCGGAAGGTTCTGTATATGCTACAGTAGTAACAGATAACGGTGCTGCTGGTGCTATTGCAGCAGACAAGATTTATGAAACAGTAAAAGATAAAATCGCAAAAGCTGACGGACAGGTTCGTGTCGGTGAAGTAAACCAGGATGCAACATCTGCTAACATCACAGAGCGTGGTATGGGATTCATCAACAGATTCATCGAGCTGGCTGAGGCTGATGGAAAGACTTGTGCAGTAGTAGGAAATGACTACTATGTAAACCTTGTAGAGAACAATGGTGATTCCAAGAAAGCTGATATCATTCTTGAGGTTGCCGTACCTGCACAGACAACAGTTGAGCTGTGTGCTACAGAAGCTTCGAATATCATGAACAAAGACGATACAATCGCAATGTTCGGTTCTAACCAGGTATCTGCAGAAGGCGTTCTGACAGCAAACCAGAACCTGAACAAATTGGGCTCAGATGTTGAGAAGAATATCATTGCTGCCGGATTCGATGCTGGTTCAACAATCAAAGCCGCTGTAAAAGATGGCACATTTATCGGAGCAGTTACACAGTCCCCTCTGATGCAGGGTAAAATCTCCATCGAGACTCTGTATGATATCTGCGAAGGAAAAGAAGTAAAAGACCAGACAACAGATGGTTACTGGTATGATGCTACAAATATGGAGGATGCTGACATTTCTCCAAACCTGTATGACTAATCTATAGTAAAACAGGGGTTGCGGATTTCATGTAAGGCGTGAAATAATAGGGAGCCGGGATAAAAAGTCCCGGTTCCTTTTTATGGTATAGGAAATTCGAAGAACTTTCTATACCATAAAAACACACTGCGTGTGATGATGCGCAGCCCGCGGAGATGAAATTACTGCTTTGCAGTCCGCCCGCGCGCGAAGATTGCGCTTTATGCACAATCTATTCTATATCTACAGGGGTACACCGTGCGTGTGTCCTTGTCAAGTGAGGGTAGAATTATTGCTGCAAATCATGTATAATTGTGTTTAGCGTAAAAGGCAATCTGAACGACAGAAAAGATACAGGAGGAACAAAAAAGATGTTTCAGGGAATTATTACAATATTTGACAATAAAGACAAGATGCTGTCGCATCTGAAGAAAAAGTCCTATGAGGCAAATATGGCAGAGTTTCAGAATATGCATGGGCATTATTTTGAAGAGATGGTACAGTACGTGGAAGATGCAGAAAATAAAGAAGATGCAGCACAGGAAATAGGGGAGTGCCTGGCAAAAGAGGTTGGCAATGCCTACAAGAATAAAAAGGGGAAGATTTCCCCGCGTGTCCAGTCAGACCTGAATTTCTTCATGATATATTATGTCTTTCCGGCAATTCTGCTGACTGAGCATACCGATGCAAATATGGTGGCAGATGGAATCTGCGAAGTCTGGAAGAAAAGTTTTGAGGACAGTAATATCGGATATACCGATTATGATTCCCTGTACAATTCGTTCCGCGAGAAAATCTTTGGGATATTCTAGAAACCTTCAAACCGGGGAATGTGAAATTCATACAGCGGGCTACTTCAGATATTGCTTTGGGGTAGTCCCTTTGTATTTTTTGAAGGTCTTAATAAAATAACTCAGGTCATTGAATCCGGAATTATAGGCGACATCGGTGATGGAGTCATTGGTTGTCAGCAACTGATAACAGGCACGTTCAATCCGGTAATAATTCAGATACTCTACCGGTGTCCGGTGTGTCATCTCCTGAAAGAAACGGCAGAAATATTTGGGGGACATCTGTACCGAATCTGCCATCTCCTGTAGGCTGACTTGCTTATTGTAGGATGACTCTATGTATTCCAGAGCCTGCTTGAGCAGCACAATACGCCGGTGGTCGCGGGGCGGCTGCGCAGGTACCGGATTGTAATAATCTTCTGAGAAAATTGTTCCAATCAACTGATAGAGTGAGCCAAGCACAATCATCTGATAGCCACTTTTCTTTGATGCAATTGCGTCGAACATCCGCCAGACAATCGGATGGATATCGTTATATGTCCCGGTATATACAGAGTTCAATTCCACTTCATGGTCGATAATTTTCCGAATCATCTTACAGCAGGAATCATTTTTATTCATCAGCATATTGATGTCGAATACAAGGCATTCGTATTCACAGCCGATTGGGGTTCCGGCATGGAGTGCTCCGGCAGGAATAAAGATGAAAGAACCGGCGGGGACGAGTACGTGCTGTTCATCAATGGTAAGCTGCAAGGAACCTTTCAGTATCCGGATAATCTCAAACTCCACATGCCAGTGCAGTGCCATGACATATTGTGGGTGGGAAGGGGAAACATGATGATATTCCAGAGGAAAGTCGGCAGTCCCCCGCTGTCTGCTCTCCCGGTAGTTTAGATATTGCATAAATCTCCTTTAGGTGAATATTGTTATACTTTTTATCATTATAGCACAAGTATATTTGGGAAAACAATGGTAAAATGTAGCTATCAAATGAGGCGATATGTCTTATCTCTTCCCGGTACTGCGGTTGCAGCATGGAAGAGGGGAAAGGAGGTTCATCAGTGGGTGACAAGAAAAAGCAGGTTCTGGCGTTTGATTTTGGCGGCGGAAGCGGAAGAGCGATTCTTGGAAGACTGGAAGACGGTAAGATTCGGATGGAAGAAGTATACCGGTTTTCTAATGATCCTGTCACAATCAACGGGACCATGTATTGGGATACACTGAGACATTTTTTTGAGATAAAGCAGGGTATCATCAAGGCGAAACAAAAAGGTGGATTTGAGAGTATCGGAATCGACACATGGGGCGTTGATTTCGGGCTGCTGGACGAGCATGGCGCATTGTTGGAAAGTGCGGTCCATTACCGCGATGACAGAACATTAGGAATGCAGGAAGAAGTATTCAAGGCAATTCCAAAGGAAGAGGTTTACAACCTGACCGGTTTGCAGTTCGAGAATTTCAATACGATTTTTCAGTTGTATTCACTTGTCCGGAAGAGACCGTGGATTCTGGAAAAAGCAGACAAGCTGTTGCTGACACCGGATTTGTTCAACTATTTCCTGACAGGAGAGAAGAAAGCAGAATATACAATGGCAGCGACAACGCAGTTGCTCGATGCGAAGAAGAAAGAATGGTCGGACGAGATACTGGAGGCGCTGCGCATTCCGAAACAGATTCTTCCGGAGATTGTACCAAGCGGTACAGTAGTCGGTAACCTGAAAGAGGATATCTGTGAAGAGCTTGGAGTAGAGCCGGCGAAGGTAATTGCAATTACCGGACATGATACACAGAGTGCTGTTGTATCCGTTCCGACACAGAATAAAGACTTTATCTTTATAAGCTGCGGAACATGGAGTCTGTTCGGGACAGAGCTGGATGGCCCGGTTATCGGAGAAAAGTCATTGGAGTGTAATGTAAGCAATGAAGGCGGATATGGCAATACCACGACACTGCTGAAAAATATTATCGGTCTTTGGCTGGCACAGGAAAGCCGCAGACAGTGGATTCGGGAAGGCGAGGAGTATTCTTTCGGAGAGCTGGAGCAGATGGCATTGAAGGCGGAACCTTTCCAGAGCTTTATCGACCCGGACTCACCGGAATTCGTTGCTGCAGGAAATATCCCGAAGCGTATCCGCGAATTCTGCCGCAGGACGGGACAGAAAGTACCGGAGACGGTGGGAGAAGTAATGTGCTGTATCAATCAGAGCCTTGCATTAAAATACAGATATGCACTGGAACAGATAGAGGCATGTACCGGAAAGCATTATCCGGTCATCAATATGATTGGCGGCGGCATTCAGAGCAAGCTTCTTTGTCAGATGACAGCAGGGGCAAACGGACGCAAAGTCATAGCTGGTCCGGTTGAGGCAACAGCCCTTGGAAATATTGCGGTACAGCTTATGTCACTCGGGGAAATTGCAGACGTCAAAGAGGCAAGACGGATTATAGCAGATTCAGAAACTACATATGAGTATGTTCCAAAGGATGAAGAAAAATGGAATGACGCATATGAGAAATTTAAAACATTTATTCAATAAGGAGGATAAAAAATAATGGCAAACAGAGAACTTATTGGCGGATATCCGGTAATTGGTATCAGACCAACGATTGACGGCAGACGTGGACCTTTGAAACTTCGCGAAAGCCTCGAAGAACAGACAATGGCACTGGCAAATGTAGCAAAAACATTATTCGAGGAGAATCTTCGGTATTCCAACGGAGAGCCGGTAAAGGTTGTTATGGCTGATTCAACAATCGGACGTGTTACGGAGTCTGCTGCATGTGCAGAAAAATTCCGTAAAGAAGGCGTTGACATTACACTGACTGTTGCTGCATGTTGGTGCTACGGTTCAGAAACAATGGACATGGATCCGCATACAATCAAAGGTGTATGGGGATTCAACGGGACAGAAAGACCGGGAGCTGTATATTTGGCATCCGTTCTTGCAACACATGCCCAGAAAGGACTTCCGGCATTCGGTATTTACGGACATGAAGTTCAGGACAGAGATGATGTAACCAAGGTACCGGAGGACGTAAAAGAAAAACTGCTTCGTTTCGGACGTGCCGCAGTAGCTGCTGCATCTATGAAAGGTAAATCCTACCTGCAGATTGGCTCTGTATGTATGGGTATCGGCGGTTCTATCATGGATCAGGATTTCATGGAGAAATATCTTGGACTTCGTGTAGAGTCTGTTGATGAAGTTGAAATTCTCCGTCGTATGGAAGAGGGTATCTACAACAAAGATGAAGTTGAAAGAGCACTTGCATGGACACGCGAGCACTGCAAAGAAGGACGTGATGACAATCCGGACTTCGTAAAATTCAACCGTGAAGAAAAAGATAAACAGTGGGAATTCACAATTAAGATGTACTGCATTATCAAGGATCTTATGAGAGGAAATCCGAATCTGCCGGACGGCTTTGAAGAAGAAATGGTAGGGCATAATGCAATCGCAGCCGGATTCCAGGGACAGCGTCAGTGGACAGACCATTGGCCGAACTGTGACTATCCGGAAGCAATTCTGAATTCTTCTTTCGATTTTGAAGGAAAGAAAGAACCTCTTGTATTGGCAACAGAGAACGATATTCTGAATGGTCTTGGAATGCTGTTTATGAAACAGTTAACGAACAGAGCACAGATTTTTGCTGATGTTCGTACATTCTGGTCACCAGAAGCAACAAAGAGAGTGACAGGTTACGATTTGGAAGGAAAAGCAAAAGAGAACGGCGGTATTATCCACCTGCTGAACTCCGGTGCTGCCTGTCTGGATGCTTGCGGCGAATGTAAAGACGAAAACGGAAATGCTGTTATGAAACAGTGGTGGGATGTAACAGAAGAAGATATCAAGAAGATGACGGACGCAACGGTATGGTGCGAGGCTGGATTTGATAACTTCCGTGGAGGCGGATACTCTTCTCACTTCACAACAAGAGCAGAGATGCCTGCAACAATGATTCGTCTGAACCTGGTAAAAGGACTTGGACCGGTTCTTCAGATTGCAGAAGGCTGGACAGTAAATCTTCCAGACGATGTTTCTGACACCCTTATGGAAAGAACAAACCCGACATGGCCATGTACATGGTTTACACCAAGATGTACAGGCGAGGGCGCATTCAAGTCAGCTTATGATGTAATGAACAACTGGGGAGCTAACCATGGCGCTATTTCCTACGGACATATCGGAGCAGACCTGATTACAATGGCTTCTATGTTAAGGATTCCGGTATGTATGCATAATGTACCTGAAGAGGATATCTTCAGACCTACAGCATGGAATGCATTTGGAATGGACAAAGAGGGACAGGATTACAGAGCTTGTGCAGCGTATGGTCCATTATACAAATAAGAATCAGATTACATGCAATCTTTTGAAAAATAATCCCTAAGGAGAGGGCGCATGCCGTGTAAGGTATGCGCCCTCCTGCAAAAAGAAAACAGAGGAGAACGACAATGTTAAAAGGAATTCCGAAAATTTTATCACCTGAATTGTTAAAAGTATTATGTGAAATGGGGCACAGCGACCGTATCGTAATTGCAGACGGAAACTTCCCATGCGAGTCGATGGGAAAGGATGCGATTGTCATTCGCTGTGACGGACATGGAGTGCCGGAGATTCTGGATGCAATCCTTCAGGTAATTCCACTGGACGCTTATGTAGAGAAACCGGTAAATCTGATGGAGCTGATGCCTTGTGATATTGGCAGGATTGAGACGCCAATCTGGGACAAATATAAGGAAATCGTTGCAAAACATGATGAGAGAGGCGAAGCAGCAGTCGGTAATATCGAGCGTTTTGCATTCTATGAGGAGGCAAAAAAAGCTTACGCGATTATTGCAACAGGCGAGTCTGCCGTATATGCAAATGTAATGCTGCAGAAAGGTGTTGTGGTCGAGTAGGCAAAACTGCTGGATTAACCTGCAATGGTAAGCCCAAAATAAGAAGGATTTCCCTCTGAGAGTATCTTCTGAATTTCGTCGCAGACCATTTATAAACCATATCAGTTTGGTGTGAATTTAAGATATGGAAGACCGTTTATCGCAGCTTCTATTGGTGGCGCCTGAGGCCTATTCCGGTTCAGCACTGATTCAGTACGGAGAGATGCATCTTTTTTACACGGGAAATGTCCCGGCATAAGGAATGGCTTGTGCCGGGATTTCCATCTATTTGTACAGGATTGCATGAGCGGTATGAAGAACAAGATTGGGGATTTTGGAGGAACAAAATCTGCAAAAGTCAGAATACGTGTGGATAACTGTACATAAGGTGGTTATAGGAGCGAAAACAAAGAATGGACGAGGAGTGAACGGAAAATTGCAGATGCGTTTGAAGACAAATAGGGAAATGAAAAGGGTCTATATGGAGATTGGACTTGCAGTGCTGCTTGCAGTTCTTCTTGGTATCCTTGGGACAAAATTCAGCGACGGAAATCTGGCAAATGCAGAGGAAGAGCAGATGGCACAGAAGGCAGTGGAGGAGAATCGGGCAGCGCGGGAAAAGAGTGCGGAAGACTCGGATTCCGGACAGGCGGGCTCCCCGGACGGTGCAGACTCCCCTGTTACAGAAGAAGTAATTGCAGATGGCCAGTATCCGATTATGGGAACAAGCCCGGTTACTACAGAGCAGTTGGTCGCATATTTTCATTCGGGAAATAAAGAATATCCGGCGGTGGTCTTATCAAAAGGCGGTGCGGATACCATCGAGACATTCGCACAGATGTATTATGAGGAAGCGACTGCGGAGGGCGTCCGGCCGGAAGTTGCGTTTGTCCAGACAATGAAAGAAACCGGGTGGCTCCAGTTTGGCGGTGATGCTTCGATAGAACAGTTTAACTTTGCAGGACTTGGCACGACGGGAGGCGGAGAGCCGGGCAATTCCTATCCGGATGTCAGAACCGGAATCCGGGCTCAGATTCAGCACCTGAAGGCATATGCGACAACAGAGCCACTTAACGGAGAGTGTGTGGATGACCGGTATGAATATGTACTGAAAGGGTGTGCACCTTATGTTGAGTGGCTGGGGCAGAAGGAGAACCCACAGGGAACTGGATGGGCAACGGCAGAGAATTATGGGTATTCTATTGTTGATATGATTCAAAAGATGAAAAAATGAATCATTAAGATAAGCAAATCTTAAGAATCCCTAAACTCCTTGACAAATGAACCCTCGAAAGATATGATATAATTTAGTTAATTGGAATTAACAAATGATTAAGGCATCAAAACTGCTTACGAATTGTTTCGCTGCTTTGCAGTTTCCACAATTCTGCCCTACATTCGGAATTCGCGGAGCATCTGCGCCACTACTTCTTCATGCAGGGGCACGTCAATAATCCATTCTCCCACTTACGTGCGGGTGCGATGTGTGAGATGGCTTTTGACTCTGTAATCAACAAATTTGTAAAATATAAAAGGTGATGAGAAAGAGGAGTACATAATTACTTCTGCCAGAGAGAACTGTCCAAGGGCTGTAAGACAGTTCCGGAACAGAATTATGGAAGGTAGCTTTTGAACCGGATATCTGAAGATGAGAATGCAATAGTAAGATGTCACGTGGTCGTTTACGTTACAGAACGAAGAGATGTATGTTCCGGAGACAACGGGGACTGTGTCGGATGTGCAGATACAGGAAAGCTGTCCATATAGCAGGAACATGTAATTAAGGTGGTATCGCGATGCATTCGCCCTTTACTTGCGTAGAGGGCTTTTTTATGTTATAGGAAGTTCGCAGAGCTTTCCTATAACATAAAAACACACTGTGTGTGATGATGCGCAGCCCACGGAGATGGAATTACTGTTTTTCAGTCCGCTCGCGCGCGGATATTGCACATCATGCGCAATATTTTTCGTGTTTTAAAACATGAAAAAATAGTGAAATGATATCCGGAAATGCCGATGCCGAAAACCAGAGGTTATGCTGACATCAGGAGTAAAGAAAAAAATTGAGGGAGAAATGAGGAGAAAACATGGGCAAAGAATTAGCAAAGACTTATAATCCGAAAGAAATTGAAGAAAAAGTGTATGAGAGATGGTGTGAAAATCAGTATTTCCATGCTGAAGTTGACCGCAGTAAGAAACCGTTTACTACGGTAATGCCGCCTCCGAATATTACCGGAAAGCTGCATATGGGACATGCGCTGGACAACACGCTGCAGGATATCCTGATTCGCTACAAGAGAATGGAAGGATACAATGCACTGTGGATTCCCGGGACAGACCACGCTGCAATTTCGACAGAAGTAAAAGTTACCAATCAGTTAAAAGAAGAAGGGATTGATAAAAAGGAGCTGGGACGGGAAGGATTTCTGGAGCGTACATGGCAGTGGAAAGAAGAGTATGCGGGAACGATTGAGAACCAGCTGAAGAAACTGGGTATTTCCTGTGACTGGGACAGAGAGCGTTTTACAATGGACGAAGGGTGTTCCAAGGCTGTCGAGGAGGTATTTATCAGTTTATATGAAAAAGGATACATTTACAAAGGTTCAAGAATCATTAACTGGTGTCCGAAATGTAAAACTTCCCTGTCCGATGCAGAGGTTGAGCATGAGGAGCAGGATGGGCATTTCTGGCATATCAAGTATCCGATTGTCGGAACAGACCGTTTCCTTGAGATTGCGACGACACGTCCAGAAACAATGCTTGGAGATACTGCGATTGCCGTACATCCGGATGATGAGAGATATAAAGATATCGTAGGAAAGAATGTGCTTCTTCCTCTTGTGAATAAGGAAATTCCGATTGTCGCAGATTATTATGTAGACAAGGAGTTTGGAACCGGAGCTGTTAAAATTACACCGGCACATGACCCAAATGACTTTGAGGTTGGAAAGCGTCATAATCTGGAAGAAATCAACATCATGAATGATGATGCGACCATCAATGATAAGGGCGGAAAGTATGCAGGCATGGACCGCTATGAGGCAAGAAAAGCCATCGTTAAAGATTTGGATGAGCAGGGATATCTGGTAAAAATCGTGCCGCATTCTCATAATGTAGGAACACATGACCGCTGCGGAACAACCGTAGAGCCGCTGATTAAACAGCAGTGGTTCGTAAAGATGGATGAGCTTGCAAAACCGGCGATCGAAGCGCTCAGGACAGGGGAGCTCCGTTTTGTTCCGGAGCGTTTTAATAAGATTTATCTGCATTGGCTGGAAAATATCAAAGACTGGTGTATTTCCCGCCAAATCTGGTGGGGACACCGGATTCCGGCTTACTATTGCGATGAGTGCGGCGAGTTTGTTGTAGCAAAAGAGATGCCGGAGAAATGTCCGCACTGCGGGGGCACACATTTTACACAGGACGAGGATACACTGGATACATGGTTCAGCTCCGCCCTGTGGCCGTTTTCCACACTGGGGTGGCCGGATCAGACAGAGGATTTGGATTACTTCTATCCGACGGACGTGCTTGTAACCGGATATGATATTATTTTCTTCTGGGTAATCCGTATGGTATTTTCCGGTATCGAACATACAGGAAAATGCCCGTTCAATACGGTACTGATTCACGGTCTGGTACGTGACTCTCAGGGACGGAAGATGAGTAAGTCTCTTGGGAATGGTATTGATCCGTTGGAAATTATTGACCAGTATGGGGCAGATGCGCTGCGTCTGACACTGGTTACGGGAAATGCGCCGGGAAATGATATGCGTTTCTACAATGAGCGTGTAGAGGCAAGCCGTAACTTTGCGAACAAAGTGTGGAATGCGTCCCGTTTTATTTTGATGAATATGGAAGAAAATGTAGTAGACGAGCCGGAGAAAGAGCTGTTTACCGCAGCGGATAAATGGATTCTGTCCAAAGTCAATACATTGGCGAAAGATGTGACGGAGAACATGGATAAATTCGAACTTGGAATCGCCGTACAGAAAGTATATGATTTCGTATGGGATGAATTCTGTGACTGGTACGTTGAGCTGGCGAAGAACCGTATTTACCACAAAGAGGAAAACCCTGCGGCAGCAAACTGTGCACTGTGGACATTGAAGACCGTTCTCGGCAACGCGCTGAAACTGCTTCACCCGTTCATGCCGTTTATCACAGAAGAGATTTACGGGGCGCTGGTACCGGAAGAGGAATCTTTGATGATGTCTTCCTGGCCGGTATACACAGAAGAATGGGAATTCCCGGAAGATGAGGCGTTGCTTGAGCATGTCAAAGAGATGACCCGCGGTATTCGCAACATACGCGCGGAGATGAACGTCCCGAACAACCGAAGGACAAAAGTATTTGTTGTAAGTGAGAATCAAAACCTGCTTGCAGGCGTGGCGGATTTGAGTGAATCTGTAAAACCACTGATGCTGGCGAATGAAATCATTACCGGGACAGATAAGAAAAATATTGCAGAGGATGCAGTATCTGTTGTAGTTCCGGGTGCGGCTGTATATCTTCCGCTGGAGGATTTGGTTGATTTCGAGCAGGAGCTGGAGCGCCTGACAAAAGAGGAAGAAAAACTGACAAAAGAAATCGCAAGGGCAAAAGGAATGCTTGCTAACGAGCGGTTTGTCAGCAAAGCGCCGGAGGCAAAGGTACAGGAGGAAAAAGACAAGCTGGAAAAATATACTCAGATGCTTGTAAAGGTACAGGAGAGACGCAGTGTACTCCAGATTCAATCACAGCGCTGATTAGGTCTGAGGATACAAGTGATAATCTGAATGCATCCTGCCTCGCCGAAGGCGGTTCTAAACGGCAGGATGCGTATTAGTACCCAAGGGCGTATGGCGGTTTTGAAACGATAAAGGAAAATGCGGAAAAGGGATCGCTCTCCAGAGCAGGATGAGGGTGGTGGGTCCCCTTTCGAAAATATATAGAACAGTAAGAGAGAGGTAAGGATGAAAAGACTCCGTATAAAAAAGCCGGATGTAAAGGGCTTTTTTCAGAAGATAAGAAGTTTGAAAAAAGAAGATATAGTGGCACACTGGAAGGCAAAAAAGGAGAGACGGGAGCGGATTCTGGAAGAACGCAGAAATGGAAAGTTTGCGAAGAAAATGCAGCCTGTATACCGCTTTATGAACAGGTTCTCTCTTGTATTCCAGTTCCTGTTGGCGTGCGTCCTGAACTTCTTCATTGAAGTTGTATCCAGACACTCGCTGATTCAGGCATGGTTTTATATGGTGGAGACACCGAAAGTATTTCTGTTTAATGCGTACCTGATTTTTGCCACCCTATTGATTGTTTACATGGTAAGGCGAAGGGTGTTCGCACGGATTTTGCTGAGTGTATTCTGGCTGTTTCTTGGAACCTGTAACGGTTATCTGCTGTTGAAGCGTGTCACGCCGTTTAATGCGCAGGATTTGAAAGTATTGTCGGATGCACTGGCATTGACGGGAAACTATTTTAATACATTTGAGTTGATTTTGTTGATTATCGGAATCGTGTCGGTTGTCGTGTGGGTGATTTCCATGTGGCGCAGGGGCGGCCAGTATACCGGGAAAATGCATCGGCTCATCGCACTTGGCGGTGTGGTCGCCGGATTGCTTGGGTATGTTGTGCTTACGGACGTAGCGATTGATAAGCGTGTTATTTCCAATTATTTCGGAAACATTGCGTTTGCCTATGAGGACTATGGATTCCCCTACTGTTTTACCGCCAGTGTGTTCAATACCGGTATTTCGGAGCCGGCGGGATACGGCGAGGAGACGATGCAGGCAATCAGTGATAATGGTGCAATTACGGTCAGTGAGACCGGACGTTCCGATGAGGAACTTCCAAATATTATGTTTGTACAATTGGAATCTTATTTTGACCCGACGGAAGTGGAATGGCTGCAGTTTTCCGAAGACCCGATTCCAAACCTGAGAAAACTGTACAGTGAGTTTTCTTCCGGATATTTCAAAGTACCGTCTGTCGGTGCAGGGACGGCGAATACGGAGTTCGAGGTATTGACCGGAATGAGTATGCGTTTCTTCGGGCCCGGGGAATATCCGTACAAGACGTACGCGAAGACAAAGGTTGTCGAAAGCGCGGCATCCGCATTGGAAAAACTGGGGTATGGAGCGGAGGCGCTGCACAACAACGGCGGTAATTTCTATAGCCGTGCAAAAGTCTACAATAATATGGGATTTGACCATTTTACAAGCAAGGAATTTATGAATATTCTGCAGACAACCCCGAAGGGATGGGCGACGGATGATGTTCTTGTTCCGAATATTATGGAGTCGATGGATACAACGGAGCAGCAGGATTTTGTCATGACAATCAGTGTACAGGGGCATGGAGATTATCCGACTGAAAAGGTGATTGAAAATCCGGAGATTACTGTCAGTGGAGTGGAAGACGAAGGAAAGCGCAATGCATGGGAATACTATGTAAATGAAGTACATGAGATGGATAAATTTGTCGGGCAACTGATTTCCGCCGTACAAAAACGTGGAGAGCCGACGGTACTTGTGTTCTACGGTGACCATCTTCCGACGATGGGGCTGGAGGCAAAGGACTTAAAGAGCAGATATTTGTATAATACCAATTATGTGATTTGGGACAATATCGGGCTGGAGAAAAAAGACGGGAACTATGCGTCCTATCAGATTATGGCGGAAGTATTTGACCGTCTGGATATTCATACCGGAACGGTGTTCAATTACCATCAGCAGAGGAAGGACACGAAAAATTATCTGGCGGATTTGGAACTGCTACAGTACGATATCCTCTATGGTAAACAGTATGTCTATAAAGAGAGCGGAAAACCGATTACCGAAGGCCACATGGCTATGGGCGTGAAAGATACCTCTATTACGGATGTGGTTACCCAGATGGACGGCTCATACAGTATTTACGGTGAGAATTTTACAAAACAGAGTAAAGTATATATCAATGACGAAAAACAGACGAGCACATTTTTAAATAATACGCGCATTGATTTGAAGGACTCTGAGCTGAAAGACGGAGATGTCATTCTGGTTGCACAGGTTGGCTCCAGCAATACAATTTTCCGGACGTCAAAGAAGTATGAGTATAAAGACGGAAAACTGACAGAGCTTCCGGACACAGAGGATGAAGTGGAAACCGGGAGAAATGCGTTTGTCGGGGAGACAAGTGAAGAGGATGCAGGCAAATGACATACAGTGAAGCGATAGAGTATATCAATGATATTCCGAAATTTACAAAAAAAAATACACCGGAGCATACCAAAGAGTTCCTGAGACGTCTCGGCAATCCACAGGATGAATTAAAAGTCATCCATGTGGCAGGGACGAACGGGAAAGGCTCTGTATGTTCCTATATAGATATGATACTTCGTGCGGAGGGGAAGACGGTTGGACTGGCACTGTCTCCTCATCTTGTGAAAATGAATGAGCGGCTCGTGATTAACGGCAGAATGGTCAGTGATGAAAAATTTCTCGAAGTATTTCACATCGTATTGGAGAAGGTAGGTGAGATGGTGGAACAGGGACTTCCTCATCCTACCTTTTTTGAGTTTTTATTTGGTATGGCCGTGCTGGCATTTGCGCGGGCGCACGTCGAGTATGCGGTACTGGAAACCGGGCTTGGCGGCAGGCTGGATGCGACAAACTGTGTCAGACATCCAATCTGCTCTGCCATCGCGTCTATTGGATTGGACCATATGCAGTATCTCGGAAACACACTGGAGCAGATTGCGGGTGAGAAAGCCGGGATTCTGAAACCGGGAGTTCCCGCATTTTATATAGAAGGAACAGAAGAAACCGACCGTGTGATTGAAAGACGGGCGGGGGAGTTGGAAATCCCATGTAGAAAAGTAGGGAAAAATGCGTTCGAAATCCTTGGAATTGCGGAGAAACATATTGCATTTTCCTGCATAAATGCGTATTATGAAGATGTTACATGGAAACTTTGCAACACCGGAATTTATCAGGTGGAGAACGCGATGCTTGCGCTGGAAGTGATGCGTGAAGTGCTAGGGGAGGACGGACATCCACAGTTATGGCGGCGGGCGTTGGAAGAAGGCGGACTGCCGGGCAGGATGGAAGAAGTGCTTCCGGGAGTCTATATTGATGGGGCGCATAACATCAGTGCCATTGAACGTTTTGTGGAAAGTGTTGCAGAAGATACTGACGGAATCGGTATTTTATTTTCCGCAGTAGAAGATAAAGATTATGAGGACATGATAGCCTGTCTCTGTCAGCATGTGAATGCCGATTTTTATGTAGTGACGCACATTGAGGACAAGCGGGCGGCGGATACAGAGAAACTGGCGGAGACATTTTCCAGATATACGGACAAACCGGTTCTCGTGCAGGAGTCATTGAGGCGCGCATGGGATTATGCACTGTCAAGGAGAGAGGGGCGGACGATATACTGTCTTGGTTCCCTGTACCTGGTGGGGATGGTCAAGGTGATGATAGAGGAGGATTCATAAATGTTGGATTTTGATGAGGAACTAAAGAAGTTTAAACCAAGTCTGGATGTGGAAGATATAGAAGATGCTGTTTATCAGGAAGACTTGTTCGATGTAACAGATCTTTTGAAACAGGTAATGAGTCAACAAACAAATTAGAAAGATTATGGTGAGCATAGATGGACTATACGAAGAAAATCGTGCGCTATTCAAATTACTGGTACAACGATGGTCTGAGAAAAGCGCAGATTCGGGATTTGACGGGGGCAATTCTCTCACTTCGGCGAAGTTTACAATTTAATAAGGGAAATATTGCCGCCAGAAATCTGCTTGGGCTTGTGTATTACGGCAGGGGAGAGGTTGCCGAGGCGCTTGTTGAGTGGATTATCAGCAAAAATATGCGGCCGAGGGATAACATTGCAAATGAATACATCCAGCGGGTGCAGGATGCATCGAGGCAGTTGGATGTGATGAATCAGGCAATTAAGAAGTACAATCAATGTCTTGTGCTTTGCGCGCAGGGTGGAGAGGACATGGCGGTTCTGCAATTGCGGAAGGTGATTTCCGCGCATCCGTCCTTTGTGAAGGCATATCAACTGTTGGCACTGCTTTATTTGAAAAAAGAGCAGTATGCAAAGGCAAAACCGCTTTTGCGTACGGCGGCAAAGCTGGACACGACCAATGAAATGACGCTGCGTTATCAGCATGAGCTGTCACTGCATAAAGGAAGCAGACCGCGCAGAGAAGAGAAGAAAAAAGAAAAGAAAAAGAAAACAACTATAGAGTATAAGCTAGGTAATGATACTATCATCCAGCCGGCTTACCACATGGTGAAAAGCCTGGCGGGCAAGTTCACGCTGATGAATATTGTTGTGGGGGGGCTGATTGGCGCTGCCATCGTCTGGTATCTTGTTGTCCCCACGGTCAATGAAGCGAAAGCGAACAGGACGAATAAGCAGATTATTGAATACAGCGAGCAAATTAATGCGATGGATGCCCAGATAAGTGCAATGACAAGAACATTGGATAATTATCGTGCTGCGGATGCTGATTCTGAGGCGGCAGCGCAGACGGCTGCAAGTACATCAGACAGTTACGAGAATCTGATGGCTGCATCGGAACAGTATAATTCCGGCAGCTATACATCCGATGCCATTGCGGATACATTGCTCAACATCAACCGTGATGTCCTTGGCGCATCCGGACAGGCGGCATATGATGAACTTGCCGGAGAAGTATTTTCCGCAGCGTGCGATACAAAATATGAGGCAGGCGTCGAAGCGCTGAATGTTGCAAATTATGACAGTGCCATTGACAATCTGTCTAAAGTCGTCCGCATGAAGGAGTCATATGATGACGGAGGAGCACTCCTGAATCTGGGATTGGCTTATCTGAGAAATGGGGATAACGGAAATGCGGCAGCCTATTTGAAAAAGGTGACCGAGCAGTTCCCGGATACAGAATATGCCCAAGAGGCGTCAAACAACCTGAATACCATTTCGCAGAATGCGGATTCGGATAAATCGAAGGATTCAAAGGAATAGAATAAATGTCCGTGTACCGGTACAGGGGAGATTTTGATAAGATACGAAAGAAAAAGACGTGCAGAAAACTGCATGTCTTTTTTATGGTATAGAAAAGTTCTTCGGATTTTCTATACCATAAAAATACATTACGTGAGAGGATGCGCAGCTCGCGGAGCTGAAATTACTGTTTTGCATTCCGCTCGCGCGCGAAGATTGCACATAATGCGCAATCTTTTTATAGTATGCCTTTGGGGATACGAAAGGGAGGATCGTATATGAAATATCAAGTTCAGGAAAATTGCCTGACGATTTTTCTGCCAAAAGAGGTAGATCATCACAATGCGGAAGAAATCCGACGGGATGCGGATGCCGTGATTGAAAAAAATCATATAAAATATGTCATTTTTGATTTTGGAGAGACTGAATTTATGGACAGCTCCGGGATCGGGGCGATAATGGGGAGATACCGCCTGATTCAGTTGATTAACGGCGAAGTATGGGCAGTTCATACAAATGCCCGTATCAAGAAAATATTGACCATGTCTGGAATGACAAAAATAATGCAGATTTATGAAGATGAGGAGGACAGACAATGAAAAACACAAATGAAATGGAAATCGTGTTCGATAGTTGTTCCGCAAATGAGAGATTCGCAAGGGTTGCAGTGGCGTCGTTTCTGACGCAGTTGAATCCTACGGTGGAGGAAGTTGCCGATGTAAAGACAGCCGTGTCAGAGGCAGTGACCAATTCCATCATACATGGCTATGACAATGAAATACATAAAATATCCGTCCGCTGTCGGATTTGTGATGACAAATTTTATGTGACCGTGCGGGATGAAGGCAAAGGAATTGAGGACGTAGAGCAGGCAATGCAGCCGATGTACACAACGAAACCGGATGCAGACCGCTCCGGAATGGGATTCTCTTTTATGGAGGCTTTTATGGACCAGGTGGAGGTGGAATCTGAGCTTGGAAAGGGGACAACGGTCAGGATGGAAAAAACAATCGGAAAAGGAAGAAATCTATGGACCACACAATCGCTTTGATTCAGAAATCACACCAGGGAGATAAAGCGGCGAGGGAGCAGTTGGTGGAGGAAAATGTAGGGCTTGTCTGGTGCGTAATCAAGCGCTTTTATGGGCGGGGGCTGGACAACGAAGACTTATTTCAAATCGGAAGTATCGGTCTGATTAAGGCAATTGACAAATTTGACTTGTCTTATGACGTTAAATTCTCAACCTATGCGGTGCCGATGATATCCGGAGAAATCAAGCGGTTTCTGCGGGATGACAGCATGATAAAAGTCAGCCGCAGTCTGAAAGATTTGTCCTGCAAAATTTTTCAGACAAGAGAAAAACTAATCGGAATCTGGGGGAGAGAACCAACCGTGGAAGAACTCTCCGAAGAACTTCATGTAGAAAAAGAGGAGATTGTCCAGGCGATGGAGGCGGGCAGCGAGGTAGAATCCATTTATAAGCCGATTCATCAAAAAGAAGGAAGGGAAATCCGCCTGATGGACAAGCTGGAAGAAAAAGAACAGCAGGAAGAAAAAATACTCAACCATATGCTTCTGCAGCAATTGCTGGAAACATTAAATAAAGAAGAACGACAGCTCATATATCTGCGGTATTTTCAGGATAAAACACAGTCCGAGGTCGGAAAACAGCTTGGTATCTCACAGGTGCAGGTGTCAAGGATGGAGAAACGGATTATGGAGAATCTTCGTCGTTTGGGGACGTAGTAAAGTGCAACTTTACTACGTCCCCAAACGGCGTTCGGTGTGTCCCTATCCGATTCGAAGGGCGTCCCTTTTTTTAATTAGGCCTGTCCCAATTTGAATATTTCGCCGGTTTTTCCACATACTACATTTGATTAAAAAATAGATTGGATGTGGAGAAAAATGGATAAAGGAAGAAAAATTGTACGGATTTGTCTGCTTACGATGATTGTAGCGGCTGTTTTAACAGGGATTTGTTATTATTACGGAAATAGTTCATCACAGCAGGACAATTCGGCGGGAACTTTGGTGAAGTGGGAAGAGGAGAAAAGCGATGGCTGCTAATCAGGAGACGTTATATATCAAAGGAGATCGAGATGTCGAGGTGACGAAGACAGACATTACTTTGGGGGATATTGTGTCAATGGAGTGCAGTAACAAAGAGGTCATTCCTAAGTTAAAAGCAATGAAAATACTGAAGATACCGGATAATGGAAGACAGCGTTTTGTTATTTCGATATTGAAAATCATTGCATGTATCCATGAAAAATATCCCAACATGGATGTTCAGAATCTTGGTGAGACGGATATTATTATTACCTATGAGAATCAGAAGACAAAGGGAATGGCATCCCATCTGATCAAAATCGGTTTTGTCTCGGTGCTGACTTTCGTTGGGGCAGCATTTTCAATCATGGCGTTTAACAATGACGTATCTATTGTTAAATTATTTTCTAAAATATATAAGTTTATGACAGGCGCTGCTCCACAGGGGTGGTCGATTTTGGAGGTAAGTTATTCAGTAGGCATTACAATCGGAATTCTTCTGTTTTTTAACCACTTTGGAAAGAAAAAATTTACTGTAGACCCAACACCATTGGAAGTGCAGATGCGTACCTATGAAAATGAAATTCAGACTACCCTTGTGGAAAATGCTTCGAGAAGGGGGGAAGAGCTGGATGTTGGTACGTCAAATTATATTGGCACTCATCGGTCTTAGTGCCGGAGTGGCAGTCGCTGGCGGTTTGTTTGCATTTATCATCGAGTTAGGGGTGATTGCGGACTTTGCAGACAGGACGCACACAGGAGAAAAAATTCTTCTATATGAAGATTGCACCGCGTTGGGAGGAATTATCGGAAATCTTGTGTATATCTTTCATATCCGAATCCCATTTGGCAATGTATTGTTGCTGCCGTTTGGATTGCTGGTAGGAATTTTCGTCGGTTGTTGGGCAATGGCACTGGCAGAAATACTGAATGTATTTCCGATATTCATCCGCAGGCTGAAAGTTACCCGTTACATTACGGCACTTGTGTTAAGTATGGCACTTGGGCGGGGACTCGGCGCATTACTGTTTTTCGTGAAAGGCTGGTAAAGAGACACACGTAATGTAAAAAAGGGACAGGGCATAGCTTGAATGGGGACACGGTAAGGCTCGGATGGGGACGTAGTAAAGTGCAACTTTACTACGTCCCCATCCGAGCCTTTTGAATTAAAGTATCCAATACACCACCCCAAGCATGGCACTTGTGAGGATGCCGTACAGGATTACCGGACCTGCGATGGTGAAGATTTTACATCCGATGCCGAATACCTGTCCTTCTTTTTTGTATTCGATTGCGGGAGCTGCTACGGAGTTAGCGAATCCGGTGATTGGAACGAGTGCTCCGGCGCCTCCCCATTTCGCAATCCGGGGGTAAATGTTAGTGCCGGTCAGTAGGACGCTGACCAGAATAAGGAGCAGCGCAGTCCAGCCACTGCAGTCATCCTTTGACAAGCCTTGCAGTTCGCAGTAATTGTAAATGACCTGACCGAATGTGCAGATAATCCCTCCGGTAACAAATGCCTTTGCCATATTCAGCCAAACATTGTGAACAGGAGTTTTTTCTTTGACGTAGTCCTTATATTGCTGTTCTTGCTTTATTTTTTTTATTTTGTCCATATTTGTCACCTCGGAGTTTTAAGATTTGTACATCGTAAGTTAACAGGCAAATGGAAATATCTTGTAGACGATGTATTGGTGTTAGTATTTGAAAAACGTAGTTGATTATACATAAACAGAAAGAAAAATAAGGGAAGAAAGCATTGGGAAATCTCTGTATATTCTGTTTTTGCGGTTGGGAATAAGGAAAACAGGAAATGCATAGTTCAGGCGATTGGAGGGATACTAAGAAAATCAATTAGAAATGGGGAAGCAAAATGGAACAGGATTATCGTGCAACGGAAAGGAGTCAGATACGGGGAGCTCAGAGTATTGCATTTCGGGTTTCACCTTATATTATAAGTGCAGGCTCGGTAGTTGGCTCGAAAGAATTGGAGGGGCCGCTTGGAAAACGGTTTGACATGGCAAATAAAGATGATTTGTTTGGCGCAAAAACATGGGAAGAAGCGGAAAGTAAGATGCAGAGAGAGGCTTGCGTGCTGGCACTCGGAAAAGCACATATGAAACCGGAGGAGGTGCGCTACCTTTACGGCGGGGATTTGCTGCGGCAGGGGATTGCGACTTCGATGGGAATTGAAGCACTTCATATTCCGATGTTTGGTTTGTACGGTGCCTGCTCGACTTCGGGAGAGGCACTTGCACTGAGTGCGATGGCGGTGGCGGCAGGGTATGGGGAACAGATGCTTGCAGTGACTTCCAGCCATTTCGGAAGTGCAGAGAAGGAGTTCCGGTTTCCGCTTGGGTATGCCAGCCAGCGTCCGCTCAGCGCGCATTGGACGGTGACCGGAAGCGGGGCATTTCTTGTGGGAACAGAGAAAAGCCATGTGAGGATAAGCGGTGTGACAGTTGGAAAAATTGTGGATTATGGGCTAAAGGACTCCCAGAATATGGGGGCATGTATGGCTCCGGCGGCGATGGATACGATTTTGAGGAATCTACAGGATTTTGAGCGGAGTGTAGAGGACTACGACCGTATTATCACAGGAGATTTAGGGTATGTGGGACAGGAAATCCTGCTCGATTTGTTATATAAAAAGGGATATGATATCCAGAGTCGACATCAGGATTGCGGAATACTCATTTTTGATCAGGAGAAACAGGATACCCATGCCGGAGGCAGTGGATGCGGGTGCGCAGCAGTGACACTGGCGGCGTATATTTTGCCGAAGATTGTAAAAGGAGAGTGGAAAAGAGTACTGTTTGTACCCACCGGAGCACTGATGTCCACTGTGAGTTTTAATGAGGGGGAAAGTGTGCCCGGAATCGCACATGGCATTGTGTTGGAACACTGCTAAAATTATGTCTTAGTATTTCCGATGTATCAGTGCATGACACGATGCATCAGTAAGTAATATGATTCATTAGCAGGCGATATGGTGTATCAGTGGTTGATACAATGTATCAGTGAGAGAAATGGTGTATCAGTGAGTGGAAAGCAGAGATATGAAAAAGGAGGAAATCAGATGGATTATTTTCATGCATTCTGGGTAGGGGGGCTTATTTGTGCTGTGGTACAGGTATTAATGGACCGTACAAAACTGATGCCGGGGCGCATCATGGTGCTGCTTGTATGTATCGGGGCAGTACTTGGATTCTGCAACTTGTACGAGCCGTTTCAGAAATTTGCTGGGGCAGGGGCGAATGTCCCGCTGCTCGGGTTTGGAAATACATTGTGGCAGGGAGTAAAAGAGGCAGTAGATAAAAGCGGCTTTCTGGGAATCTTTCAGGGTGGATTCAAGGCGGCGGCAGTGGGAACATCAGCGGCGCTGATATTCGGCTATCTGGCTTCATGGATTTTTGAGCCGAGAATGAAAAAATAAATTTAAAATAATGATATGAGGTCGGAGCCTATATGTTAAGGTTAACAAAGTAAAGCCTGTAGAGTAAAGTTTATGTAAAAAAAATATGTTGTTTTTTGTAAAGTATAATGTTATCGTAATAGAGTACAGAGATTTTTCGTGCGGGTTTGTATGTGCAGAAGGCACAGAAAAGAGGAATGTCACAGGAGGAAAAGTATGAGTTACGTGAACATTATTATCCCCTTTATCGGGGGACTTGGTATGTTTATCTATGGAATGCAGATTATGGCACAGGGACTGGAGAATGCGGCGGGCAGCAGGATGAAGACGATGCTTGAAGCACTGACCAGAAACAAGCTGATGGGAGTTGTGCTTGGCGCATTGATTACAGCCGTGATTCAGAGTTCATCTGCCACGACTGTTATGGTAGTTGGTTTTGTAAATGCCGGAATCATGAATCTGACGCAGGCGATGGGTGTTATCATGGGAGCAAATATCGGTACAACCGTAACCGGATGGCTTGTGTCCAGTGTGGAATGGGCAAAGTTCCTGAGTCCGGGCAATCTGGCGCCGATTGCAATTATGCTTGGTGTAATTGTAATGCTGACAGGAACGAGACGTTCTACAAAAGATGTTTCCAGCATCATTATCGGATTTGGTTTATTATTTGTCGGAATTACGACAATGTCCTCGGCGGTTGCACCATTGCAGGAAGTGGAAGGATTCCGCAACCTGTTTGTATCATTGGGACACAATCCGTTTTTTGGTATTATTGCCGGTGCGGTAGTAACCGCGGTTATCCAGAGCTCATCCGCATCAGTCGGTATTTTGCAGAGTCTTGCGGCTGCCGGGCTGGTACCGTTTAATGCCGCGGTGTATATTATCATGGGACAGAATATCGGTACTTGTGTAACGGCGATTATGTCCAGTATCGGTGCGAAGAAGACTGCAAAGACGGCGGCAATTATGCACCTCCTGTTTAATATTATCGGCACAATCATTTTCAGCATTATTGCGATTGTTCTGTTCAAGGTTGTTTTTCCTACCGCGGGTATGGATATGATTACACAGACAGAAATCAGTACAGTTCATACGATATTTAATATCGGGACCACGATTTTGCTCTTCCCGTTTTCAGATTGGATTATTAAGCTTGCGAAAAAGCTGGAAAAAGCAGATGACAGTAAAAATGATGAAAGCAAGGTTCTTCTGGATGACAGAATGCTGGAAACTCCAGGTATTGCGCTTCAGTCTGTTATCAGTGAGATTGGCCGTATGGGAAATATTGTCCTTCGCACAGTAGATAATGCAAAAAATGTTATGTTTACAAAGGATTATCAGCAGATACTTGATATCAAGGAAGAAGAGAATGTGGTGGATGGTCTGTGCAAAGGCATTACGGATTATACCATTCGGTTGAGTTCTCTTTCTCTGAATGAAAAGGAACACCAGCATGTAGCGAGCCTGTTGCAGATTTTGTCCGATATGGAGCGAATCAGTGATTACTGTGAGAATATATCCGAGTTCGCAGAGGCGTTGAAGGAACATAAGGCAAAGTTTACAGAGACAGGAATTCAGGAACTCGGAGAGATGATGGAGGTCTGTGCGGACAGTTACCGTTATGCCGTGGAGGCATTTACAGAAAATGATAAAGAAAAGGCAATGAAGGTAATTGAAAAGGAAAGTCAGGCAGATGATTTGGAAATCCGCCTGCGTTCTGAACATATGAAACGGCTGGCGGATAACCGGTGCAATACAGATGCCGGAATTGTATTTTTGGATGCTCTGGTAGCGCTGGAGCGTATTTCCGATCATTCCAGAAACATTGCGGAAGAAGTATTGAACGTATAAAATGATGAAGGCGTCAAAACTGCTTACGAATTGTTTCGCTGCTTTGCAGCTTTCACAATTCTACCCTGCATCCGGAATGCGCGGAGCCTCTGCTCCACTACTTCCTCATGTAGGGGCGCAGGTCAATAATCCGTTCTCCCACTTACGTGCAAGCACGACGTGCGAGATGGCTTTTGACTCTGTAATCATAAAATAGCAAAAGATGCAAAAGGCGGGAACCGGTATCCCGCCTTTTAATTTACATAGATTTAACATTCCGCAGGTTTAACATTTTACATTCGTTCTATATGATATCAACTGTGAAGAAAATAAACACACAAAAAAGAATCAAAACAAAAGGAGACTTTGTAAGATGAAAATGAAAAAGTTTATTGCAACATTAGCAATGGTAAGTATGGTAGCAACGATGGCAGTTGGATGCGGCAGCTCTAAAGATGATGCGGCAGATACAAATGCGGATGCAAAAACAGAGGATACAAAAGCGGCAGATTCATCTTCTTCTGATTGGGATAGCTCAAATGATATTACAATCGTGTCCCGTGAAGATGGTTCAGGTACAAGAGGAGCTTTCATCGAGCTGTTCGGAATCGAAGAGAAAAACGGCGATGAGAAAGTTGATATGACAACAGAGGAAGCTCAGATTACAAACAGCACATCTGTTATGATGACAACCGTAGCCGGTGATGATTATGCAATCGGTTATGTATCTCTTGGTTCTCTGGATGATAGTGTAAAAGCTCTTAAGATTGATGGTGCTGAGGCTACAGCAGAAAACGTGAAGTCAGGGGATTACAAAGTATCCAGACCATTCAACATCGCGACAAAAGGTGAGACAACAAATGAAGTGGCAAAAGATTTCATCAACTTTATCATGAGTACAGAAGGACAGAAAGTCGTAGAAGACAACGGGTACATCGCAGTTGATGATGTAAAAGATTTTGAAGGGACACAGCCTTCCGGTAAAGCAGTAGTCGGCGGTTCTTCTTCTGTATCACCGGTAATGGAAAAACTGATTGAAGCTTACAAATCAGTAAACCCAAATGCTGAAATTGAACTTCAGACAACAGATTCTACAACAGGTATGACATCTACAATCGACGGAAGTTATGACATCGGTATGGCATCCCGTGAACTGAAAGATACAGAAACATCAGAAGGTCTTGTTCCTACAGTAATTGCAACAGATGGTATCGCAGTAATCGTTAACAAAAACAGTACAGTAGATGAGTTGGGCAGCGACCAGGTAAAAGCAATTTACACAGGTGAAGCTACTACATGGGATGAGGTATTGAACTAAATGAAATCAAAAGCATGGACTGAAAAATTCATGCAGGGAGTGTTCTTCATTGCCGCCTGCACTTCGGTGCTGGCGGTAGCTCTCATTTGTATCTTTCTTTTTGCAAATGGTATCCCTGCAATGAAAGAGATTGGATTTGTAAAATTCCTTACTGGAACGATGTGGAAACCGAACAATAAGATTTTCGGAATTCTTCCGATGATTGTAGGAAGCATCTATGTTACCGCAGGAGCAATCATTATCGGAGTTCCGATTGGAATCCTGACCTCCGTATTTATGGCAATGTATTGTCCGAAACAGGTTTACAAGCCGCTGAAGGCAGCGACAGAGCTGCTTGCAGGAATTCCTTCTGTTGTATATGGATTCTTCGGACTGGTTGTTCTTGTTCCGGTAATCAGAGATTTAGGACAGACAATGAAAAATGCAGGGCTGGTAAAGTCAGCGGGAAACGGAAGCAGTATGCTGACCGCTTCTGTATTACTTGGAATGATGATTCTCCCAACCATTATCGGAACAACGGAGGCAGCTATCCGCGCGGTGCCGACACATTATTATGAAGGTTCTCTTGCTCTTGGAGCAACACATGAGAGAAGTATTTTCAAGGTCGTGATTCCGGCGGCAAAATCTGGTGTTATTGCAGGTATCGTTCTTGGAATCGGGCGCGCGATCGGTGAGACAATGGCTGTTATCATGATTGCAGGAAATCAGCCGAGAATGCCGCAAGGGCTTCTCAAAGGTGTCCGCACACTGACTGCAAACATCGTAATCGAGATGGGATATGCAACAGATTTACACCGTGAGGCGCTGATTGCAACAGGAGTTGTGCTTTTTGTATTTATCCTGATTATCAACTTCAGCGTAGCCTTACTGAACAGGGGGAAAGATCGTGAGTAATCAAACAACATTCGGGCAAAAATTAAAGACATATTTGAACCATCCGGGTTCATTTATTACGATGCTGCTTGTCATGCTTGGAGCCATCCTTACATTCTCCGTTTTGATTTTCCTGATTATTTATATACTCATAAACGGAATTCCATACATTAAACCGTCACTGTTTTCTTTTCACTATACATCGGAAAACGCGTCTCTGATGCCGGCGTTGATTAATACAGTGATTATGACGCTGCTTTCCTTATTGATTGCGGTTCCGTTTGGTATATTTGCAGCGATTTTCCTCGTGGAATATGCAAAACGCGGAAACAAATTTATGAATGTAATTCGTCTGACAACAGAGACACTTTCCGGAATTCCTTCTATCGTATACGGTTTGTTCGGAATGCTGTTCTTTGTCAATACACTTGGGTGGGGATTTTCACTTCTGGCAGGAGCATTTACCCTTGCAATTATGATTCTGCCTCTGATTATGCGTCAGACAGAAGAGTCTCTGAAAGCTGTGCCGGATTCATACCGTGAGGGAAGTTTTGGACTGGGAGCAGGAAAACTTCGTACTGTATTCCGTATCGTACTTCCGTCTGCGGTTCCCGGAATTCTGGCGGGAATCATCCTTGCAATCGGACGTATCGTCGGTGAGACAGCCGCATTGATGTATACAGCAGGTACGGTGGCAAAGGTGCCGTCCAGTATCATGGGTTCCGGCCGTACACTTGCGGTGCATATGTACAATCTTTCGAGCGAAGGTCTTTATATGGATCAGGCATATGCAACAGCGGTTATCCTGCTTGTGCTGGTCGTTGCAATCAATTCAATTTCCAGCGTGATTGCAAGAAAACTTACAAAAGCATAATTGGGGACGTAGTAAAAGCGACAAGGGGTACGTCCCCAAATGAGGGAAGGGGTGTCCCCAAACGAGAGAGAGGGTGTCCCCAAATGAAGAAAGGTAAATAAAATGTCTAAGATAAGTATTAAAAATCTTGATTTATATTACAGCGATTTTAAGGCACTTAAAGAAGTAAATCTGGAAATTGAGCAAAATAAAATCACTGCTTTTATCGGTCCGAGCGGATGTGGAAAATCTACATTGTTAAAATCAATCAACCGCATGAATGACCTTGTGGAGGGCTGCCGCATTGAGGGGCAAATCCTGCTGGATGGAGAAGATATTTTCAAAGGAATGGATGTCAACCTTTTGAGAAAGCGTGTCGGTATGGTATTCCAGAAACCAAATCCGTTTCCAATGAGCATTTATGATAATATTGCATATGGACCGCGTACACACGGTATCCGCTCAAAGGCAAAACTGGATGATATCGTAGAGAAATCTCTGAGAGATGCAGCAATATGGGATGAGTGTAAAGACCGTCTGAAAAAGAGCGCACTGGGAATGTCCGGCGGACAGCAGCAGCGTCTTTGTATTGCAAGGGCACTCGCAGTAGAGCCGGAAGTCCTTCTGATGGATGAACCGACTTCTGCGCTGGATCCGATTTCAACTTCTAAGATAGAAGACCTTGCGATGGAACTGAAAAAAGATTATACTATTGTCATGGTAACACATAATATGCAGCAGGCGGTTCGTGTATCCGATAACACAGCATTTTTCCTTCTTGGGGAAGTTGTAGAGTACAATGAGACTGAGAAATTGTTCTCCATTCCTTCAGATAAGAGAACGGAAGATTATATTACAGGGAGGTTCGGTTGATAAATGCGTAATCGATTTGACAGACAGTTACATTTATTGGATGAACAGCTTACACATATGGGTGAGTTGTGTGAAGGCGCAATTGCAAATGCGACGAAGGCGCTTTGCGAGGGAGATAAAAAGCAGGCGAAAGCGGTTATCGAGGCAGACGAGGAGATTGACCAGATGGAAAAAGACATTGAGCGCCTTTGCCTGAAATTATTGCTGCAGCAGCAGCCGGTTGCAAAAGATTTGCGTAAGATATCTGCTGCTTTAAAGATGATTACAGATATGGAGCGTATCGGTGACCAGACTTCGGATATTGCTGAGATTGTGATTTCCTGCAATCATAATACGGCAAATGATATCGTCGAAATCAGTGAAATGGCATCTGCTGCAAGCAAGATGGTACGTGACAGTGTCACCGCATATGTGTCCAAGGATTTGGAACTGGCAAAGAATGTAATGCTTGATGATGATACGGTAGACCGTTATTTCGAGGATATCCGCGAACAGATGGTTTCCTACATCAAAGAAGAAAAAGGGCAGAACGGTACAGAGATATTTGATTTGATTATGGTTACAAAGTATCTGGAGCGTATCGGTGACCATGCTACCAATATTGCAGAATGGGTTGAATTCTCTATTACAGGGATCCACCGCAGTATCGAGGTGGTCACGGAAGACTAATAGAAAGATTAAAGGAGAGTTAAAGATGATATATTGCGTTGAGGATGACGATAACATCCGAGAGCTTGTGATATATACATTGGAGACAACAGGACTGAAAGCCCGTGGCTTCGCAGAGGGAACCGCATTTATGGAAGCTCTGGCGTTTGATACGCCGGAGCTTATTCTGCTGGATATCATGCTGCCGGGAGAGGATGGACTGGAGCTCTTGCACAAGCTGAAAAATTCGTCCAAGACAAAGGATATTCCGGTAATCATGGTGACAGCCAAAGGTGCTGAGTATGATAAGGTCATCGGACTGGATTCCGGAGCAGATGATTATGTTACAAAACCATTTGGGATGATGGAGCTGGTATCCCGTATCAAAGCAGTTATGCGGCGCAGCGGAAAAGTACCGGATAAGGCGGACTTGGAAATTAACGGTGTAAAAGTGAATGTAAAGAAGCATGAGGTGACTGTAAACGGCAAGACAGTAGTCCTGACACTTAAAGAGTTTGAGCTGCTGGAGCGCCTGATGCGAAACCAGAATATTGTGCTCACAAGAGACCAGCTTCTGGAGGATATCTGGGGGTACGACTTTGACGGCGAGACGAGGACCGTCGATGTGCATATCCGGACGCTCCGTCAGAAACTTGGTGAAAGCGGCAGCATGATTGAGACTGTACGCGGAGTCGGATATCGGATTGGAGGTAAGGATGAGGGCTAGAATCCAGAAAAGCATGATTCTGATTCTGACTGTCACGCTTTTGATTTCCTATGGTCTTGTATCCTTAATTGTATACAGACAGAGTCTGAATATTTTAAAATCTGACGTACGTCAGGAAGCACGTTACATTCAAAAAGCGATTGAGATTTCCGGAACACAGTATCTGGAACAGCTTGATGAGGTGGATGTGGATACCCGTGTAACACGCATTGGCACGGATGGGAATGTACTATATGATTCCCGTCGGGATGAAAGTACGCTGGATAATCATAAAGACCGGGTGGAGGTGCGGGCGGCATTAAAGAACGGAACGGGAGAGGACGTGCGCATGTCCGATACTGTTCGCAAGGAGCTGTATTATTATGCGGTTTTGCTTGATGACGGTACGGTGCTCCGTGTTGCCAGAAATGTAGACAGTCTCGTAAGCACAGCGCTGCAAATGTTCCCGGTTATGGTTGGCATTGCATTGCTGATGCTGGTTCTGGTATATCTGCTTGCCAGATGGCAGACTGCCAAATTGATTCAGCCAATCAATGAATTAGACATTGAACATCCGCTTGATAATGCTATCTATGAGGAGCTGACACCGCTTTTGTCGGCAATTGATAAGCAGAATAAAGAAAAAGATGCGGTTGCCAATATGAGAAAAGAATTTTCGGCAAACGTATCGCATGAGCTGAAGACGCCGCTTACTTCAATTTCCGGTTATGCGGAAATTATGAAAAACGGGCTTGTACGCCCACAGGATATCCAGAATTTTTCGGAGCGGATATATAAAGAAGCAAGGCGGCTGATTACGCTTGTAGAAGATATTATTAAATTGTCCAAACTGGATGAAGCGTCTGTGGAACTGGAAAAGCAGGAAGTGAATCTTTATGATATTACACGGGAAGTTGTCAGCCGTTTATCTATGCAGGCAGCGGCAAAAAAAGTACAGATGTCTGTACAGGGAGAGCCTGTGGTGTATCGTGGAATCCGTCAGATTCTGGATGAGATGGTGTATAATATCTGTGAAAATGCAATCAAATATAATGTGGAAGGCGGAAAAGTGTCAGTATGGGTAGGGAACACACTGGACGGACCGAAACTTAGCGTATTTGATACAGGAATCGGCATTCCGGAGGAACATCTGGACCGTATTTTCGAGCGTTTCTACCGGGTGGATAAGAGTCATTCAAAAGAAACCGGAGGAACCGGACTGGGACTATCCATTGTAAAACACGGTGCGTTACTGCATAATGCGAAAGTAACAGTGGAAAGTACGGTCGGGGCAGGAACCAAAATTGAAATCAGGTTTCCGAGAGGAGTATCAGAAACTGAAAAGTAGACGGATAATCAAAGGCAGGCTGGAAGCACACACATGGAAACAATACGGATTATGGTTTGACAATTGAATATACGGAAGTTATAATAACTAAGAACAAGGGCGTTTTCTAGAGGTAGAGAACGCCCATTTTTGGTAGATTGTGCAAATATATTTGGTATGATGGGAGGTAACACAATGCATACTTATACAAGGGAAGATATTTTGGAGATGGTGGAGGAAGAGGATGTCGGTTTTATCCGCCTGCAATTTACCGATATTTTCGGAACGATTAAAAATATGGCAATCACAGTCAGCCAGCTTGAAAAGGCATTGAATAATGAATGTGTATTTGACGGCTCATCGGTGGACGGATTCGCAGGGCTTGGAGAAGCCGATATGTATCTGTACCCGGATTTGAATACGTTTGAAATATTTCCATGGCGTCCGCAGCAGGGCAAAGTTGCACGTATGATTTGCGACATACATTTTCCGGACGGAAGACCGTTTGAAATTGATCCGCGCTACGTGCTGAAAAATGTAATCCGCGATGCAGAGGAGATGGGGTATCAATTGAATGCAGGGCCGGAGTGTGAGTTCTTCCTGTTCCATACGGATGAGGATAATCTGCCGACGACGCTGACACATGAGCAGGGAAGCTCCTTCGATGTAGGACCGCTTGACCTTGGAGAAAATGCAAGACGTGATATGGTATTGACTCTTGAGGATATGGGATTTGAGGTGGAGGCATCCCACCATGAGAAGGCACCGGCACAGCATGAGATCGACTTCCATTATGACGAAGCATTGACAACTGCCGATAATCTGGTTACATTCCGGATGGTGGTGAAGACGATTGCAAAACGGCACGGGCTGCATGCAACATTTATGCCAAAGCCGAGGGTTGAGACAGACGGTTCCGGTATGCATATCAATCTGTCACTTTGGAAGGACGGGAAAAACATTTTCCGCGATGACAATGACAAAAACGGTCTCAGTGAAGAAGGCTATTATTTCATGGGTGGTCTTCTGGAACACATCAAGGCGATTACATGTATCACCAACCCGACCGTGAACTCTTATAAACGTTTTGTACCCGGATATGAGGCGCCGGTGTACATTACATGGTCGGGAAAGGCGCTGGCACCGCTGATTCGGATTCCTGCTGTCCGCGGCGGGCATATCCGTCTGGAACTGAGAAGTCCGGATCCGTCCGCAAACCCTTATCTGGCGTTGGCGGTGCTGCTTGCAGCCGGGCTGGACGGAATCAAAAATCAGATTCGTCCGATGGGAAGCGTGGATTTGGATGTGCAGGAGATGACAGATGAGGAACGTGCGTCCCTTCATATTGACAAGCTTCCGCAGAGCCTGCCGGAAGCAGTAAAAGAACTGGAAGAGGATTCCTTCATACAAGATATTCTTGGAAGGGAATTGTCTGCAAAAATCATTGCATCCCAAAAACAGGCATATCATGATTATTGTATGCAGGTTACTGATTGGGAGATTGAGAACTACTTGCATAAAATTTGACACCGCCGGAGGTTCGTACAGAAGAACAGAAGACGTTTATGAGTTAGGCAGGAGGTGTGAGGAGAGGTGAGTAATATAATTGTCGCATTTCCGAAAAAGGAAGTAGCGGCGAATATCCGTAATATCCTCGTGCGGGGAGGCGTACAGGTCTACGGAGTCTGCACTACTGGAGCGCAGGTGCTGAACAGTACCGATACGCTTGATGACGGGATTGTTGTGTGCGGCTACCGGATGCAGGATATGATGTACACGGAACTCCGGGATTGTCTTCCGGAGACGTTTGACTTGCTGCTGATTGCATCGCCGGATAAGTGGAATGAAGGTCTGGCAAAAGGTGTTGTGGGGCTTCCGATACCAATCAAAGTATATGATATACTCAATACAGTCCAGATGATGCAGCAGACGATGCAGCGCAGACGCCGGAAACGCCGGGAGGCGGCAAAGAACCGCAGCCCGGAGCAGAAAGCACTGATAGAGCAGGCAAAGCTCCTTTTAATGAACCGGAATCATATGATGGAGGAAGAAGCACATCGGTATTTGCAGAAGAGCAGTATGGACAGCGGGACAAATATGCTGGAGACGGCACAGATGGTATTGGCAATTATGAATGATTAAATGTTGACTGCGTGGGTGATGGACTGTTGAAAGCAATACGAGACTAACAGAAATAAAGAGGAAATAGCAGAAATAAGAAGTAGAGGGAAATAAGAAGAAGTAGCAGAAATAAGAAGTAGAGGGAAAGAAGAAATAGCTGGAAATAAGAAGTAGAGGGAAA